>Ga0105053_10008111_pt1 | contig 13763 bp, 7 predicted proteins | sample BON01_FD_78093 | JGI IMG/M metagenome (GOLD analysis project Ga0105053, IMG submission 78093) | Freshwater microbial communities from Lake Bonney liftoff mats and glacier meltwater in Antarctica - BON-01 | ecosystem: Environmental > Aquatic > Freshwater > Ice > Glacier meltwater | place: Lake...
ATATATATATATATATATATATATATATATATATATATGTGTGTGTGTGTGTGTGTGTGTGTGTATATGTATATATGTATATAAATATATATACATATATATATATGAAAGGTACCTTTCTATCTATGGATCTATCTATCCATCGGTATACATCCATACATATCAGAGTCCGCAGATACATTGCTCGGGGGTTAACCCGAGCGGGTTAACCCGCTGACCTGGCTCAGAGTCGACTATATATATATATATATATATATATATATATATATATAGAGAGAGAGAGAGAGAGAGATCAGCGCACCTGTGAAGCATTAGTCCATGGTGTCGAGTGCAGAGTTGATGCGCTCAACGCCCGCCGCCTCGGCCCGACGCAGCGCCGACTTGAGCCCCGGGTGGGTTGCGGTGGGGTCGTCGAGCAGGCCTGCAACGCACCAAAAGAGAGGACAACTTGGCGCATGCCTGTCCACACACCTCGTTCTTTATCCCGCAGTCTCCATCCCATGGCGCGCTTGTCGTGCCGTATAAGTCACGGAGACCCTGGCTCCCCGCCGGTATCTCGGCGGTCCCCTCTGGTAGCTCTCGCATCCCGCCGATCGAGCGCGCTAGACTGGGCCAGGCTCGACTGTCTGCCCCTCTGCACCTGGTGTGCACGCGTCTTGACGCCGCTCCCATAGCTAGACGCTACTCCTGCACCTGTGTGTGCCTGTCACTCGACTGTAAGACTACTGCCTGTGGCGTGGAGCCTTCTACGAGGAGCTGTACAACTACTGCCTGTGACGGCATACTCGCACGCAGGTGTGTAGTGTTCCAATATCCAGTTTGCAGAGTCAGAGACGGGCGTGGCTTACCGCGGAGCTCGGCCGCCGCCGTCTCGGCCGCCTCGAGCTCCCGCGCCGCAGCAATGACAGCCTCGCGCGCGCCAGACAGCTTCTTGAGCTTGGCCTTGGCGATGGCGATGTCGGGCTTGGCCACGCCGCTTGCGCTTGGCGGCGACGAGGCAGCTCTCGATCGCCGCCTCGTCGTGCCCCGCAGCCGCCGCGCGCAGCCCATACGCAACCTCGGTCTGCACGCGCTCCGCCTCCTCCTCCTTCTGCACCGCCTCTCGCTGGCGCTTCTCTGCCTCGAGCCGCCGAGACGCCTCCGCCTCCTGCTCCAAAGCCATTCGCTTGCGCCGCTCAACCTTATCCGCCAGGAGCCGCCGCGACTTCGCCTCCTTCTTCTTGGTCTCCGCGGTGGCCTCCCGCTCAGCCGTAGCCAGCTGCACGCGCGCCGCCTCCGCCACCTTCCTCTGCATCTCCTCGCGCTTGCTCTGCGCAACCCTCTCCTCCTCGAGCAGCTTGGCTGCCGCCCTCTCGCACGCCTCGATCTCCCGCGCCGCAGCGATGGCAGCCTCGCGCGGGCCAGAGAGCTGTTTGAGCCTGGCCTTGGCGGCTGCGATGTCGGGTTCAGCGACGCCGTTGCGCTCGGCGGCGGCGAGACAGCGCCACAGCACCTCCTCGTCGTGCCCTGCACCTGCCTCGCTCAGCTCAAACGCAACCTCGGCCCGCACGCGCGCCGCATCTGCCTGCTGCTGCAACGCCTCGCGCTGGCTCCGCTCAGCCTTCTCTGCCTCGCGCGACTCCCGCGCATTCTTCCGTCTCTCCGATATCAACCGCCTGTCCGCCGCCGCCGCCGCCTCCTTCTGCATCGCCTCTCGCTTGCGCAGCTTCATCCTTTCGGCCTTGACCCGCCGTGACTCATCCGCCAACTCCGACGCCGCCTCCCACCACCCCACCTCCGCCTGATGGCGCATGTCCTGGTGAGATGCCGCCTCCAGCAGCACGCGCGATATATCTGTATGCCCGCAACGGATGGCGGCTACCAGCGCAGTCTCCCCGTTGTTGCTTTTCGAATCCACCGCTGCCCCGGCCCTCAGCAGCAATCGCACCGCACCAACCTGGCCATAAAAGGTGGCGAACCACAGTGCCGAACAGCCCTCGCCGTTACTCGAATCTACCGATGCTCCGGCCTCCAGCAGCACTCGCACCGAAGCTTCGCACCCTTCCTCGCTGGCGTGCATCAATGCCGTCATCCCGCCTTGGTCTTTCAAATCCACTGCCGCCCCGGCCTCCAGCAGCGCTCGCATCGCTCCCTCGTCACCGACGGCACGCATCAACGCCGTGTTCCCGTCGGTGTCTTGAACATCCACCGATGCCCCGGCCTCGAGCAGCGCTCGCACCGCTCCCTCGTGCCCTGCGTCGATGGCCCACATCAATGCCGTCCTTCCGTCGCTGTCTTTCAAATCCACCGCTGCCTCGGCCTCAAGCGGCATTCGTATCGCGCTGGTGAACCCCTTCGCGCTGGCCTGCATCAATGCTGTGAAACCCTGGGTGTTTCGCAAATCCACCTCCTTGACATGTTGCAGGGCGACGTGTACCTTCAAAACAAAGCCTGTGGTGATGGCAGCGTGCAGCACGGCCATCAGATGCTGCTCGCGTGTAAGGCCCATGGCCGGCGCAGCAGAAATGCTAGGCGTTGTGAATTGACCCAGCCTGGCCACCTCGATCGCCGCGGCGCACAAACGTGGGCGGAACTCGCAACCAAGACGCTCCAGTTGTCGGCGGCGGATGGCGCCTGACAAAAATAACTGCTATTCCCCTACGGCCGTGACGGTCTAGCACACAGTCGCTCTCTCTCCACCGCGCGGCGCGCTTTGCGTGTTGCCTAAGTCGGTGTCGCTTCTTCTATTAACCATTTATAAAAAATAACTGCCATTAGCAACTTTGCCCTCTTCGTGTATCGGCCTGTAAAGGTATTGTTGTTAGGGGGTAAGCATATCATCATCAGTACAGTTGCTACTTATACTGTGGTATGGTTTTTGGTTGGGTGGTTCGGTATAGTCAACCCGAACGTACTCTACCCTCTCTTAGGGCGAGGACCCAATCGGGCCGTCGGGCCCTAACTTGAATATGCATCCCGGTATGCGTTTGCGGCTTGAGCGGCTTGCAAAAAGGCATGTGAATCATGCATACATGCATGAACATGGACATGAACATATATGAACATGAACACGGGTGTTCAAGAAGTTCAAGAGTAAGTGTTAATTAACCCCCACCCCCCACCCAACCCGCCTAACACTAAAACTAACACCTCGAGCGAGGTTCGTACACGAAACTTGCTCGTGCTCATCCTGCATCCTGCATCCTGCATCCTGCATCCTGCAATCCTGCTCGCCCCCTCTCTCCCTCTCGCTCGCAAAAAACTTTCTTTGTTCTTTGTTTGATCGAGGACACGGGGTAACCTCGAACATATGTGCGGGCCGTTGGGTGTGTGGAGGGCGACGAGAGATCGGGTCAACCCTAACCCTATATGATATAATATATAAAAATATAATTGATAATTGTTATTGTTATTATCTTATAGAAATAAAATAATAATAGTGTAATAAAAATAAATAAACATACATCAAATACACACACATAATATACCCATACACATACACAATCCACAATGCAGCAATGATTGAATCATTCAATGCATACATATTTGTAGTATATTTGTATTTATTATATATATAGAGCTATATATATTCACGTGTATCTTGTGCTATTGCTAGGTTGGCCCCCATCATGGGTGGGGCGGGTGATTTGGGAAGGTGGTTTCAAGGTGTTCTAGTTTTGTTTTTATGTTTTTTCTGTATTCACACTGGTATATTCACACAGTATCAGTATGTACAGCTATATATTGAACATTGAACCACTTCACACTACTAATTCCTGAAGTTTCACAGTTCCAGAGCCACACTTAACAGCTGCTTGTTCACCACACCCACACCACGGCTGTTACTGACTGGTCACAGAAGTGGTTAACACACACACCCGGGTTAACCAGATACTATACTAGGTACTGGTACCAACCTTATAGACTTGTTTTATTATAAGTTTAGTAGGTATTATAGTAGTCGTAGTACTTGTCAGCTTATATAAGTAGAAGTAGTACGTAATTTCTTATATAGGTGAGGAGGTGGGTGGGTGGTATAGGGTGGTGGTTTCAGTTTCAAGCTTTTATTATTTATTCGTGATGAGGATGAGGGCCGACTTATTAGCATAACTTAGCAAAAAAAAATACACGATTTGAACTTTTTACAATAGCTAAGTATACAGTATTTACAGTCTCAGTCTCTTTATTAACATAGTTTGCATTTTACACGGACACGGCGTACGTGCGTGTATAGGAACAGTACACTGTCGACGTACAGGCCGTACTCAGATTCAGTACCAGTACACAGTTCCAGTACCAGTCGGCCCTATACATAAGAAGGTCTACGACGCCCCATTACACGCACGGTACTTGCTTAGAACGCGCGCGCGCGGCCTCGCTCCACCGGGACCCCTCTGCACCCGGCACCTGGCCACGCCAGCCGGAACAACCTCTCTCGGTCTCACGCGTAGCACACGTAGTCTCCCAAAACACCCGCAAACGGCCGGGCTCTCCCAACGAAGGTGGCCACGATCGCACGCACCACCGCGCCTCTCCTATGCGTCGCCCGCGCCGGCCTAAGCGGCGAGCGGCAGCTCCTCCTCGGGCGGCGGCCGGCGCGCGGCGGCGAGCGCCACGAGCCCGGCCGACGAGAGCGCCTCGGTGCCCGGCCCCGTGGCGGCGGCGCCGCCGAGCGCGACGCCGTCTGCAGCGAGGAGCCGGTCGATGGCGGCCAGCTCGAGCTCGAGCTCGTAGCGCGTGCGCTCGAGCGCCGCCGCCTCGCCGCTGAGCGGCGGTTCCCACGCGAGCCCGTGGACGGAGCCATCGGCGCGCTGGCTGGGGTAATGGAGCTGCGGCGCGGCGGCGTCGACCTTTTCGCTGTTTACGATGAGCTGGATGCCACAGCCGACGGGCAGCTGGGCGGTGGAGATGCGCGCGTCGCTGGGCAGGATGTCGTGCAGCGCCTCCATGGCCTGCTGGTCCTCGACCGTGGGGAAGAGCAGCATGCCGAACATGACCATCACGCCGCCGGGCCGCAGCAGCTTCAGGCTCTGGTTGTAGTACTCGCCGTGCATCGGCTTGTCCGCGTCGAGGCTGATGAAGTCGAAGCGGCGGCCCTCCGCCTCGTACGCCTTGAGCGTGCCCATCGCGTCGCCAGTCACGAAATCCACGCCGCGTCCCTCGAGCAGCTCCGAAGCGAGCGCCGTCCACGTGGGCTCAACCTCGATGCACGTCAGCCGCGCGCTGCGCGGCAGCGCGTCGAGGATCGCAGACGAGGCGTAGCCGGTGAAGCAGCCAATGTCGAGCGCCTGGCGCGGCCGCGCGGTGGCGACCAGTGTGCGCAGCAGCATCGCCTGCTCCGGCCCGCAGATGTAGCACGCCTGCTCGTAGGGCACCCGCTCCATGGTCGAGTTGTAAACGTGCTCCATGATTGGAGTTGGCGCCGTCGAAGAGTCGATCACGAAGCGGCGGCACTCCATGTCGGGCGTCAGCGCCAGCTCCTGCCGCTGCGTGTCGTTCATGTGTTGCGCGTAGTCATAGATCTCCGAAACGTAGCTGCGCATGTCGCTGCCGCGCAGCCCGTCGAGCCGCTCCGCCTCGGCCTTCTCGACCTCCTTGGAGCGCGCCACCCACTCCGACTCGCAAGAGGTGCAGCCGGACTCGCGCACAGTCGCCGGCGACGCGCTCATCGCCTTCATGCCAGGGATGACGTCCGCCGTCGCAGCCTTCCTCTCCTCCACAGCAGCAGCCGTCTCGCACATGGCTGCTGGCGCGATGCGGCGCAGCGCCGCTGGCCGGTCGGCGCGAGGGCCAGCCGGCCGGCCGAAAGCCGGCTGGCGCAGGACGTAGGCCGCCGCCGGAAACGCGAGCCCGGCGAGCAGCAGCAGCGTGGGTGCCCGCGCCATTTGCGCAACGCGGCCTGCTGCTAACAGTGTTGGCGCGTCCACGCGCTGAGCTAGTCGATGGACCAAATTAACCTTCTATTTTTTTAATATAAATGGTTAATAGAAGAAGCGAATATAAATGGTTAATAGAAGAAGCGACACCGACTTAGGCAACACGCAAAGCGCGCCGCGCGGTGGAGAGAGAGCGACCTTCTATTTTTGGACAAAACCCAAATACACCACCACCACCACCCTTCGGTATTTTTTTCTTGTCATCATTATCATCATCACATCATCTTGTTGGAGCAGCAAAGAGCAAATAGCATCATCAAAAGGAGAACAAGGAACCAGAGCGACGCAAGAGAGGAACGACACGACATATTACGGCTCCCAAAAAGTAGGAGTAGGTTTCTTGAAAACACTTATTGTTGTGTAAAATGAAAAAGATTATAATAAGTAATAAGTAATAAGAGATAAGAGTAAGAGACGACGACACACGTAAGAGTAAGAGACAACGAGACAGAGACAGCGAAAGAGATCCAATAATACCTCAATATCAATATATAATACATAATACAATCAGAGGCACTAATCGGTCACATAGCCTCGTGCAGCCTGGCTGTAGCTGTAGCTATCTGGAGAGATGACAAAAAAAGGAAAAATGAGACGGACGACAGATATCAAGGAATGTCGAACGCCGGGAGAGGCCAGCACACCCGACCGCCGGCGTCAAACAAGCCTCAACGCGCCACGTCACGGAGCGGTGCTCGACTCGTCGGTGAGTCCCTCGCCCCCTCCGTCTCCATCGCCTTCTCCGGTGTTTGTGTCGTCCGCCGCATCGCCCTCGCCTGCGATCTTGCGCAGCCCCACTCCCAGCAGCCTCGCAAACGAAGCCAGCCTGGGCGCCTGCTGTCGCGAGAGGAGCGTCACCACCGTCCCCTCGGCGCCCTGCCTGCCGGTGCGGCCCGCCAGGTGCAGGTATCCAGCCGCGGTCGAGGGCGGCGCGAGCAGCAGCACGTATCCCAGCCCGAGGTCGAGCCCGCGGCCGTAGCGCTCGCTCGCCACGTAGACGGCCGTCTCTGCCCACCCGCCCTCGGCGCCCGCTGCAGCTCCGGCCGCCGCCCCATGCTCGGAAACCGCCCGCTCGCCAGCACTCGCTGCATCCGCGCCTCCGCCCGCCGCCCCCGCCTCGTCCTCCTCCGCGAGCGGGAGGGTGAACACGCGCCGCAGCCCAAAAGAACGGAGCGCGTCGGCCGTCTTGGCGACGCCGAGGCCGCGCTCGGCGAAGACGATGGCGGGTAGGGCGGGGAGGGGCAACACCGCGTCAAGCAGCGAGAGCAGCGCCGCCAGGGCGCGCTCGTCCGAGAAGGACGCAGGAGCGTCTCCAGCAGCGTCCGAAGCAGAGGGAGTGTCCGGCTCGGCCTCGTCATTCTCCAACGCAGCCTCCAAGACAGCCTCCTCCTCCACCTCCTCCGCCTCCACCTCCTCCATCACCACATCCTCCTCCACCTCCTCCACCGCCTCCGCCTCCGCCTCCTCCATCACCTCCTCCATCACTTCCTCCTCCACCTCCTCCTCCAACGCAGCCTCTACCGCCTCCTCCCCGGCCTCAACCACCGCCGCAGCCTCCTCAACCACCGCCGCAGCCTCCTCCCCCGAGCCAGCCCCGGCCTCCGCCGCAGACTGCCCTCCCACCGCACCCCCCTCCTCGCCCTCACCACCTTCAACCACCACCGGCGTGCTCGGCACCGGCGGCCGCCAGAGCACGTACGCGTGCGTGATGCTCTCGGGCACCCGCCCCGCGAGTGGCGCCCGGCCTCGCGCCTTGCCATCCTCGCCGCCCACTTGGATGAGCGGCACCGCCTTCTCCATGGAGGTGCCCCCCGCAATGGGCAGCAACTGGCGGCGCAACGTGCGCGAGGCCGAGGCCGAGGCGGCCACCAGCTGCAGCTCGTCCGTCGCCACGGGCAGCTCGCGCAGCAGCAGCTCGCAGACCGAGGGCGCCGTCGCCCGCTTCTCGGTCAGGCGCTCCTTGATGGTGAGCGGCTCGTTGTCCTTGGCGCGCCGCGCCGCCTGCGCCGCCGCCAGCGCGTCCGAGCCGAGGAGCTGGTCCGCCTCGTCCAGCACCACCACCTGGAGTGAGCGGCGCAGCAGGCGCGCGGCGGAGATGGTGGCGCGGTCGAGCGTCTCCCACCGCTCGACGCGCGCGGGAGCCGGCGAGCTCTCATACCCGTAGCCCTCGCCGCCGTAGGAGACGCCGCCGACGAAGCGGTCCGCGCCGGTCCACCCGCCGCCGCCCCGCCCGCCCCGGCCGCCGCGCCCGCCGCCCCGCCCGCCGCGGCCGCGCGGCGCGCCGCGACCCGCCCGGCTGCTGGGCGGCGGCGCGCCGACGGCTTCAGCGGCGGCGTTAAAGAGCATCCGCAGCGTGTGCGGCGTCCCGACCAGCAGCGGCGCGCCGTCCAGCTGGGCCAGCAGGCCTTCGCCCGCCCAGACGCTCCCGCTGCCGCCAACCTCCGCGTCGGTGGGGGGCGGCAGGATGACGCGCAGCGCGGAGACGGGCGGGCTGCCGCCGTCGGAAGGGGCTGGCGGCCAGAGCAGGTCGACGCTCGCCTTTAGCTGGTTCGCCAGCTCGAGGCTCGGCGTGATGAAGAGGGCCGAGTAGGGCTGGTCGCGTCGGAGCCGCGAGAGCAGGGGCAGCACGAAGGCGAGCGTCTTGCCCGCGCCCGTCTGCGCGCAGAGGATCGCGTTGGAGCCCTTTGCGATCGGGTCGTACGCAGCCTCCTGGATCGGCGTCGGCGTCCGCAGGCCGGCCGAGACCAGCCGCGAGCACAACACCGGGCCCGTCGAGCACGTGCCCCACATGACGCCAGAGCCGAATCTGGCTGGCGCCGCCACCGCGGGCAGCTCCTCCGCCGCCACGGCCTCGGACGCGGCCGCCTCGCCCGGCGGCGCTGCGGCTTGGACGTGGCACGCCGCGAGCAGCAACTCGGCCGCGGCGTCGAGCTGCGCGCCCGCAAGGCCAGGGAAGGCGATGTTGGGGTCGATAGTGACCGCCGCGTACAGCAGATCCGCCGCGCGCTCCGACTTTTTGGCGCGCGTGCCGGGCTTGCGCCGCTTCGCCACCGGCTCGCCTGCGGCGCGCTTGACGTACCAGTCGCGGTTGAGCGCGCGGCGCGAGGCGACCTCGCCCGCGCCCGTTGCGGCTCCGCGGCCAACCCCGCGGCCAGGTGGCGCGCCCGTGCCGCGTGCAGCTCCGCGGCCAACCCCGCGGCCGCGGCCAACCCCGCGGCCAACTGGCGCCGCCAGCGCCGCGGCAGTGGCCACGAGCGTCGCGAGCAGCAGCGGGAAAAGTCGCATTGAAATCGACGTGGCGCTGGACTGATGACTTCACATGAATAAAGCCCAATAAAATGGTGCCCCGAAATAGCTCAGCCCAGCGAAGCTCCAGGTCGGCCTGCACGTCGGGAAGGCCGAACTAGTGTGCTGAAAATGTCGCCACCACTCCCTGTGCTGCATGCCGTGCGCCGGCTGGCGGCGCCGCTACTCTCCCTTACGTCACCCGACGGGCAGCTGGTCGCGGACAGCGCCGCCTCCCCGGCCGAGCCGACCGAGGTCTCGGCCACGGTGCTCATCGTCTTTGCGCTGACGTATGTCGCCTACGCGGTGCTCTACCTGGCGCGGAAGCCCGTCTCGGTGGTCAAGACGACACTGGAGGCAGAGCTCAAGATGAGTGTCGCCGCGCTCGGGCGCATCGACTCGGCGCTGCTGCTCTCCTACACCGCGGGCCAGCTGCTGCTCGGCCGCACGGTAAAGACGTTTGGCCGGACGCTGCCCCTCGTGGTCGCCTACGCGGCGTCGGGCGCCTCGACCGCGGCGTTCGGGCTCGCCTCGTCGTCCGGCGCGATGACCGCCGCGTGGGCCGCCTCGGGCTTCTTCGCTGCCCCCGCCAACCCGCTGATGGTGATCCTAATCGGCGAGCTCTTCCCGGCCTCGCTGCGTGCCACCGCGATCGGCGCGTGGTCGTCGTCGCAGCAGATAGGTGGTGTGGCGGCCAACCTGATTTCGGCCTACGTGCTCGGCAAGTACGGCTGGCGCGCCGTCTTCCTAGTCTCGGGCGGCCTCATCGCCTCCTTCGCCCCCCTCCTCGCCATAGCCCTGCCCCTGTGCACGCGCGGCACCACCACCGCCGCCGCCGCCGCTCCGAAGCAGGAGCGCGCGCCCACCGCCAAGCCTTCGTCGTCCGCCAAGGGGGCGAGCGCGTCGCCGCTGAGCGTGCGTGGCGCCTCGGCCGTGGCCGCCAGCTACTCTCTCGTCAAGATGGCTCGCTATTGCCTAATGTTCTGGCTGCCCTTCTTCCTCTCGAAGTACTGCGGCCTCTCCCCGCCCGCCGCGGCCGGCGTCGCCACCGCCTTCGACGTCGGCGGCGCGCTGGGCAACCTGGCGGCGGGCGTGCTCTGCGACCGGCTCTACGGCGGGCGCATGATGCTCTCCGCGCTCCACATGTGCCTCGCCAGCTCTCTCGGCTTCGTGGCCTGGGCAGGCCTCTGCGTGGCCACAGCGGGCCGCGCCAGCCCGCCGTTGGCCGCGCACGTGGCGGCCATCTTCTTCATCGGCTTCTTCATCGCGGGACCCGACGGCATCCTTGGCGGCGGCGCCCCGCGCACGATCGTCGACTATGGCGCCGAGACCGCGGGCGACCGGACGCTCTACGCCGCTGTCTCGGGCTTCGTCAACGGCTGCGGCTCCGTCGGCGCGCTGTTGCAGGGCCTTTTCACCAGCCAGCTCGTCGACGCGGTCGGCTGGACGGGGCTCTTCCTCACGCTCGCGGTGGCCACGCTGGGCGGGGCCGGCGCGCTGCTGCCCGCGGTGCAGGTGGAGGACGTCGCGCTCAAGAAGAAGGCGATGCGCAAGTGAGGCGGATTGGTGGATCGTACATGTTCAATTCAATATGATCGGTCGGGCTCAGCAGCAAGGCACTGCCGTGAGGTCAATATGCTGCTGTCAACTCCCACGCACACGCGCTTTCGGTTCGTTCGTCTTTGTGGTGTCAAGTCAGCACGATCTGGCGACAGAGTGGCTCGTGGCGCTGGAGATATGTGCGTGCGGCGCAGGGCTGTTGAAGGTTAACTTAGTTTAACGCCTAAAAAGCCCCCACCCTTCGCCCTGCGTATAGCCGGTGGAGCGCGCGCGTCGTCTATGTTTTGCGGCCTGGCCTCGGCTCAAGCCTTCTTTATCTTTATCTTTAGGAACGAGACTGAGACTGTAGAATCTGTGTTTTTGGGATTTTTTTGTGCAAAAGCGCAAAAAGAAAAAGTATATATATATATATTGTACGGCCGTTTGTCGTTTGCTGATAGAGACATCGTTTATATTCCATTTTATGTCTAGAAGGATAAGCTCAAACATCAAACATTGTTTGCTTTCTCTTCTCCTTCGTCGCCGCGTCGGCGTCGGGTTTCAAAAGATAAAGTAGTAACAATTACATAAGACATAAGCGCATCACACCACTCACCACACATCACCCACGGCACGCGATAGATACAAAAGAAAAGCTTCGACGAGTGCGCTGGACACAAGAACTCCCGAAGTTCAAGGGGACACAAGAGATGCACGCCGCAAAGCGAAAGCGAAAGCGAGGCCGATCCGCGCAAAGAGAAAGGCAGGTAGAGACGAATAGCGACAAGAGAGCCTCGGGACCGATCTGTGTGCGTGTAAGTGCTAGTCCTCCAAGTCCAGGACATGCGCCGCGCCGCCCTCCTCCTCGCATCCGCCTCCTCCGCCACCACCAGCCGCCCCTGCGGTATCGCGACTCGGCGAGCAGCAGTGGCCTGGGCGCGCCGCATCCGCGTCCGCCTCCCCCGCTATCCCTTGCTTGGACGCCCTGAGACACTCGGAGGCCCCGCCCACCCACTGCGGCTGTGGCAACGGGCCCTCCTCTTCCTGCTCCGACCAGCCCTGCGCCCCGTCGCCCTCCTCCTCCCCTCGCCGCGCCTCCGCCTCCCAGCCTCCCGCCGGCCGGAGGCGCGCGAGCTCCGTGTGGCGCTCCCTGCCGTCCGGAAGGCGAATCGTCACGTACACGCCGCCCTCCGGATCGTCCGTGTGTAACTTCAAAACCACCACCGGCGTCAGCGAGCCGTCGCCCGCGCGGTAGACTGCGCTGCCCCCGGCGACGATCGGGTGGGGCGGTGTCGTGGCCGCGTCACTGTCGCTGTCGTTGAGCCAGTTTTCCTCGTCGCCGCTGCTGCTCCCGCCACTCGCGCCTTCGCCCCGCAGCTCCTCCTCGCTTCCCGAAGCAGAGCCATCGTCGTCGCAAGCCACCATCGCGTCGATGAAGCGCTGACTCTCCATGGCGCCACCCCCACGCTCGCCGCCCTCCACACCGCCACCCTGTCCGGCGCCGCCCTCCTCCGCCTCGCGCAGCAAGCCCAGCAGCGCCTCCGTCGGCCGTAGCGCCTCGCCCCGCGCGCATCCGTCGGGCAGCGGCGCCGCGGCGTCGAGGATGGCGCTCCACCGCTGGTCCGTGAGCAGCGCCGCGGCGGAGCCCACGATGAGCAGATGGCGCCGCGCGCGGGTTAGGGTCACGTTGAGCCTGCGGGGCGAGGCGACGAAGCCGAGCGCGTCAGTGCGGCAGGTGGAGACGAGGATCGCCTCGCGCTCGGCGCCCTGGAAGGCGTCGACTGTCGAGACGCTCACGTCGCGTAGCAGCTCGTCCTCCTGGCTGAAAGTCACTGCGTTTAGCGCCTCAGCCTCGGAGGAACCGGCTCCGCCTCCAACTCCGCCGTGCGCCCCTGCCGCCGTCGCCGCTCCTCCTCCTCCTCCTGCTGCGGTCTCGCCGCCGCCGAGCATAGAGACTATTAGCGTGGCCTGTGCCCGGTAGAGGCAGATGATGCCGAGCGCCGTAGGAGGGATGCCCGAGCGGACCAGGCTGCGCAGCAACTCAAGGCAGCGGGCCGCCTCGGCGCGGTTGGTGATGGAGCCGTCGTGCGATGCCGACTCGGAGCCGCGGATCTGAAGGAAAAGGGCGGGCACGCTACAGGTAGGAACGGGCTGGCGTGCGCGGCTCGTGCTCGACTTTGGAGGCGGCAAGGGTGGGGAGGGCTTCAGGCTAGTTGGCCGACCTGGGAGAAACCGAGCGTGGGCAGGCCTTCCAGCAGCGGCGCGCGCTCTGCGGCGGCGGCCTCGCCCAGCCCGTTTGTCAGCCTCCCCTGGTAGAAGAGCGCCGAGGCCAGGCCGGCGATGCGCGGGTGGCAGCGGTACTGCGCCGAGAGGAGCACGGGAGGCACGCCGCAGCGCGCGAGCCGCTCGAAGAGCGTCAGGCTCAGGTTGATGGGCTGTTGCTGCTGCTGGCCGTGGTGTTGCTGCTGCTGCTGGGCCTGCTGCTGCGGCGTGGGCCTGGCGAGGAGGGTGGGCGGCAGCTGGCAGGGGTCACCCACGCAGAGCAGCCGGCAGGCGCCCAGCCTCGCGATGGGCAGCAGAGACGCCGGCTCAGACATCTGCGAGCACTCGTCGAGCACAACGATGTCGCAGCGCAGGAATTCCATTACCGGAAGCCGCGTGGCGCAGCAGGTGGCGCCCAAGATCGGATAGCGCCGCGCCGCCCGCGCGCGCGCCGCCATCCCGCCCCCGTCGATTTCTGCGAGCGCGGCGGTGATAGCGGCGTGTTCCGAGGGCGGCGCGCGAGAGAGCGCAAACACGAGATCATTGCGGACCGGGACCTCTTCCGCCTTGGCCAGCCGGCCGTGCGTCGAGTGCGGCAGGATAGAGCGCGCGATGCGGCGCGCCGAGCCGATGCGGAGGAGGCTGCCACCCTCGCCGTGGTCGAGGAGCACCTAAGGGTCACGTAGCCGGGGGAGTCACGTATCCGGGTGGGTCACGTAGCCGGGGGGGGTCACGTGGTCATGTAGCCGGGGGGTCACGTAG
>Ga0105053_10008117_pt1 | contig 13755 bp, 12 predicted proteins | sample BON01_FD_78093 | JGI IMG/M metagenome (GOLD analysis project Ga0105053, IMG submission 78093) | Freshwater microbial communities from Lake Bonney liftoff mats and glacier meltwater in Antarctica - BON-01 | ecosystem: Environmental > Aquatic > Freshwater > Ice > Glacier meltwater | place: Lake...
AATATTCATCTACGTGAAGCTAAAGCGATGGCAGTGGATGATACCGCGCGTATTTCATTAACAGGTCTTGCTAAACAAGATTATCGCAATGCATTATTGTTAAATTCATCTCTATGGGGTGCCCGCTTTAACTTAGAATTAGCACTATTGATGGTACCAGAAGAATCGCCTGACAATAAAGCCTCTGCTAAAGGTAAAGGTTCAAGAGTGGTGATTAAAGCGCTTGGTTTTAGAGTTGATTTGCCATGAGATTCAGCTATCAATCACGCATTATGGCTTCAGCCATCATTATGTTGCTGGTGGTCCTATTAATTATAGCCGCGTTGTGGTTTCCTCGAACCGATCGCACTATAAAGGTCATGGACTTATTGTTTGTAATTGATATCACACAAAGCATGGATGTAAAGGATGTTGAACAAGATGGGAAGATGATCAGTCGTTTAACATGGGCAACAGAGTACACTAAGCAAACCTTACAACAACTGCCGTGTGGTTCACATGTCGGTCTAGCAGCGTTTAGTGAGGCACGCAGCTTAGTATTAATTAATCCTGTAGAAGTGTGTACTAGTTATAACGATCTAACTCAAATGCTTTCTAAGATTAATGGCACGATGGCTTGGGCATTATCAAGTGAAGTCTCTAAAGCAGTATTTGGTGCCATTGATCAGGCTAAACTGATGGAGCCTAGCCCTGGTGTCGTGTTCATTACAGATGGCCATGAAGCGCCACCTTTGCACGAAACATTATTTCCTAAATATAAAAAGAAACTGGGTGAAGTATCAGGCGTATTTGTCGGGGTTGGTGGTGACAAACCATTACCGATCCCCAAACATGATATTGATGGAAAAGAAGAGGGGTTCTGGCAACAAAATGACGTTATGCATGTAGATGTTTATGCTTCGCTTAGAAATGAATCAGATGAGGTAAAAGCAGCGAGACCACATAATGAACATTTGTCCTCACAGAAAAAATCACATTTAGACAAGCTGGCAAAAATGCTCGATTTTGATTATGTGATGTCACCTTCGAACGTCAATACCGTCGTCGATGTGTTGAAACATAAAGTAAAAACACGTGACCAAGTCGTGAAATATAACTGGGCGCCATGGTTTACTGGAATAGCATTGGTTTTACTTATTTTATTGTATTTTCCAATTCGGTTTTTTCGCGATTAAATGGGTTCAACTATTTTCTAAGTAGTTACTCAGTATGGCTTATTCAAAATATGCCTAAGCTTGAAATTAAAAAAAGCAGTTAATCACTCAAGTGATTAACTGCTTTTTTTGCATTTGATGTTCAATATCAACTTCACATAAATTGCTGGGACTTTGCTTCTTATGGCAAAGTGTGAAATATTCAATTTACTATGCGAGTAGATTCAAATTGTACGTCGGCTTATTGGTTTGGAAACCTTGCTCTGGAGAAAAGCAATCCATGGCAGAGGCAAAGTCTAAAATGGTGATTCGCTGGACAACAATTTCGTTGCATTTGCTTACTATCGGTCGTTAGATATTTTATTCATTGGTGTCATTATGTTCGCATTCAAAACGTTGGCTCTTTTTTTTGTCACAGCTCTTGCGGAAATAATCGGCTGTTATTTGCCATATCTCTGGCTCAGACAGGGTGGCTCTATTTGGCTACTGATCCCGGCCGCAGTGTCATTAGCTTTGTTCGCGTGGTTACTTACCCTGCACCCATCAGCCGCTGGTCGTGTCTATGCTGCTTACGGTGGTGTTTATGTTGCGGTGGCTCTTGGTTGGCTATGGGCCGTCGATGGTGTCCGCCCTTCATTTTGGGATGTTGTTGGTGTTTTAGTTACCTTGGTGGGCATGGCCATCATCATGTTTTCTCCGCGTCATAGTTAACGAGCTATCCAATTAGGACGTCACAAAAGCAGAATCAATTACCACACCATACGTGCTTGCCCAGTATATTGTAGATAGATAGCTGCCTCATCACATCAATGTCACTATAACGAATATGAATTTTACTTGTGTATTTCATCAGATATAGACCACTCTTTAAACATTATCGCTCCACTCTGCCAAGCACTTCTCGCGCCAATAATTGGCCATACCGGGAATCACGCCACTAATTGATCTCTTAAAAAATCCAAGATGCGCTGTGGATTGTCGCTCTGGCCACCGTGATAGGACTGCGGCAGGCGATTAGGTTGATTGCTGTAACCTCGAAAATGCATTAAACAGGCGCGATATCCACGTTGGTTGAGTTTGCGCATGAGGCCACTGACATAAACTGAGTTAACACTATCTTCAAGTCCATGTGAGATGAGCACCGTTTTACCTTCTTTAGGGACAGACCAGGCTAAGTCGATTTTTATCTTATTCATCCGTTGGCCGAGTACGTGTTAATGAGGAGCCTGAATAGTTACCGACATGTATGCCGATATCTCCGACTTATTAATACATAACAGTCAAGTTAAGCGGCCGTAGCGAAGCAGGGGTGATGCTTGAACGACTTGTGATACATTTGGTTAAATTAATTTTTCCATGAGATAGTCATCCATGAAGAATCCATCACCAATATCTTTTTTTACGTTGCCTACCGCCATGAAACCACGACGTTTGTACCAAGCCAGCGTATCGTCGTTAAATTTATTCACGGTAAGCCAAATTGATGAAAATCCCTTCAAAACACATTTTTTTCAACAAAGTCTAAGATTGATTGGCCCGCACCTTTTCCTTGCAAGGAATATCGTACATAAATTTTACTGAGCATCATTTTATTCTGCTCAAAATCAGGATTTAAGCCAACGTAGCCAACACATTCTCTTTGTACTTTTACTAGATAGTATTCCGAACCATCGTTAATCTGGCTTTTGATTGCATCTGAACTTTGCAAGTTTGTCAGCATGTACTCAACTTGTAATTCACCGATAATTGACGTGAAATGTTGTGACCATATCTCTCTGACGAGGTTTGCAACACCTTCAATATCGTCATTTGTTAACACTTGTGCTATTTCAACTGACAATCTGTTGCTCCAAGGGATGAATCGAATGATTGAGGTTAGGTGTTGTAATGATACACATTTCCTTGATCACAAGACCTTACCTCATTTTCCTTATTTTCCTTTAGGCAGACACAATCCTATAGAATAACAACTCATTCAATCCTATTAGTAGGCTTACGACTTATGCATCTCCAGTCTATCAATGTATCCAAACCCAAACTAAGGCGTTTTGGCTTTAAGTTCTACTCAACCGCCTTCTTGAAAAAGCCGGTCAATGGTCCTGTTATTTTAACAAAAGACAATTTTGTTGGCGATCAACAAGCTGATTTATTGAACCATGGAGGCAATGATAAAGCCGTCTATGCTTTCTCAACTGAACACCACGACTATTGGAAACAAAAGCTAGGTATTGATCATATCGATTATGGCAAGTTTGGCGAAAACCTCTCGATCTCCGGATTGGATGAGTCTGAAATTGCTATCGGTGATCGTATACAAATCAATGACTGTATTCTCGAAGTTAGTCAGCCACGGATTCCATGTTATAAAATTAGTTTTGAATTTAAAGAAATGAGCATGTTAAATAGCTTTATTGCCTATGCACATACCGGTGTTTACTTTCGAATTATTCAAACTGGCACTATGACAGAAAATAGTCCCGTTGAGGTTATTTACAAACACCCTGACAATATCACCGTCGAAAACTTATTCAGAGCTTATTTTGATAGCAAGTTTCCAAACCAAGAACAAGTACTTCGTACTGCAATCACAGTCCCAGAATTAGCTGAGGCATGGCGTTCTAAAATGGTCACTATTGTTCATCGAATCGACCGGTACCACCAACGTCAAAAGAAAGGAAATAAAGAAGAAAGCTGAATCAATAGGGGTAAGACTTGATTGATTTATGATTAGATATGAGACGCGCTAGAACTTTATCGGATTAGCCATCTGCAGTACTCTTTTTCTAGATTCGTCATCGATCAATGTATCTTGTGCATAATTCTCGATAATGTTATTAATCTCTCTTAAATAAGGCATCAAACGTTCTTTGTCTTTTGCTTTAATATCATAATTATTTAATGTTCTTAATAATGCTATCGACGCACTATTTAAAGTCTGGTTATATCTTGGCAGATTATTATCGTTAGGCGATGCTACGCCTAGTTTTTCGATGATTTCTTGCACTACATCACCTTCGTATTTAAAGGCTAAAACATTATTTACACCAAATACTGTTTGGCATTGATTGATGAAGCCTTGATAATCTAAATGTTGAGAAAACCACTTGATATCTAGCATCTCAGCAAAAGATAAATCTTTGCCATAACATGGATTATTATCCACATGTGGGTTTCGAATACATTGTTTGTAATAGTTTTCAATAAAATCGAGCGGTTCACGAAACCACGCCCATATTTCAACATTGAAGTGTTTACTTAGCTCAGATAAAATGCCTTTCGATTCTTCAGGAAAATCCCACCAGTAATTATAAATACCTTCAGATGACAAGATGATAGTGTGGGTATCTTGTTTCACTTGTGAGATTATATTTTTGAAGTTTTCTAAAAAATTTTCCACGTGTGTGGTGATTAAGTTTTTCTCAAACCATTGGTGTTTGGGTGCGTTGGGATTATTTAAATGTTTATGATTATGAGGATAAAGAATGCCTTCTCTTCTGAGCTTACTTTGCTTTTTATCGAGGTAAACTTGAATACTCGTTGTGCCTGTTTTTGGCGTGCCAGTATGGATGATTAGCTTTAGTGACTGCTCTATTGGTTTTAATAACTCAGCTAGTTCGTTGGCAAAATGAATACTTGGCTTTTTCATAGCGGTAAATAACAAACCTCTTAAAAGTATGGGGTGTCAAATGACAGTTTGATTTTATTCTATAACGTCGCACATGATCAGTTATTTCATCTTGACCTTAACGGGATACCTGAATACTGGATACGCTCACTTGCATTGTCGCAAAACGCCTCGGTGAGGAGAGCTATAAAACTATCTTTCAAAACTCGTTGATTATCGGTAGGCCCGATGATAATTCTTTCTACAAGCTCAGGAATTTCTATGCCTATTAAATTCTGTTCTGGAATATTTTTTAGAGGCATTTTGTAAATTTGTTGTGGAACGTCAGCAATTGATTCGATGCTACTTTTAACATGAGGAGAATTTTTGATACTCGGATTGTATATGACTCGCCATTCTCGCTCTTTAAGGAATTCTGAGTGTTTTACACAAAGTGAGAATGTTTTAAATGTGTCAAATAAGTGATCAAGAAATGTTTTTCGATCCACGTTTACGAGAAACTCTCTGTCTTTTTCTATCCTACTGCTTAGATCACTAAACTCTAACTTGAAATCATTATTATCTAAGTAAACAACAGGATATGTATAAGCAGCCAAGGCATCACTTTCCGATTGAAAAGCAGCACTATTGATTCATGCATTGAACGTTTCTAAGCCAGAACTCCTTACTTTTAAAAATATTCATTGCTGCTTCAGCACTGGTATATTGAACGAAACGTAAATTCTTCTCATTAACACGAGTAGAAGATTGAAGTATTTTAGGGAGAAAAATAGATAGAAGTTTAAGACGTTCCTCTCCATGACATGTCTCTTTGTATCAATTTTAGAAAAGACCATTTTACAATACATAGTCATGCTTTACAGTTAAATAAATGTGGAGTTGTCTTGCTCAATATCAAAGATATTCACGTAATTTGAGGTTATACTTCTACCCATGATTCTAGATATTTCTATTACGCTGCAAACATGCATGCTAACTAATGACGGCAATGTGTTGTTCGAAGCGCCCGTGTCGACCGCCTTAAACGGTGCTGGCGAACAAAAAAATAGCGGTTGTACGCCGCGAGGTTTACATGAAATTCGTGCTTTTATTGGTGCGGGCCAGCCTGAAAATACAGTATTTAAAGGCCGTCGACCTACGGGTGAAATATATACACCTGAATTAGGCAGACAATTTCCAAAGCGTGACTGGATCCTGACGCGTATTTTATGGCTGAGTGGACTGGAATTGGGCAAAAATCGTTTAGCAAATGTTGATACAATGCAACGCTTTGTATACATTCATGGTTGCCCTGATAGTTTGCCGATGGGCGAGGCCTTTTCTCATGGTTGTATTCGTATGCATAACAAGGATTTACTGACGCTGTTTGATCTGGTTGTGCCAGGTACGCGTGTATATATCCATGAATAAAGGGTTGGAATATGACATTAGGCCCATTAATGGTCGATGTGCTTGGTTTGGAACTAAGCGGACAAGAACGTGACATATTGCGTCATCCACTGGTCGGTGGTGTCATCTTATTTAGCCGTAATTACGAATCTCCCAAACAAGTTGCTGCATTAACAGCCAGCATTCGTGCTTTGCGAGAACCACATCTGATTATTTCAGTTGATCATGAAGGGGGGCGGGTTCAGCGTTTTAGAAATGGCTTTACTCGTTTGCCGCCAATCGGTGAATTGGGAAAACACTATATGCAACATCCTCAACAGGCCTTGGAATATGCTGAAAAAACCGGTTGGTTGATGGCGGCAGAATTACGTGCTGTGGGTGTTGATTTTAGTTTTGCACCTGTTCTAGATTTGGATTATGGCGTCAGCGAAATAATCGGTGATCGTGCTTTTCACCGTGATCCTGAAGCCGTGGCATCAATGGCTTATGCCTATATTCAAGGTATGAAACGAGCGTGGATGCCGGCAGTCGGTAAACATTTCCCCGGTCATGGCGCTGTTGAAGTGGATTCACATCTAGGTTTACCGGTTGATTCACGGCATTTTGAAGATATGATTCAAGCTGATATTTTACCGTTTAGTCGTTTATGTAAAACCGAATTAGCAGGCATTATGCCGGCACATATTGTTTATGAACAATGCGATAGTTTGCCCGCAGGTTTTTCACCGTTTTGGATAAAAGAAATATTACGTGATCGTTTAGGTTTTCAAGGCGCGGTATTGAGTGATGATCTCAGTATGGAAGGTGCTGCCGTGATGGGTAATAGTTTAGAACGTGCAGAAGCGGCAATCGATGCCGGTTGTGACATGGTGTTGGTGTGCAATAAACCGGAAAGTGTTATTCAAGTGATTGATGGTCTGAAAGTGAAAGATGATGCACTCAGACATATGAGACTAGTTAGATTACATGGTCGCCATGGTATGAATAAGGATGAATTATTTGCCAGCCAACAATGGAAAGAAGCGGCAAACACCGTATTGAGTTACACCCCCGATCCTGAAAGAGAGCTAATTTAGCATGAGATATGTGTTTGTAATTTGTTTATTATTGATGTCATTTATGGGTATAAATGGCAATGTTTATGCCAATGACAAAGAGGTTATTGTTTCACAAGATGAGATAAGCTCGACTGATGATGGTTCAGCTTTGAGCCATCTGATAGAACCCATTTCAAATATTGATCTTCGTTCGTTATTACCTTCGTTTTTAACTGGCGGATTTTTACTGGAATATTGGCAATGGATAGGGTTGCTTTTAGTTATTCTCTTCGGATCAATAGCCGATAAGATAGTTGCATGGATATTAAAAATAAACATGGGCCGTTGGCTGGAACGTCGGCCAGCGTTTGAAAGTTTAGATAGCGCGATATTAAGACCACTGGGCTTGATGGCAATGGCTTTAGTCTGGTGGGCAGGCCTGAGCATGTTAGCTTTGCCTGCTTTAGCGTGGTCGATTATATCGATTGCTGTCAAATTACTGGTGAGTCTGTCTGGGATATGGAGTGCCTTCCGTCTGGTTGATATTTTAGATGCCTTGATGATGAAAAAAGTCAGTCAGACCGCAACAAAATTCGACGACTTATTAGTACCGATGGTAACCAAAAGCCTTAAAGTATTTGTGGTGGTTATCGGTATCGTCTTTGTCGCCGATAATTTAAATGTTGATGTAAGCAGCTTATTAGCAGGACTTGGTTTAGGTGGTTTAGCATTTGCTTTAGCAGCTAAAGATTTATTAGGTAACTTCTTTGGCTCCTTAACGGTATTGCTTGATCGGCCCTTCCATATCGGTGATTGGGTGGTTATTGGTGATGTTGAAGGTACTATCGAAACGGTTGGTTTTAGAAGTACGCGGATCAGAACGTTTTATAACTCATTGATAACATTGCCGAATGCTCTTATTACTACAACTAAAATTGATAATATGGGTGCGCGCCGCTATCGTCGAATGAGAACGATGTTGTCGCTAACGTACGCAACAGCACCGGAAAAAATTGATGCGTTTTGTGAAGGTGTTCGTACTTTAATTCAACTCCATCCTTACATGCGTAAAGATTATTACCATGTTTATTTCAATGAATATGGCCCCGCATCGCTTGATATTTTGGTCTATGTGTTTTGGGAAACACCGGATTGGAATACCGAATTAAGAGAACGCCATCGTTTTTTAGTGGATATCTTACGATTAGCTAAACAATTAGATGTTGAGTTTGCCTATCCAACTCAAACTATTTATTTGAAAAAAGATAATAGTACAGCGGAATCAGCAGAAGCATTTAAACCCGTTATGACCCAAGATGAAGCGTTTATGATGGGAAAACGGCAAGCTGAAGTTATTGTCGATGCTACCTTAGGTCGAGCTATTAAGCCTGATCCTGTGACTTTTCCGTAGTAACTTGAGTTAATAGATATATATGATCGCTGAGTTTGTCCATTTACACCTTCATACTGAATATTCTTTGGTTGATGGTTTAGTTCGTATTAAACCCTTAGTGTCTGCGGTAGCTGATGCTGGTATGCCAGCAATAGCGATTACCGATCAACATAACTTCTTTGCTGCAGTAAAGCTTTATACGGCGGCCCAGAATGTTGGTTTAAAGCCTATTCTTGGCGCTGATTTACGCTTACGCGATCCTGACGATGCTAAAAAAAACAGCCGCTTTGTACTGCTTTGTCAGAATATGGTCGGTTATCATAATCTCTCACGCTTGTTGTCTCGTGCTTATATGGAAGGTCAACATTTAGGCGTACCCATGCTTGATCTGGAATGGTTGAATGATCAAAGTGATGGTTTGATCTGTTTGGCTGGTGGGCGAGACGGGATTTTTGGACGATCCTTGCTGAATAATCTGACTGACGAAGCAGACGCTATTGCTAGACATTGGCAAACATTATTCCCCGATAGATTGTATTTAGAATTGGTTCGCACCGGTCGTGAAGATGAGGAGCGTTATCTCAATGCAGCCTTAGAGCTAGCCATCAAACATGACTTGCCGGTGGTAGCGACTAATGATGTACGGTTTTTAGTGACAGAAAATTTCGAAGCCCATGAAGCGAAGGTATGTATTAATGAAGGTCGTTTATTAGACGATCCTCGTCGCCCGCGCAATTATTCGCCAGAGCAATATCTACGCAGCCCAGCAGAAATGGTCGCCTTATTCAGTGATATTCCAGAGGCCATCGAAAATACCATTGAGATAGCTAAACGTTGCAATATTGAACTGACATTAGGTGAACATTTTTTACCTGATTTCCCCGTACCAGAAGGAATGACCATTGCTGAATTTTTCAGTCAAGAATCATATGAAGGTCTAGAAGAACGCTTGCCGGTGTTATTTCCTGATCCAGAAGTATTAGCAGAAAATCGTAAAAAATATGAAGATCGCTTGCAGATTGAATTGGATGTAATAAATGAAATGGGCTTTCCAGGTTATTTCTTAATTGTTGCCGATTTCATTAAATGGTCTAAAAATAATGAAGTACCTGTAGGGCCAGGTCGAGGGTCAGGTGCTGGATCTTTGGTCGCTTATTCCTTAAAAATTACCGATATTGATCCTCTGCAATATGACTTATTATTTGAACGATTTTTGAATCCCGAGCGGGTATCACTGCCGGATTTTGATATCGATTTTTGTATGGAAGGCCGTGATCGCGTTATTGAATATGTGTCACAACATTATGGTCGCGACCATGTATCGCAAATTATTACTTACGGCACGATGGCTGCCAAAGCGGTATTACGTGACGTAGGTCGAGTATTGGGTTTTCCTTATGGTTTAGTGGATAGCCTTGCGAAATTAGTCCCGTTTGAAATCAAGATGACCTTGACTAAGGCGATGCAACAAGAGCCATTGTTGAAAGAGCGTTATGACAAAGAAGAAGACGTTAAGATCTTAATTGATCTTGCTTTGCAATTAGAAGGTTTGACACGAAATGTCGGTAAGCATGCGGGTGGTGTTGTTATTGCCCCGAAAGCCTTGACCGAATACACGCCCATTTATTGTGAAGACAACGGTGCAGGTCTGGTATCGCAATATGACAAAGATGATGTTGAAAGTGTGGGCTTGGTTAAATTCGATTTCTTGGGCTTAAAAACACTGACGGTGATTGATTGGGCGGTGAAAAATGTGAAGGCAATGTTGCCGCCCGATCAAGCTGCTAAAATCGATATTACTAATTTACCGCTGGATGATAAAGCCAGTTATGACCTGTTAAAACGTGCCGAAACCACGGCAGTGTTCCAGCTTGAATCACGTGGCATGAAAGAGCTTATTAAGCGCTTACAACCTGATACTTTTGAAGATATTGTCGCTTTGGTAGCCTTGTTTCGTCCTGGTCCATTGCAGTCGGGTATGGTTGATGACTTTGTGAATCGTAAACATGGTCGTGCCAAAGTTGATTACCCTCATCCTGATCTCGAGTCGGTGTTAAAACCAACCTACGGCGTTATCGTTTACCAAGAACAAGTTATGCAAATCGCCCAAGTATTGGCAGGATATAGCTTGGGTGGGGCAGATATGTTACGCCGTGCAATGGGTAAGAAAAAAGCGGAAGAAATGGCACAACAGCGTGCCTTATTCTTAGCAGGTGCACAAAAACGTGACATTGATGAAAAGATGGCAGGTCCGATTTTTGATTTGATGGAAAAATTCGCCGAGTATGGGTTTAACAAATCTCACTCAGCAGCGTATGCCCTTGTTGCTTATCAAACGGCATGGTTAAAAGCTCATTATCCAGCTGCATTTATGGCGGCGGTATTATCTGCTGATATGGATAATACCGACAAGGTCGTTGGTTTGATTGATGAATGTCGGGATATAAAACTTAAGGTATTACCACCTGATGTTAATCACAGTAAAATTAAATTTACAGTTGAAGATGAATCATCTGTTCGTTATGGCCTTGGTGCAATTAAAGGTGTTGGTGAAGCGGCTTTAGCAGGCATTATTGAACAACGACAAAAGGGTAAACCTTTTACCAGTCTGTTTGATTTCTGTCAGCGTGTTGATATGAAAAAAATCAATCGGCGAGTGATGGATTCTTTAGTCAAATCTGGTGCCTTAGATTCATTAGGTGGTCATCGTGCAAGTCTAGCGGCTAGTTTAACTAAGGCCTTACAAATCGCCGATCAACATCGTCGTAATAATGATAGTGGTCAAAATGACATGTTTGGTCTGATGACGGTCGATGAAGATAAACATATTGAAGAACCTTTACACGACGCCCCTGAATGGTCAGAAGAACAGTTATTAATAGCTGAAAAAGAAACACTCGGTTTATATTTAAGTGGTCATCCTATCGATCGTTATATTGAAGAGTTATCAAAATTTATTCCAAAAAGAATTAACGACTTAGATGCACCGGAAACAAAGGGCTATCAACGCAATGAAATTCCAGTTATTACCGCTGGTTTAATTGTCGCTATTCGCACCATGAAAGGTAGAAACGGCGGCAGAATGGCTTTTATCACGCTGGATGATCAAACTGCTCGGTTGGAAGTACGTGTTTTTGCTGAGGTCTATGAACAATATCAAGCCGTTTTACAACCTGATAAATTGGTTGTGATGCAGGGTAAAATCGGTCAAGATAACTTTACCGGCGGTTTAGCAGCGACAGCTGATACCGTATATGACATCGCACGAGCACGCGAGATGTGTGGTAAATCTTTATTGATAACGATAGATAATCAGGCTGGCGTAGACAATTTGACAGATTCTTTGCAATCAACATTATTGCCATTTAGATATGGATTAGTGCCGGTTGAACTGGAATACATTAATCAAGCGGCGCGTACTTTAATACGGTTAGGCGACGATTGGAAAGTATCACCCAGTGATGAGTTAATTGCTCAATTATCGACCCTACCAGCGATCAGTGCAGTAAGAATGACCTACTAACAGCTAAAACTGAAGACAAAAATAGATGTCAAGAAGTATTAGTGTTAATGAGTAATATACTAAAACCGGAGTTATGGGGCAGGTGTATTGTTGCATAACGAGCCAGCATTAAACTGGTAATTTAACACAAGGTCGCGAGGACTGATATTCATCAACTAGGCTAGTCTAAGGTATAATATCTTTGACTGATAATGCACTTAAAAGCGTGTGCCAATAGTATCTTTTTGGCATCCGGTTATCGCATACGATTGGATTAAATCTAACAGAGAATTGGCATGGATATAATACCCTATTTAAAATTGATGGCGGACAAGAGCGCTTCGGATATATTTTTTTGCACGGGAACGGAACCACAACTTAAAATTGAAGGAGCAATTCGCCCCGTTGGCTCACAAAAGATGATGCCAGGTGATATTAAACAATTAGCTTATACAATTATGTCTTCCGAGCAAGTCATCGAGTTTGAAAAAACCCTGGAAATGAACTTCGCCATTCCACTAAAGAATGTTGGTCGATTCAGGGTGAATATATTTCTTCAACGAGGTGAAGTTTCAATTGTTATTCGTTATATTCAAGCTCATATCCCACATTTTTCGGAGATGAATTTACCGTCTATGTTGGGCGATATTATTATGGAAAAAAGAGGGTTGGTATTGGTTGTCGGGGCAACAGGATCGGGTAAATCAACCACATTAGCAGCAATGATTGGTCATCGTAATCGAAACTCAGCGTCCCATATCTTAACGATTGAAGATCCGTTGGAGTTTATTCATAATCATGAAAAATCCATTGTTCAGCAACGTGAAGTAGGTATTGATACATTATCCTATGGTAATGCCCTGAAAAATGCCTTGCGGGAAGCACCTGATGTTATTTTGATTGGCGAGATTCGCGACATGGAAACCATGAAATTTGCCATTACTTATGCTGAAACGGGTCATTTATGTTTGGCTACTTTGCATGCCAACAATGCAAATCAGACTTTAGACCGGATTATGAATTTCTTTCCAGAGACCGCACATCGCCAGTTAATGATGGATATATCGCTTAATATACGTGCAATTATTTCCCAACGGTTGTTAATCGGAACAAAAGATAAAACTCTAATTCCAGCTGTTGAGGTGATGCTAAATACGCCTTATATTGCTGAATTAATCGCTAAAGGGAATGTGGGCGAAATTAAAACGGCGATGACGGAAAGTAAGAATGAAGGTATGGTTACCTTTGATCAATCATTATTGGCACTATACCATGGAGGTAAGATTACACATGAGGAAGCAATAGCTAATGCTGATTCTAAGAATGATTTAAGTTTAGCCATTCGTATGGGAGCTAGTTTTGCAGATGATGATAATACAAGCGAGCTGATATTGAGATAAAGCGCTCAGGAATTAAGCGTGTATAATTATCCACAGATTTTGACTTAAGGTAACAAAAATGCAAGTAAATTTCTTAGATTACGAACAACCAATTGCTGAATTAGAAGCAAAAATTGATGAGCTACGTTACATGAGCAATGACAGTGATTTAAACATCACTGAGGAAATTCAAAAGTTAAAAGAAAAGAGTGAGTCGTTGACTAAGTCAATTTTCTCCTCGCTTACACCGTGGCAAACGACTCAAATGGCGCGTCA
>Ga0105053_10008127_pt1 | contig 13747 bp, 11 predicted proteins | sample BON01_FD_78093 | JGI IMG/M metagenome (GOLD analysis project Ga0105053, IMG submission 78093) | Freshwater microbial communities from Lake Bonney liftoff mats and glacier meltwater in Antarctica - BON-01 | ecosystem: Environmental > Aquatic > Freshwater > Ice > Glacier meltwater | place: Lake...
ATTTAACTTACTGCATTTTTTAGGTCTCTCGGCGACAACTGACGCTGGAGCTACACCAATATGAAGGTCAGAAAATCCCGGTGCTTTCTCCCAACCTCGAGAGCGTTTTGATTCTGGAAAAGATATCAGTGGTAAAGTGGCCCAATCAGTGGACCATAACTCATTCTTAGCCACTTTACTTTCCATCAACTCTTTGAGCTTCTTCTGAACTCGGTCTTTGTCATCTGTGTCAACACAAGCTGACAGGTTACGGCGTACGTACTCCTTGCATGAATCGGGCCAACCCGTGTGTTGCTGCTGAGGGTATGCTTGAACTGGCCCAGGTTGGAGCATTTGTTGGTGAGCTTGATAGGCTGCCCATTGTTGGGTATATACTTGAGGGGATACGTACGGCTGCTGAACATGCGGAACAGTACGTGCTTGATAATACGACACCTTCCTACCCTCCATAAAAGCGTTTCCTTTTCTGTATCTGCGCGATATCAAGAGGCTCGGTGGCTTTCGAGGAAGAATTGCTAGTACTCTTTTAGTACTAATTATGGTACTCGAATATTGTAAACTATCGTAGACACTGAACCATCGAATGCCAATCAATCATTAATGGGTGAGCACAAGAAAAAGAAGAGACAGAGGGAGTTGGAGGCGGATGATTCGCAGCATTCAAGTAACGACATTAAACGTCGTAAAAATACGGTGATATTTCGCACGAATGAAGAAACAAATTCCTACGTTGCGTCGTTTCCAAGTTCTGGCAAACCAAGTGCTGACGATTTAGAATTTGGTTTATTTCAACATTCGAAAAAGAATCGTAGAATAATCGTAAGTGCAAAGAATCCAGAAGTGCATTACGAGGGACGCAATTTCGGTGGCAGCAACGACCAGAAATTGTGTAGATATTTGGTGTTCAAATATGACAAGAAAACCCACACTGCGACCTTGATGAATAAAAACGAAGATGGACAGCAACCGTTTGAGATTCATAATTCTATTCGTAATTTACCTAAACCTAACACCAACATGTTAGACAATGAGATCGATGAACAGCAAGTTGACTCGCTGGAGGAGCTGGAGAAAGCCCAATACCTCAGACGCACCGATCGACGAAACGCCCTGGTGGAAACTTTTGGGAGTATGAGAAGGAAAAAAGCACGGGATAATTATGAGCTGAATCAAATAGATCAAGTAGCCTCTTCTAAAGCGGCAGTGTCGATCATGAAGAAGAGTGCAGAACAGTCGCAACAAATGAAGAACCTCGCGAATGAAAGCGCGGATATCGCTGCGAAGAGACTTATTCTTCCTGAGTTTGATATTCATGCGTCGGAACCGAAGGATATATACGATGAAAACTCGTTGATGAACCCAGAGATTCGAAGGAGCTTTTCAGAAGAAACCAAACAATATAGCAAATCCATTCGCCGTTCAACTGTCGTCATGGAAAGCCCATCACTTTTCATCAATGGATTCTTGAAAGATATACCATCAAAGTCGGAAAAGAGCGTTCTGAAGCATAAATTGCGATTCCTATTATATTGGCAATGCTTGTTTAAATTCTACAAATTACCTAGTTTCAAATTAGCCAGTGATGGACTCCCAGAAATGTTGGGTGGCTCGGAGCTTGTTGGCGATATGTTAATTGAAACATATTCTGAGAAAGATCCTAATTCCGCAAATGGACGGGTGAAGACGCAACGAAATTTGGATAGATTAACACTGGCAATGTTTGCCATTTGTTTGACTATTAGCGATTTCCAAATTAGCGCTGAAAAGTTGAGTTTGCTAGCGAATGACTTCGGCAAACCTGTGACCTGGATTATAAAATACTTTTTGGAACTAGGGTGCAAGCAACGTGTAGACCCTGCGCAAAAAGCATCGAAACTCAAAGGTGGTGATAAAATGGTTCTGTTGACGGTCCCGCTTAGCTTTCCACAGCCCCATAAGAAAGCTAGAAAATAGATAATTGTTTTTATTCAGACTTTTCAATATTTCTTGCACCGCCAGTTGTGTGTTTCGTTTTTGCATTCAAAGCCCATTTATCTTTGACTTGTTTGACTCGAAGTGGAGTCCAATGGATTTTTTCTGGATGGACTCTTGCACCCTTCCAAGTATTTTCTAAAAGTTTGCCATGAATCTGCTTCGGATCGACGCAAAGACACGGGTTACCATTAATGTACTTGAGCAAACTTAAGAACTTGAGGGCCAAGATCACATCTTCACTTTTGATGGATGTTTTTCGCATTATATCAATGATTTTGACTTGCTTCACATCTTGTTCTTCACTGAGGTATTGCAAAATAGCATGGGACCAATAACTTCTGTAACTTATCTGGCCCAAATCGCTCAGCGGCTTTTCAGGAGACCCGACTTTCCCTTCTTTCTTGGAAAGTTCATAAGAAAACTGAATTAGGAATTTGCCATAGCCTTTCCTCTGATATGGCGGCAGAGTCAAGATACACGCCAAGTTATACCCGACTTCTGAAAGCTTCTCTTTGCTAAAATACCCCACAAAGTGATACCCTCTTTCATCATACTCGCACAGCACGTAGAAGAGAAAAGGATCCACGTCATATTGTAAAGTCTTATGATCTAGGAAGAATTTGGCGAGGTAACACAGATTTTGAGAGTAAAACTTAGATTTGGCACCGTCAACTTCAAACATGGCTATTTTGAGAACATCATCGCGGTATATCTCATCACCAGGCGGATGTCTAATCTTGCATCGTTGATAATGCCTTCTAATTTCGTCCTCGTAACGAAAAAAATCCAATGTGAATTCAGAAACGTAGAGTTTCTCTATGGAGTCGCCAGGGGTCAAATCTTTTGAAACGGGGGAAAAATACCATGTATCAATAATGTTCCGGCCCAGTTCAAGGCTGTTAACGTTCTTAACCTTGGTCAATGTCTCGTGCTCTACAATCGAGTTGATGTCCATCGGCGCTGCAGTACCGTAATCTTCCTCCACAAACTCGATGATGTCTTCACGCTCTCGATCATGAGGATCTTCTTTAACGGCCTTGTCGAATGGAACCCAACAATCATTTCGACGGTTCTTTGAAAAATTAGCTTTCTATTAATAAAAACGAAAGCACTCACTTACAAATTCAATCCAATTTACATAATACATTTTGCTCTCTGTATTTCGATCAATGACTTTGCAAAGACGATATGTGTTATCTCTTCGAAACAAACAGAATATCTTTTCGCCTACAGGAAACATATCATCTGCTTCATCTTTCTTCTTCTTATTGGATTTGTTCGGGGTGTCATCAACTGTCTCCCGTTTGTTAGACATTTTTTCTTCATCCTAAATAATTATTTCAGATGAGCAAGTTGAAGTACTTTGAAGTGTACGAAACGAGTAATCGAGTTTACATCGTAGGATCCTTATTACAAGAACACCGAATTCTAGTGGTGGATCGAAATCACAGTTCTGAATGCATCTTAAAAGAAGAACCTGGATCGTTCTCCAAGGCGACCATTCAGGAATATGTTTCTGATATTAAAACCAAACATCCTGGAGGTGTGCACTTCCTTGGGTCATACGTTGGTATTGCTGGAATGATTAAGTTTGTTAAGGGATATTACCTTGTGCTTATCAGTAATGGAGAGGAGGCTGGTCAACTGGGTGAACATATCATCTTCTCCAGTAAAGGCGGCGTCATGATTCCGTTGTTCGACACGGGCGAATCCCCTTCTGTTGTGGATTCAGGATTTCCTTCTGCTCTTAGCAAAGGATGGGCTTCGTTTTTCAACGGTCATCAAGAGCCAATTAATCAACTTGAAGAGGAATACGAAAACCTTTTTAACTTGGTGGATATGTCCAAGGCATTTTACTGGTCGTATACGTATAATATATCCCAGAGTTTGCAGAGGAACATTGCACAATCGGTAAGAACGTTCTGTGGAGAAAGTTCAAATCAAAGCGATCGGTTTGTATGGAACACTTATATTGCGAATGAATTCATTAAAGTATTTCCACGAGAGAGCAACATGTTTGAAAATCGTTGGATTATTTCTTTGATGCATGGTTCTTTTCGTCAACAAAAGTGTTCTGTACTCAGTAGAAGTTTCACAGTCACATTGATAGGCCGCAGATCTCGTCACTTCGCAGGTACTCGATTTTTAAAACGAGGAATTAATGATGATGGTTTTGTTGCCAACGATGTGGAGATTGAACAAGTGTTTCAAGACCATTCTCTAATATCAAGTGCGAATGGTAGCATCTCTGCTTTCCTACAAGTTCGGGGGTCAATTCCTACTTTCTGGACTCAAGAAGTTAGTGTTTCTGTTCCCAAGCCTCCCATAAAGATGACGAGATTTGATCCATTCTATATGGCTACAAAGCGACATTTCGCTGATCTCATGAGGCGATACGGGAGCTCCATCATCGCCTTGAATCTAGTCAAGTTAAAAGAAAAGTTCCACACACGTCGAGAAGTCATTGTTGGTAAGAATTACAAGCAAGCTGTTGGTCAGTTGGATGTTTGGTTACCAGACTCGTTGGGGATTGATTACAGGGCGGTGGATTTTACTCGTCTTTCGAAACTAGACCCGTCTTCTTTGATGCTGGCTTTAGACAGTGTGGCAATCGAGGCGCTTCAATCCAGCTCCATTTTTATATCCTGTGGCTTGGCTCTCACTGGAACAAACGACCCTACAATAACAAGAAACTTAGAACTCAGCAGAGCGGATTTATTAAATCGGCATCATAAATTTGTGCAGAAACGAATGGCCCCGAAACGCCCATTACGATGGTCGGCGTCAAAGAATCATTTCAAGCCGATGAAGATGATAACTTTAGGCAGGAACCTTGCATCAGATGTCAAAACATTCCGCTTGCGTAAAAAGAGTTCCGCTTCAGCTCGAGATAAATTGTCCTTGTCTCCTAGTACTAGAACAGTTCAACACCAATACTTAGACGTTGACAACTTCAATGAAGATGGCGAAGACTCAGAACCCGACGACGACGAAGTGAGTGTTAGCAGCGTAGATGCAGATGAGGATGAACCAGAGCACGTCATCCGAGATGTTGTTTCAAAGGGAGGGTTGTTTAGAAAGTGTACATTTAAAGGGTTGCCCAAAAAAGATTCGTTCATTGGCGGTATTCAAACGGGTGTAGTTCGAACGAATTGCATTGATTGCCTCGATAGGACTAATCTAGCACAATTCTTAATTGGTCTTCGAGCATTGAACCTGCAATTACAAAATGCCAACATTATCTCACAGGAAGAAAGACTAGAAACGGACTCGCCGATATCCTCAGTATTGATGGACCTATATGAGGATTTAGGCGATAAGATCTCCCATCAATATGGTGGCTCGGATGCTGTGAAGAAAGCCGGGAAAGTCATGTCCAATAGCGTCGGTAGCAGTAGACAGCAAGCCGTTTACACTGCGTTGAAGCGATACTACACGAATAACTTCACGGATCACGCCAAGCAAGATGGCATCAATGTATTTTTAGGAGTGTTGCGTCCCGAGAATAGGAAATCCGAGGACCATGAAGTGAAGGGTGATTACTACTTGCACAACAAGAACGTGACAATTGCACCAAATAAGTATATGAATGTGCCATATGGAAGCAACGATGAATGGTGGTCAGATGCTTGCCGAGAATTCATTCGAGATGTCAGTGGGCCTCTCAGCGCGCTATCACATGCGAGTCTGACCAGAAACCTGTCTCATTCAGTCCCGAAACTCCACTCATGGTCTACACGTATGTCGAATACAGAGTTGCCTTCGCTACTTCGTTTGAACGATGAGGATTCTAGTGTATCTTCAAGTTTCCGTTGCATTGAGGGTTTGCTTGCCGAAGGATTGGTGCATCATACTCCAGAAGTGTTGGAGACCTATTTGGAAGTGGGTGTCGTGGACAGATCCAACGACCCCGTGCTACAGGAATACGTGCATCAAGAGATAGATCCCTTCTCGATGTTTGAGTTCTCCGAAACAAAGTACCTGAATGAAGAAAGAGAGTGCCAGAAAGTTGAATTTACCAAGGCGCTTGATAATTATTTAATTACAGAGGACGATGGATGGGGTATGAGGCGATTGCAGGCTTATTCGTGCGCCACCATGAATCTGTTACAGGGCCAGTACAAAGGATTTCCACATTCCCTTCCGGCGGTGTCGGTCATGAGTCAAGCTTACGATGGATTCAGCTCCACCAATACATAGATGTAGTTAAAAATTATTAAATCATATTTTCTAAGCGTGCCAGTATATCGTTTTCCATCATTTCGGGATTTCTCACGCACAAATTGGAAATTAAAGCCTTGGTTTGATTTCCAAACTCTTCATGTTTCATCAAATCTGCCAGCATTTGGTAAACTTGTTCTTGGCATTCAACAGTATCATTGGTATATAGCAGCCTAAGACTCGCTGTGAAGCTCTCTTCTCCGATAATATCAAAATGTCCAAAGTATATCCACTTTTTTATCAGCTGCACAGCCAACGCAGAGTTGTTTGGATCACATAAAGCGATAAAGACGTAAAACTTATAGTTCTCATACAGATAAAGTGACAACACGTTTGATCGCTTTTCTTCCACCATTGACTTTTCCTCGCCATTCATATCTTCGACAGGACTGTCTACGAGAGCTACTAGAATGGCAAAGTGCCACTGTTCGAGATTCTGCAATTGGCTGCTATGTGCATATTGTAACATGGCATTCGCAATACATCCCGAATTCCAATGACAAGGTAGATTGGGAAGGTGATATCTGCCCCCGCAAGCACTACCTACAGCCAACTCGTCAGATCCGTCAGAGAACAGCATATCTAAATTGCATTCAGGATCGTGCACTTGCTTGGCCATATCCATCAACACTTCCAGATATCTCTGTGAAAGCCCTTTGCTTCTTCCTACATGCTGGCCAAAATAACTCAGTCCTACCTTCCTTACCTTCACAGATGCCTCCGAGGAGAAAACCGCCAGGATTAGTTCTAGGGTCGAAGCTAGTGCTGGGCCTTCTTCAACTATATCCATAATTTTGGAAGCTACGATAAGAAGTTGGGCTTGAGTTTCCCACCAACAATCACCGACAAGGTTTTCCATAGCCATAAGTAATCTAGGGATCGATTTAGGATCGTATTGAACCAGCACCGCAAACATCGCTAGTGATGCAGCTCGTAAGAAAGGAGACGTGTCAGAGATGCCCAAAAGCGAGTAATACGCGTAGAGATCAAGCAGCTTGGGACTCGCTTCTAAGTTCTCCTCCATGAATATCAAAATGGTCAGACAGTGTAAGAACAATGCATGGTCGTTTAGAGACATGTAGAGTTTCTGAATAAAATGGATTCTATTGGTGGGATCTCCATTTGTGAAGGACCCCAACACAGAGAGTAGCGTGTGTCGTTTCGTTGGCATTTCTCGCAGCATCGGTTTGAATTTTGGCATAATGGTGTCGAGTGTGATGTCTAAAAGCTCCTCGAGGGAAACGCTTATTTTTTGAGACTCAGATTGCGATACTAAAAGTTCCGCATACTTTAAAAGTGCTGATCCGCAGGAGTCAAAGAGTTCAGATGATTCTGGAGATACTTGCATCAGGAAGCTAAACATGCTGCAGATCTCCCACAGGTCTCTCAAGTCACAAGTTCCGTGAAATGAATCGATGCAAGCAGCAACTTCATCAAATAGACAAGCAGCATCGTTGTCAGATATCGACGATCCACTGTTGAATTGGAAATCATTGTGAATTGTCTGCATAATATCCGCAAATGGCGATTCTTGATTCTTGATTTTGAAGTCAACGTCACTTGTTTGTACAAAGAATTTAACCGAGCTATTAATCGCGTCGACAAGGCCCATGGAACCCCTCGGAGACATATTCGTTGAGTTGTTAGCAACATTCAACGAGCGTACACTCTCGAATTGTTTAGCTGCTCGTAATGAAGCTATATTAGAAGTAAGCTGCTTCACTTGAACTTCTCGAACAGTAACCGTAGGTTTGTCCACTGACGATTGAGTCAACTTGGAGTCTTGCTTTAACGAGACGCTTCTTGCCACCGTAGATGCCGTGTTACTTCTGGAAATAGAAGACATCTCATTCGAAATCGAACGTTTCTTCTTTTCATCTAATAATTCAGAATTAAAGCGATTTACTACTTCCATGGTTTTGCTTTCTCGGGTGCGCTCGTCCTGCACGAGTAGCATATCCGGCTGGTTCAACGTGTTTTTTATAAGAGTCGATACAGTTGGTTTTGCAAACGGCGGAATGTAGTTGTGCACTCCTTTTTTGCAAATAGAAGCAAGGGTTTTCCCTGTGAGTAGCTGATAAGACTCTTGAATAAAGTGAGCGGCTGAACCTTCTTTTCGATGAATAATCTCATTAATTAAAACTTGGTCATACTCGACTCCCCACTTGCGAAACAATTTCTATTCACGGTGAAACTTAAATGTTTTCATTTTGTTATACTTACTGTTAATTGATACCAATTGTCGTTCTTGGAATCCTTGCCAGTACCATTGTGAAAGGTCAAAAGATCCACATCGTTGTAAAACCTCGAATACATCTCAGCAAACAAAAACCCATTACAAAAATCATTACGCGGATTCTTCACAGAGAAAGATAAGTCCAGACTCTGTACCCATCGTAATACCTCTCGAGGCAATCCAACGCAACTCATTCAATGAAACAGGAATGTAACGGATTTTTATTGAGGGGGGCTTCGGTCGCGGAAAGATCCGTTGATTTTTGAACAACACAGAAATACGATGGGATTTGGACCCGAGCGGGCTATAGGAGCATGGGGTCTCCAAGTGGATGTAGGGAGAAGCGGGTATGCCTTGAATCCTAAGATCATTACCACGCCGAAACATGTAGCACGATATCCCCATCCAGCAAATAAGGTGCAAAAGGAACTCAGCAGAGTGCAACCAATCAAGAAGGTGCAAAAACCAAAGATCACCTTGGCTTCTAGTACCATGAAACCAAAGGAGAAACCTGTGGTGAAGGCCCCGCGAGCAGGAGTATGGGCCAAGAAGAAGAACGATGGAGTGATTGTTACCACGAATTTCAAAAAGTTGTATAATCGGGGAGATGTACCAATGCGAATCGGTAAGTGTGAATGCCACATTGTAATAATATCTTATTCCACTGTAGAACATGGTGCTAAGCGCAAAATACAATGGAAAGTTCCTCGCGAGGAACTTGACTACCATCACTGTAAGTATTCCTTTACACAAGTCAATCTTGAATCTTACATTGATAGATCTTCCACTCTTTTTCGAAGGGCTTAGAGAAACCCAAGAACCTTTTACTTTTTTAGCGTTTGCAGGGACAATGGATTTGTTGGAAGGAGATGGTGAACGGGTTTTACCGGTTTTACCACAATTAATTCTTCCTATCAAGCATGCTTTAAACACAAAGAACAGAAAGACAATTGGGAGAGTGTTTCGTGTATTACAAGCCCTTGTTAAGTGCAATGAATACGTAGGAGAGGCGCTGGTGCCCTACTATAGACAGATTCTACCCATGTTTAACACTGTGATTCTCTTGGAGAAACCGAAAAACTTGGGTGATGAAATTGACTATGCACAGCAAAAGAATGAAAACGTGGTGGATTTAGTGCACGAGACACTAGAAGCCCTTGAACTTTCTGGTGGAAAGGACGCCTATATTAATATCCGATATATGATTCCTATATATGAAACATCCGCCACCAAATTCTAGAATCTAGTTTTATATCAAATTGAATTAAGTACATCATTCTTTCTTGCCCGCAAGTTCAATATCGCTGGTTCGTTGTCTCTTTCTGCTGCCTGCATCTTTCGGTGGCTGTGCAATAGCAATTGTAAGTGGAAATCCCATAATCTCTTTTCCATGCAGCCGCATCATTGCTAATTTGGCTCCTGCTTCAGTGCTGTATTTCACAAACGCGAAACATTTATCGCGGTTCTTGCTAACGTATTCCAATCCTGGTGCAGCATCTTCGAATTTAGATCGCAGGGCTTCTTCTGGTAGAGGACGTCCGAATGTCACATATAGTCTTGAAGTCTCCAATGGCGCGGAGCTGTCTTCGTTGTCTTCAGTCGGCTGTATATACGACTGAGGTTGGTACTGCTGCTGCAAGAATTCATATGGTGGAGGGATGGGAGGCGGGTAATAGGGAGCCCACACTTGCATTGGAGGATAGTATTGCTCGTGGTGGTACAGCGGAGGAGGATAGTAAGATGGCGGTTTGTGATGGGTATAGTGCGGGTGATAGGAGGGTGGGAGACGCACTGCCATCTTAAAAGAATCAGCCAATCGGTCAGTACTATGCTGTTCCCGCGCTTGCGTCTCTCGGAGTATTTCCATCTCCAATGAGAGTTCCAATTCGGCTTGTTCTCTCACTTCTTCCAGACTCAAAGCGGAAGCAGGATAGTTTGGAAGTTTGTCCTCGTTTGAATAATTGGGTAGTTTGTCGTCGTTTGAGCAGGGAGGTACACAGTCTCGAATAATAGAAGAAACAAATCCCTTGGCAATCTCCAACGCATCGGAATCTGTCAGTGTTATCGTCGCTCTTTGAAACTCTACTCCCTCATCCACGATGCTAACTGTGCACTTCAGGCTGTCCAGCATATTTTCAATCTCAGCTTTCTCAATGGTTTTGCAGCATAAAAAGTTAAAAGATTTACTCTTGGGTTTTTCATCTGTAGCAGACCACTCATGCCGAGGTCTCAACCTATTGAATCTATTTTCAGTCTCGTTTCCAGGCGAACCTCCAGTCCTTCTTTTCAACTCGGTTCTAAGTGGTTCTTCTTTTGGATCCTTTTCATCCACAGAAATTTCCACTGGTTCATTAACACAAATTTCCACTGCTTTATTAACAGAATTATCCACTGCTTTATTAGCAGAAATATCCACTGGTTCATTAGCAGAAATATCCACTTCTTTAATAACAGAAGATGATTGCTTGACAGATTTCGTCACTGGATTATTCCCATCCTTTGCCACCATTTTTACAGATTTAATAGGAGATACTTTCGGTTCACTAGCATTCTTTATTGACTTCAAATTTTTTGGTGATATGCGAGACTCGCTGATGTGCTCCTTTTTCGCATGGTTCACAAGAGGTTTAGTATCTCTTACGGCTTTTGTTCTCTTAAAACCAGCACGTTGGCTATTTAAAGGTGCTCCTCCGTCAACTACCACTTCTGAAGAACTCGAGTCCGGAAAGCTCGAGCGACTTCGCTTGTTGGCAGCAGAGATCGCCTCTTGTAGAATGGATGAAACTCTACCTTGAAGTGACGACGCATTCCATGTGGCATCCATATCAAAAACAGATGTACAATAATCCGGGCAAGCATCTAAAGCTTGAAAAGCACCAACAGAATTCGAAAAGCATACCATACAACGACCATCATCGTGAGGGATGATGGAGCTGATCTCTCCAAACTGTCTCAGTCGAAAATACACTTCTTGGGCTTCGGGACCCATCAAGTCAAATGTGTTCTCAAGAGTGTCAGCTTGAACATCACCCGTTTCCGAGTTCACCAAGTGCAAATAATCTGTACTGCCATCTGAAATACCAGTCACTACACAACACAGGTGTTTCATGCATACAAGAGGACTCACTCGTTTCCATTCCGGGGATATATCACTGTCATCGAATATTCCCCAGATCACTCTAAAACTTCCAGCAGCGTGATTTGTCAGCGCAATGAAAGATGAGGCTACCTTAGCAGCCTCAGATAGACGCCGCATCTTCACAAACACAAACGACTTGCCATCAACTTGCAGATCACTAGCCACAATACTCTCAACACAACCATGTGGAGCCAGCAAACGTTTAATCAAACCATCAACAACACTAACATCGCTTCCATAGGTGATTTCCACCAATACCCATTTTAGGAGTAATTTCAGCGGGTCGTCTTTCATCTTGGACTCCAGATGGGATTAGAGTAAGGGGACCGTACCGCATTGTTGCATAGCCTCGACGCAACATAGGATGAGGCGATTGGCTTTGCTACAACGAAGGAATTTGAGTTATGTTCGAAAAGTTTCTTTTCCTCCTGTAAACGACTTCCCTACTGCATGGCTTATTGGAGTAGCTGTTCTTGGAGTAACGTATGTGGGTGATGTAAGTGAATTCACGTCGAGAAACTACAAAGAACTGGTGAGACAAGCCAGATCGGAAGCCTGGGGTGTTTCCAAGGTTATGGGATCCTTGAAGCAAATGAATATGGCTATGATCGCACATAAGGGGGATCCCGACGACTCGTTTTTGAATGCTGCTCCGACTTTGATAAAAAATGGGGTTGTTCGTACAGCCATCGTTCCTTCTTTGTTGAGTGACCACCCCGGAATCGCAAAAGAATCAGCGATTTTGCTTAAACGGTTATTGGAACAGCCTAGATCAGGAGCTTATCTGGAACCTGATCTGCAGCGAACTCTTATGCAGAGTTTGAAGAAACACGAAGCAGAGCCTTGGGTGGTGCTTCATTTGGTATCTGCATTAAAAGCACTTATTGATAAACATCCAGATACATTAGATGTTCAGGAATTGGTTCTACTCGCCAATTCAATGGCGTCCAAGTACACGCATTCGATGTTTACCAATAAGAAAGGAACGATCAAGAGCAACTCGTTCAACTTTTCGTATGAAATTAAAATCAACGGTATCAAGCAGAAATCGGAAGATGTGATTGTGTCACCGGATGCTATGAATTTATTGATACTCACTGACATTAGGGTATTGTGTGATTCTCTAAGTTTACATTTCCCAAAAACTGCCAACGACTTAATCCCAGCCTTCATGCGATTTCACGAATACGAAAATGAAGGTATTTCTGACAAGTACTCCGAGAATTCATTTCTCGATCCTGGTACATTTTATTTGGCCATTCGAATCTTGGATGCTCTTGGTCCATCTCATGTCCAACCTGAAACAGTTTCCGATCAAGACTGGTTGCATTTTGTCAAATTAGTCCCGCAAATGAAAGAGCACCAAAACAGTTGGACTCTCAGAACCATCAAATTTTTGGACGAGAGGCCTATGTTGAGTGAACCTCTTTCCTGGATATATTCATCGGCTTTGTTTGGCTTCTGTTGGGGTGGGTTACGCACTTTGTTTGCTCTTCGAAATGTGGAGCCTCCTATCTCCTCCGTTTCAGATGTTCATGGAGCATATAACCCCAACTATGCTGCCCCCAATCCTGCTGCATGGAGAAGAAGCATGGCATTCAAGTATGGAGGCAAAGCAGCTATTGGAAGTGTGACTGGGATACTCTTCCTTGAGCTCTCCACCGTGCTTTCCAAGTACCTTTGGATTGAAAACACCAAGACTCAGGTAACCATATCTGCTATTAAACTAACGGCAACTATGGCTTTATGGCTCGTCATACTTCGTAGTATGCCGTATAGTTTAGTTCCGTATTTGTTTGGGACCAATATTGACGCCAATAGTGATTTGGACGAGCTATTGGACATATTTTGAAACTGGTTCCTTTTTAGATTTTACAATTAATTAAGTATTAGATTTTTCATTTGATGCCCCGGCTTCATTAAAATCAATGCAAAAGGCAGGGATTCGTGAAAAATGATACAATTGTATTAATTAACTTAATCAAGAAATCGTTTACAGGCGACATAGTTGTCAAGTCGAGGGATGCAATTAAATTACACCAGGAGAAATATATTGCGAATTCAGTGATTCCACATAGTGTTCTTGCTTCTGATTACCTCACGGATTGCCATCAGGCTCTTTTCTTTCAACAAGATACTCTTGTTTATTAAGAAATTAGCATTTGATGGCTTTTATC
>Ga0105053_10008128_pt1 | contig 13746 bp, 10 predicted proteins | sample BON01_FD_78093 | JGI IMG/M metagenome (GOLD analysis project Ga0105053, IMG submission 78093) | Freshwater microbial communities from Lake Bonney liftoff mats and glacier meltwater in Antarctica - BON-01 | ecosystem: Environmental > Aquatic > Freshwater > Ice > Glacier meltwater | place: Lake...
CCCCCCCCCCCCCCCCCCCCCCCCCCCCACCCCACCCCCCCCCCCCCCCCCCCCCCCCCCCCCCCCCTCCAAATGACCCCCAAAACACACCACGGCAGATCGCCGATATGGAGGCCGCCTACCTCTCGGCCGAGTACTCGGCCGCCGGCTCGGTCCTGCGCGGCTTCGAGGGCCACCTGTCGACCAAGGAGGCTCTGCGGCGGCGCCCGCGCGGCTGGAAGGCGGAGGACCGCGCGTTCTCGCTGTCGAGCCGCACGAGCCCCGTGACGCGCGAGGTGGAGGACGAGCAGATGGCCGCGGACCTGGCCGCGGGCGGGAACAAGTGGCGCGCGCCGGCAAAGGGCAAGCGCTGACTGTGGTCGTTTCTGTTTGCGCGCGGGGGGCGGCAGCGGAAGCGAACGACGCCGACGCGGGACGACGAGGATGAGGCGGACGACGACGCTCGCCCCCCGCCCGCGTTTCGCGGGCCCGCCCTCTCCTGGCGCGCCGCCGCCAGATGACTGTTCGATGTCGGGCGCACCCGGCCCGGGCGTTTGTTGTGTAAATCAGCTGGTAAGACCGGAACGTAGCGGGCGATGGGCATCCCACGTGCGTTTTTTGGTTCCAGGAGGAGGAGGGGGAGGAGCCGGGCTTCCGCCGTCCTCTCTCGTCCTTCCCTTTCTTAAAGCCCCGCGTCCCTCACAGCACGACTGCCCTCACCAGCAACCACACCCAATCAACCGACCATCCGATCGAGCCTTCGCAAAAGGGCTTTTCTAAAACAGCGCAAACTTAAAGGTGCGTAAAAATCTTCTTTTGCTTTTCTCTCCGTGGTCCCCCGCAACCCCTTCCCGCGCCGCCCGCCCGCCCGGCCCGGCCCGGATCGATGCACGGGCCGGACGTGGCCAGCGCCGCGCCGCCGCGTCGGGAGAACACGCGGGGAGTCGCGTTCCGAGGCGTGTATGCAGCCGCAACCACGCCCGACGAGGGTTTTTCATCCGACGCCGACGCCGCCGCCCGACACGCTCACACACACACTCGCACGCCCCCTCATAATCCTTGGAAAACGCAGCAGCCAAGAGGCCAAGATGGCGTCTAAGTGCTTCGGCCCGCAAGGGTCCATCCCCACCTTCCTCGACCACGGCGTCACCAGCTTCTATCTGGGCGGTGAGTCGTCGTGTTTTTTGGGGGTCCTCTGCCCCACGGAGGCCGTTGTTTCTTTCGGTTTCCGCCGCCGCCGACGTCGCATGTTTTGCCGCCCCGTGCAGACATCCTTTCGAGATCCCGGAACGAAGAGGAACCGTCTCATCCGCCCGCAAGCTCACCCATTCCCGCACCCAAAAAAAACCCCTCAAAAACGACCCAAAATGACGCAAACAACGACGACGCAAAAAATCACCGCCAAACGCCCGCCCCGCCCCCGCTCTTGACAAGAACCAAAACAAAAACCAAAACCAAAACCAAAACCAAAACCAAAACCAAAACCAAAACCAAAACCAAAACCAAAACCAAAACCCGCCGCAGGCGACTTTCTCGACCAGGGCACCAGCCTGATCGCCGAGTACGTCTGGATCGGCGGGACGATGCAGGACGTGCGCTCCAAGGCGCGCACCCTGCCCGTCAAGGCCTACAAGCCGGAGGACCTGCCCCACTGGAACTACGGTGAGAACAAGAAGCATCTTTTCCCGATAAAGGGTTTTATATATAAACGTCGCAGACGGACAAAACACGAGAGGAAACGAAAGACGCTCACGAAGACACAAAACCCCGCGCCCCAAAAAACAAAAAACACGCCAGACGGCTCGTCGACTGGCCAGGCCCCCGGCAACGACTCGGAGGTCTACCTCATCCCGCGCGCCATCTTCCGCGACCCCTTCCGCGGCGGGGCCAACATCCTCGTCCTGTGCGACACGTACGAGCCCCCGAAAGCGCTGCCGGACGGAACCATGGCGCCGCCCGTGCCCATCCCGACGAACACGCGGTACGCGTGCGCCGAGGCCATGGACAAGGCCGCGGGTGAGGAAGGAGGGAGGGGCGTCTGTTGTTGTGCTGTCTCTTGCTGTGTTTGTCTTGGGCTCTTGTGCGGTCGCGGGGCCGGGAGGGGGGAAGAAAACCCGGACGCGACGACGGCCCGACGGAAACCGACCGCACGAGAAACGACGGCCCGACAAAAAACCAACACCCAAAAACCAACACCCAAAAACCAACACCCAAAAACCAACACCCAAAAAACCAACACCCAAAAACCAACACCCAAAAAACCAACACCCCAAAAACCAACACCCAAAAAACCAACACCCAAAAACCCAACACCCAAAAACCCAACACCCAAAAACCCAAAAAAACAGGCGAGGAGCCGTGGTTCGGCATCGAGCAGGAGTACACGCTGCTCAACCCGCTGACCAAGTGGCCCCTCGGCTGGCCCGAGAACGGCTACCCGGCCCCCCAAGGGCCCTACTACTGCAGCGCGGGCGCGGGCTGCGCCATCGGGCGCGACCTTTGCGGTGAGAGATTAGGGGGGGGGGATTCCTTGTTTCTTTTCCTTTTCTTGTTTCTTTTTCTTGTCCGTGGCCTCGTCGGTCGAAGCTTTCTTCTCACCTGTCCTCCCCGCAACACCCACACCCACACACACGCACTCACCCTCCGCCCCCCCCCCCGCCCCCAAACACACACGCGTCGCGACGGAACCCGCCGACAAAACAAACGACAAAAAATGCACAAAAACCAAACCAAACCAAACCAAACCAAAAACAGACGTCCACTACAAGATGTGCCTGCACGCGGGCATCAAGATCAGCGGCGTCAACGCCGAGGTCATGCCCTCCCAGTGGGAGTACCAGGTCGGCCCATCCGTCGGGATCGAGGGCGGCGACCACATGTGGATGTCGCGCTACCTGCTGTACCGGCTGGCCGAGGCGTACAACGTCGAGGTGACGTTCGACCCCAAGCCCATCCCGGGCGACTGGAACGGTGAGGAGACGGAGGAGGAGGAGAGACGCGGGCGCGAGGGAGGGAGGGAGAGGGAGGGACGGCTTCTTTTGTCCTTTTTTTTTTTGCGAGCGAGCGCGCGTTCTGTTTTTCGTTTGCGTTGTGTTTCCCGCCGTTTGGCGCCGCTCTGTTCGGCTCGCGTGGCGATCGCCGGGCCGGAGATAGCCGCTCCTCGCTCGCCACCCTTTCCCCAACTCGATCAGAAACCCTCGCGCCGCAAGCTTCCCCATACCCAAAAACGATGGACACAAATAAAACGACGACCAAAAAAAACAAAAACAAAAAAAACTAGGCGCCGGCGGCCACGTCAACTTTTCCAACAACGCCACGCGCAAGGCGGGGACAGGGTGGGACGCCATCCAGGAGCAGATCGCCAAGCTCGAGAAGCGCCACGCCGTGCACATGGCCGCCTACGGCGAGGGCAACGAGCGCCGCCTGACGGGCAAGCACGAGACGTCGTCGATCAACGAATTCTCGTGGGGCGTCGCCAACCGCGGCTGCAGCGTGCGCGTCGGCCGCACCGTCCCCGTGGAGAAGAGCGGCTACTACGAGGACCGCCGCCCGGCCAGCAACCTCGACCCGTACACGGTGTGCCGCCTGCTGGTGGAGACGACGCTGCTCAACTGAGAGGGAGAGGGAGGGTGGGAGGACCGTCTCTCTCTCTCTCTTTCTTCTTCTCGCGCGCGGCGGGGAGAGAGTCAGTCGGGGTCTTGTGTGAGACGGGAAGGAGGGGAGAAAAAGAGGGCAAAGCGTCATGTGTGTTTTTCGCGCCTCTTTTTTTCCTCCTTACCTATCAAGGCCCTTGATTCAAGGCCCTTCTCTCGCGTCCCCTAGCTGACGTTTCTCCCTCCCCTCGCGACAGCCACGGCTCTGTATCGCCTTGCCCCTTGCGTTTAGGTGTTGTACCCCCCCCCCCCGCCACTCCGCCCCTGCCCACGTCGTCGTCGCCCGCTCGCCCGCCGTCTGTTTGTTTTTTTCGCCCCGCGGGCGCGGCGCGTCCCGTCATTTCTTATATTTCCGATGCTTTTTTTTTACTGTCGTTTGTCGCGTCCCACTCAAGTACACATGAAAAAAGCAGCTCTTGGGCGAAGGGTGTGCGCTCGCGCGGTCGTTGCGTGCTGGCCCTGCCTGCCCGCACGCATTGCTTTTCGGCCGCCGCCGGTGCGTCTCTCTGATGCTGCTAATGGGGGGAAAAAGCGGGCGCTCACAAGAGAGGCAAAATGTCGCTTGGGGGGTGCTGCTAGTCATGTGCCGTGCTGGAAGATTTCGTGTGTCGTGCTGAGGAGAGGTAACTAGTGTCGCTGGGGTCGATGCAAAACGTGCAAAAAATCGTTGTTGTTTCTTGCGAGCCGCGGGGACAAGCCGGGACGCCGATCCCGAGAGAAAAAAAACCCACAAGAACCAAGAAAAAAAAAACCACACCACCGCGTCGTGTGTGTGTGTGGCAGACTGCTGCCTTGGTGTCGCAAGAAAACGGGCGGGCGGCTGTCGTGTCGCGTCGTGTCATGTCGCGTCCGAAGCCCCCCTCACGCGAACCGCTTGAGCAAGAACTTCATCTTGGCCGCCGCCGCGATGGTCGACTTGCGCTTGCGCACGCCGCGCGACGCCAGCAGCGACTGCTCGCGCTCGAGCCACAGGGCTTCTTCCTGCGGGTCGCGGCCCGTCTCGCCGGCGTTGGCGAGGGCCACGAGCTCGGCCTCCTCGTCGTCGAGCTCCGAGTCGCCGGCCGAGTAGTAGCGGGCGCGGCCGCCGCGGCCGCCGCGGGGCGGGGCGCCGCCGCCGCCGCCGCCATCGCCCGCGCCCGCGCCCTCGCCATAATAGCCGCCGCCGCCATAGCCGCCGCCGCCGCCGCCGCCATACCCGTCGTCCCCGCCTCCCCCGCCCGCGCCGTACCCGCCGCCGCCGCCGCCCGCCTCGTCGTCGTCGTCCTCGTCGTCGTGGGGCAGCGGGTTCTTGCGCGGCCGGCCGCGGCCGCGGCCGGTGCTCCCCGGCGGGCGCCCGCGCTTCTTCGGCGGCGCGTCGCCGCTGAATGCCTCGTCGTCGCCGCCGTCGCCGCCCTCGAGTGCCTCGCGCGCGCGCCGCGCCTTCTTCGTCTCCTTTTTTTGCTTCAGGGCCTTGGACTCCTTGCCGTTGTTGCCGCCGCCGGCGCCGCCGGCGCCGCCGACGCCTCCCCTGCCCGCTCCGCCGCCGCCGCCGCCGCTGGCCCGCCCCATCAGCCCCAGCGCGCCACGCGGCTCGCCGCCCGCGCGGAAAAAGCCAATCTCGGATAAGAAGAGCGCCTCCTCGTCCTCGCCGCCCATCAGGCGCTCAAACAGGCCCTCGGGCAGGCGATCCGGGTCGTACAGCGCCCCCAGAGAGACCGGGTCGGGCGCGTAGCCGTCGTCGTCGACGCCGTCAAACTGCGCGGCGTCGTCGGCGGCGGCGGCGGCGGCGATCTCGGCCTCCTGCTCGGGCGAGACGTCGTCGTCGGCCTCCTCGCCGCCGCCCTCGCTGCCGCCGCCGATCGCGCCGAGCAGGGCGGCGGCCGCCTCGAGCTCCTTGCGGCGGCGCGCGACCTCGGCGCGCACGAACGCCGACAGCCTGAGCGCGCGGCGGTCGGCGCGGGCGCGCTCGCGGCGCTGCGCGGCCTCGGCGCACTGGGCGGCGCCGGGCACCAGGCGGCACGCGTCGGCGAGCAGCCGGTCGAGGGCGCCCGGCGGGTGCAGCACCAGCATCACGAGCCCGCTGTCGCCTTCGCGGCCCCCGTTGCCGTTGCCGTTGCCGTTGCTGTTGTGATTGTTGCGGCCGCCGCCGACGCCGCCGCTCCCCGGCGGCCGCAGCAGCAGCGCGCCGGCGTGGTCCGGGCAAGCGGCGCGCCCGGGCGCCCAGGGCGCCACGACGCCTGACAGCGACAGGTCCGCGCCGCACGCGCAGCACTCGACGCCGCGCAGGTCCGTGTGCACGCCCGAAACCGGGTCGGCGGCGCCGCGCGCCCCCGCCATGCGCAAGACGCGGCGGACGCCCAGGCGTGCGGCGGCGAGGCGGCAGCGCTCGCGCTCGCGCTCCAGCCGCACGGCCAGCTCGCCCGCGGCGACCGAGGCCATCTCGGCGCCGGGCGGGGCGGCGCCGGCCGCGCGCAGCGCGGCGTGCTGCCGCTGCTGCGCGGCGGCGACGGCGTGCTGTGTCGGGCGGTCGAGCTGCGCGTCGCCGTCGCCCGCGGCGGCGGCGGCCTGGGCGGCGGCGGCGGCGGCGGCCTCGCTGCCGCCAAAGCGGGCGTAGGCCGTGGGCGTGTAAAAGCGGCGGCGCGGGGGCAGGCGGGGGCGGGCCGAGGGTAGGGTTGGGGTGGACGACGCGGGCGCGGCGGCCTGAACGACGACGGGGAGGGCCAGCGCGGCGGCGACCGCCGCGTCCGGCATCATCGACGGGGGCGGCGGCGGCGGCGCGCCGCCGCCGTCGGCTGCGGGCGCCGCAGCGCAAGCAGCAGCAGGCGCATGCACGCCCTCGGCAGCGGGGGCGGCAGCCTCGGCGGCATTAGGAGCGGCATCGGCCGCGGCCGCAGGGGCACAGGCCGCAGCACCCTCCTCACCGCCGCCCGCACCCGTCGCCGCAGCTTCGGCGACCGTGGCCGCGCCCGCAGCAGCAGCCTTGGCGGCCGCCGCGGCCGCGGTCGCCGCCGAGGCCGCCGCCTCGTCGGCCGCCGCCCCGTGCAGCACAATCTCCCAAGGGCCCGTCTCCGCCGCGTCCCCGCCCATGGCCGCGAGCGCGGCCGCCATGGCCGCCGCCCCCCCGCCCCCGTCCCGCGAGAGGCCGCACGCCCGGTACTCGAGGCCGCAGCCCTCGGGCGACGCCGCCGCCAGCGCGCTGGCCGCCGCGCGCTCGGCGGCGTACCCGTCGACGGCCGTGCCCCACCCGCCGCCGCCCGCGCAGCAGGCCGCCGCGGCGCCCCGCGCGCGCACGTCGTCCACCGCGGCCGCGGCGACGCGCGCGAGCAGCGCGTCGTGCGACAGGGCCGCCGGCCGCAGCTGCCGGCGGCAGCGCTCGGCGGCGGCCGTGCTGTGCGGCAGCCAGGCCGGCGCGCCCAGGCCGACGGCCTCTGAGACGCAGTAGCCTGTGCTCAGGCCGCAGTGCAGGCCGTCCGGAAAGGTCACCACGAAAGTTCCCGGGGACTGGACGAGGCGGTAGACGGGCGCGCCGCGCGCGGCCACCTGGGTGGGCGAGGGCGACGGCGGCGGCCGACAGCTGGAGGAACTCGCGCGCCGCGGCGTCGGCCTCGGCCGCCGCGATCGACGACGACGGGGCCGGCGGCGACGACAAGGCCGGCGGCGGCGGCGGGACCAGGTGCGGCAGCGCGTCGCGCAGGGCGGCGTGCGCCGCGCCCGCGCCCGCCGAGGGCACGCCGTACCACACGCGGGGGGCGCCCTCGTGCAGGTAGCTGAGGCCGTAGAGGCCGTGGTCCTCGTGGCGCCAGCCGAGCGCGCTGAAGCAAGAGCCGACCTGCAAAAAGGGCGTGAGCAGGCCGCAGAGGGGCCGGTCGCCGGCGCCGCCGGCGCCGCCGCCGCCGCCGCCGCCGTCGCCGCCGTCGTCGTCTTCGCCGCCCTGCTGCTCGCGCGCAAAGCGCAGAGCGCTGTCGGGCGCGTGCGGCAGGTTGTTGACGTTCCAGGGGTGGGCGGCGTAGGCCCGCAGGGCCTGCAGGCACTCGCCCTCGGAGCCGCCGCAGCCGCAGCCGCAGGGCGGGAGGGCGGTGCGGTCGGCCGCCGCCGCCGCCGCTGCGCCAAGGCCGCCGCCGCCGCCGCCGTTGCCGCCGCCTCCCTTGTTCTTCTTCTTGTTCTTGCCCGCCTTTCCGCCGGACTTGCTGGGCACCGCGTCGCCGCCGTCGTCCTCGGCCTCGTCGGAGGCGCCGCCCTCGTCGCTGGCGCCGCCTGCCTCGTCGCTGGCGCCGCCGTTGGCATCGGTGGGGGCGGCGGAAGGGGCGGCCAAAGGGGCGACGGTGGCGGCGGGGGCAGCCTCGGCCTCGGCCTCTGCCTCTTCGGCCTGGGCAGCAGGAGCAGCGGCAGGGACCAGGTCCTCAGCAGCACCCGCAGCAGCAGCCACAGCGGGCACGGCCTCGGTCTCGGCCGCGGGCGCGCCCGCGACCGCCGGCGCCGCCGCCGCCTGGGCAGCAGGCGCCGCATCCGCCGCCGCATCCGCAGCGCCGCCGCCGTCCGCCGCGGCGCCGCCGCCGTCCGCCGCGGCGCCGCCGCCGTCCGCCGCGGCGCCGCCGCCGTCCGCCGCGGCCTCGGCGAGCGCGGCAGACAGCGAGCCGGGCTCCGCCGCCGGGGCCGGGGCAGCCGCCACTGCAGGCGCCGCCACCGCGGCCTCAGCCGCTGGGGCCGCCGCGACGGAGGGGGCCGCCTCGGCGGCGGCAGCAACGGCAGCGGCAGCAGCAGGAGCGGCGGCCGCGCCGCCGCCGCCCTCCTCTGCCGCGCCCGCCGCCGACGCCGCCGCCCGCGCCGCCTGCGCCGCCATCGTCAGCGCTGCCGCCGCCTCGGCCTCGGCCGCCTCGCGCGCCAGCCCCTCCTCCGCCGCCCGCCTGGCGCGCGCCTCGGCCGCCGAGCGCGCGCGGCACTCGGCCAGGGCCACGTCGCGCGCGGTGGGGAAGCCACTGCCGAAGCACGTAGCGTCGACGTCGGCGGCGTGCAAGGCTTCATGCTGCTGCGCGCCGCCGCGCTCGACTAAGCGCCAGAACTCCCCTTCGACGGTCGCGACGTCCGGCTCGGGCCAGCGCGAGTGGCGCCCCTCGGCGCGGCGGGCCTCGGGGTCGCGGGGGCGCGGGGGGCCGGTCTTGGCGTTGGCCGTGGCGAAGGAGGAGGGGACGGGCGGGGCGGCGGCGCTGGGCGGGGGGGGAGGCGGCGGCGGCGTGGCGGCGGCGGCGGCGACCGCGGCGGCGAAACCGCCGTCGGCAAAGCCGCCGCCCGCGCCCGCGGCGTCGTCGTCGTCGTCCTGGGCGTCGGCAGCGGCGGCGGCGGCGGCGGCAGCGCCGCGGCCCCGCCCGCGCCCGCGGCCGCGGCCACGTCCGCGCCCGCGCCCACGACCCTCGCCGTTGGAGCCGCGCCCGCCGCCGCCGCCGCCGCCCGGGCCGGCCGACGGCCCGGCGCCGCCGCCGCCAGCCACCGCCGCCGCGCCGGCCGGCGCCGCCTTGTAGCCCGAAAAGTGCACCTTCTTCGACCAGGCGGCGTAGTGCTGGAAGGACGGCAGGTTGAACAGGCGCTCCATGCCGTCGTAGCCAAAGGCGCCCTCGTAGCCGTCCTCCTCGCCTTGTGCCGGCTTGCCCGCCGCCGATGGCAACGCCGCTGCCTCGGGACAGGCAGCGGCGGCGGGGGCGGCGGCGGCGGCGGCGGGGGAGGCTCCGGCTCCGTCGGCGGCGGCCGCGGGCGCCGCCGGCTCGCCTGCAGGGACCGCCGCCGGGAACGGCTTGACGTCCTGGTCCCCGCCTCCGGCGGCGCCGAGCTTGGGGACCGCGTCCGGCGCCTCGAGGGCGGCGGCAGCCAAGGACGCGGCCGCCGGCTTCTCCCCCCCGCGCCTTGCGAGCTCTGCGGCGGCGGCGGCGGCGGCGGGGTCGGCCTCCTCAGCGGCGCTGCCGACCGCGATGGTCTCGGACGCGGCCGCCTCCTCCGTCACCTCGTCCCCCTCCGGGCCCTCTCGCTGCCCCTGCCCCTGCTGCCCCTGCTGCCGCTGCTCCGCCCGCCCGGGTGGCGCGCCGTCGCGCGTCCCGAAGCGCCGGCAGAGCAGGTGCGTCTGCTGCCGCCGCACGGGGAAGCGCAGCGACGCGCGCAGCCGGCCCGTCGCCGGGTCGCGCAGCATGGACGGCGGGCTCCACGCCCCCTCCGGGGGCACCACCTGCGCCACGCCGAAGCGCGCGCCCTCGGGCGCGATCTTGCGCAGGTAGCCGAGCGGGTCGCGCCACTCGTCGGCCGTCGGCCGAAAGACGGGCGCGGGCGGCAGCGCGTCCTGCCGGAGCGCCTCGCCCGGCTGCCAGCGTGCCTTTGGGCGGGCGGCTAAGGGGCGGACCTGGCAGCGGTTGCAGCCGCCCTGCGATGGGGGTGGTCATCATTTTGGTCGTTGGGTGTTGTTTGGTGCGGTTTGGTGGCGGCGGAGGGCATTTTTTGGCGGGGGGGGGCGGCAAGGCGGCGGCGGCGACAAGACACCGGGCGGCGGGCGGCGGGCGGCGGGCGGCGGCGGGCGGCGCAGGCGCGAGAGCGAAAAAGTTTTTTTCTCCTTGGTGCGCGCGCGCGCGTCGCTCCCCACTCCGACGCCCGGACGATCCGGCAGTGGGGCACTGAATTTCGGACCCGAATGTGAATCGCGTCGCCGCCGCAAGCGGTCGCGCGCGCGCGCACAGAGAGAGAGAGGGAGGAACGCGAGAGAGAGAGAAAAAGGGGGTGGGGGGAGGGCAAAAAAATGGCCGCGGCGCCGGCGGCCGACGCCGCTTTCTCTGTTGCCGCGCCATTTCAAAGCGCTCACCTCCAGGAAGCGGCAGCGCGAGCAGCCGTACAGAAACTCGACGCCCGGGCGGGCTGCCGCGGCCTTGAGCGCGGCGGGCTTGAGCGCAGAAGGCGGCTTTTCGGCCGCGGCGTCGCCCTCGGGCGCGGCGACGGCGGCGGCGGCGGCGGCATCGCCGTCCTCCTCCATCTCGTCGACCTCCGCGGCCGCGTCTTCGGGCGCGGCGGGCGCGTCGGCGGCCGGAGGTGCGCTGTGCAGCAACGCCAGCGCGTCCTCCATCCGATTGAAGGACAGAGACGGCGGGCCGGGCAAATGAGTGTCTGTCGAGTGAAATGGGGGAAGGGGGGAGAAGCTTTTTGCGTGTTTTTTTTTGCTCGAGCGTGCCAAGGAAGGAACGCGTCGATAACGCGCGCCGGATTGGGCGCGATGGCTTCGGACGATTTTTGGACACGTGCGCGCGTGCGTGTGTGGAGAGCGGAAGACGGGCGCGCGAATTCGATTGGGGGAACCCCGGAGCGCGCGCGGTGCGACGGCGGCGCCCGTGATTGCGGCGGCTGATTGCGGCGGCTGTGATTCACTCTCCCAAAACGCCGCGTTCAGCCCATTCCGCGTCCGTTCCGTCGCGGATGAGGTGTGCGGGGACGATGTCTGCGGCGTACCTACCCGCCTGTACCGTCATCTCCCGCATTCGCGTCGATTGGTGGAGTTGAGGTCGGGCGATGGAGGAGAGAAGGGGCGAGAGGGGGACAGAGGGACGCGCGCTCGGCCGCCGCCGGCCGCCGCCGCCGCCGCTGCCCCCGCCCCCCCCCGCTCTGTCTCTTTTGCTTCTACGGCCGGCCGGCCGGCCGTAGATTCCAAAACAAGCGTGACACACACACCGGACACTCGCAAGTGAACGTGAATTACATCTCCTACTTGTCCAAGTAATCGCTGATGGCCGCGCACCAGACGCCGCCGCCGCCCATCTGTTCTGCGCCGCGCCCGCCGCCCGCCGCCGCCGCCGCCGCCGGCACCCGCCTGGCGCCGCCCAGCACGCAGCGGCGGTACAGGCCCAGCGCCCAGATGGGGAAGACGTTGCGGTAGTTGGCGTACGTGATCATGCAGTTGCGGTTGAACACCCCGCTGATGTGCTGCTGCGGCCAGTCGCCCGACGGCTCCTGCGCGCGCATGAGGAAGCGCGCCGCCCGGTGCAGCGGCGCCAGCGCGCCGCCGCCGCCCCGCGCCGCCGCCGCCGCCGCCGCCGCCGCCGCCGCCGCCGCCGCCGCCGCCGCCGCCCGCTCCGACCCCGCCGCCTCCGCCCCGTCTGCCGGCGCCGCCGCCGCCTCGTCCTCCGCCGCCGCCGCCTCGTGCCACCCCGCCGCGATCAGCGCGATCATCGCCCACGACGTGTTGACCACGTGCGACCCGCCCTCCAGCTGCGCGTACGCCTTGTCGCGGCAGGACAGGTACGACTCGCCCCACCCGCCGTCCGCCCGCTGCCGCGCCAGCAGAAAGGCGCACGCCCTCCCTTGCGCGCCGTCGCCCGACGGCACCGTGTGCCCGAGCGCCGAGAGCGCCGCGCAGCCGAACCACGTGCCGTAGGTGAAGCACACGCCCCACGAGCCGTACCAAGAGCCGTCGGGCCGCTGGGTGCGCCGCACGAAGGCCTCGGCGCGGCGCAGGGCGGCGGCGATCCTCGGCAGGCGCGCGCCGTCGCCGACGCCGACGGGCGCGTCGCTCGCGCTGCGGCGGCGGCGCACGTACGCGAGCAGGGCGGTGATGCAGGCGCTGGTGCACTCGACGTACGAGTAGTCGACGATGATGTCGCCAAAGGTCTCGGCGGGGTTGATGATCTTTTGTTTTTTCCGGGGGTTGGTTTGGTTTGTCGGGAGAGAAGGAGACAACGGCGGCGGCGCCAAGAGTGGGGGCAGCACAAAAACTCACAAGCGGGAAGAAATGCGAATGTGGTAGGCGGAACCGACGACCCCCCCAAAAGAACGAAGAAACAAGTCACGTCTCACCTCGAGCGCGTGGAACGACCGCGTCTTCTCGTACGTCGCCATGCCCCCATCCCGGTTCTGGTAAGACAGGATCACGTCCACGGCCTCGGCCAGCCGCGCGTCCGACAGCGGCGCCAGGCCGCCGCGCGCCTCCGGCGGCAATTGCGCGAGCGCGGCGGCGGCCTTGAAGCCCTCGCCCGTGCAGTCGCTGATCGGCCAGCCGTGGTCGCGCGTGCTGAAGGGCCACGCGCCCTTGCTGATGTGGCGGTAGTACGCCTCGAGCGGGGGCTCGGCCTCGGCGTCGACCTGTGTGGTGTCGACGTAGCGGAGGCAGCCGGTCAGGAGTCGGCGCGCCGCGGCGCCGCCGCCGCCGCCGGCGCCGCCGCCGCCGTCGCCGCCGCTGGCCGCCCCCGCGCCCCACACCGCCCCGCCGGCGTCGGCGACGGCCTGCGCCGCGAAGGACGTGTCCCACAGCTGCGAGCCGTTGTAGCCCTGCATCTTCATGCCGTCCTCGGCTACCCACAGGTAGTCGCTGAAGCGGGGGATGTGGCTGTTTGTTTCGATTTGGTTTGGTTGATTTGGTTTGTTGTTTTGCGGGCGGCGTGTTTTTTTTTGGCGCTGCGTCCCGAAACAAAAAAAGACGCAAAAAAAAAAAAAGACGCCAAAAAAAAAGGATGCATCGAAGCACCCACGAAAAAAGATCGAAAAAACCCAAAGTCTCTCTCACCGCTTGAACGCCTCGCCGTCCGGCCCCTCCTCGAGCCACATCACCAGCGCGTTGATCACCTTGTTCACGGGGCCGATGGCCAGGAACCGCGTGTTGCGGTCCTCGTACCGCACGTGCTCGACGACTCGGTTCAGCGCCCGCCGCCTGAGCGGCCACAGCGGCCTCCCCTCCCTCAGCAGCCCCTCTGCTTGGTACAGGGACCACCAGAGCGCGTCTTGCACCAGGGGGTGCGGGTAGTACAGGTCCTCGGAGGCGATGGCGCTGCGCGCGGCGTTCCAGTCGACCGAGCAATAGGGCGTCGAGGGAGGGTAGAGCTCCGACCGGAGCGCCAGCGTCAGCGGCGTCTGGCGGCACGTGGCGCGGCGGCCGTACACGTACGACATGGGCAGGTAGACCTTTTGTTCGTGTTGATGTTTGTTCGCGTGTGTGAGAGAGGGGGGGGGGGGGGGGGGGGGGGGGGGGGCGGGTTGTGGCGGGGGGAGTGGGGGGTGCGGCAAGGTCCGCGCCCACTGCTTTCCCTCTCTTCCCCCCCCCCTCCCTCTCCTCAGCCCTCACCGCCCCCCCCCCCCCCCCCCCCCACCACCCCCTCTCTCACACACGCGAACAAACATCAAC
>Ga0105053_10008132_pt1 | contig 13743 bp, 16 predicted proteins | sample BON01_FD_78093 | JGI IMG/M metagenome (GOLD analysis project Ga0105053, IMG submission 78093) | Freshwater microbial communities from Lake Bonney liftoff mats and glacier meltwater in Antarctica - BON-01 | ecosystem: Environmental > Aquatic > Freshwater > Ice > Glacier meltwater | place: Lake...
GATTGACCAATTGGATAGCTATATTGAAACCCTAAATTTGGGCCTAAAAATGGCTGATCTGACCCTACATCGCATTCTTAAAGCACCCCGCGCCCTTATCTGGGATTGCTGGACACAACCCAAACATATGGTGCACTGGTTCATGCCCAAACCCCATCAACTGCTAAGGGCTGAAGTTGACCTAACTTCGGGCGGGCGGTTTACCACTGTGATGGAAATTGACGGAAATGAGATGGTCTCGGATGGCTGCATTCTTGAGGTTATTACCGGTGAAAAGCTGGTTTTTACCGACACAATGTCAGCGGGCTACCGCCCCAATGCCAACCCGTTCTTTACCGCAATTATTACCTTTGCAGACCATCCAGATGGCACTGAATATACCGTAATTGCCCGTCATAAAGATGATGAAACGGCCCAAAAACATGAAAATATGGGGTTTTCTGGCGGATGGGGAACAGTCGCCTCGCAATTGGAATCATATGCACAATCAGTGCAACATTGAGGGTTATATGCCAAATAATACAATGGTGTTGGAGCGCCACTTTAAAGCCAGCCCCGAAATAGTTTGGGCTGCGCCAAGCACCGCCTAAGCCCTGCCCACATGGTGGGGGCCTGATGGGTTTAGCTGCAAAACCTAAGACATAGATTTGCGCGAAGGTGGGCAATGGCGGTTTGATATGATCGCCCCCGATGGCACGGTATTCGCCAATCGGCACCGGTTTACAGGGTATGATCCGCCCAACCGGATTGTGTATCTGCTTGATGATGATAGTGCGGGGGAAGCATCAAAAACAGTTGAAATTACCCTAACACCAATAGATGGCGGCTCAGCATCACGCCTGAGTTTGGCCTTCTCAACCGCTGAAGAATTGCGCGAAGCCGAAAATTATCATGCCGTTGGAATGGGGTATCAGACTTTGGAAAAATTGGCCGCCTATTTGGGGGGATAGTTCGGCTAGGGGCCGTGCTGGGGCAAGGCGCGGCCCTAATAGACATTGCGCAAACTATGGTTATGCTCCGCCCAAATCTTTGTAGGAGCCTCCATGACCGCCCGAAATCTACAGATTGTGATTGCGCTATTGGCGTGGCTAACTCTGGCTGGTGAGCTTTACGTCAGCCTGAGCAACCCAAAACATGCCACTGCTTTGGCTGCGATCGGCCATATGTATAGCTACTTCACTGTCATTAGTTGCACGCTTGCAGCAATTGTTTACGCGGCTTTGCTGATCAACCCAAACGGCTGGGCGGGCCGGGTGCCGATGCGCGCCGCGCTGGCGCTTTATATGGTGTTGCTGGCCATCATCTTTCATGTGCTTTTGTCGGGCGGGGTGCGCACCGGCTTGGATATCTGGCTCAATATCAGTTTTCACACGGTGCTTCCGGCTTTGGTTGCGCTGGATTGGCTGGTTTTTGCACCTAAACATGGCTTGCGGTTAATCCATGCCTTTTGGTGGCTGGCTTATCCGTTAATTTATTGCGCGGTGACCATGCTGCGCGGCGCATTTGGTGACCCCTACCCCTATTTCTTTCTGGATCCAGCACAGGGCGGCTATGGCGGGGTTGCGCAATGGGTACTGGTCTTAACGGCTGCGTTTCTTGTCGCGGGTGTGCTTCAAATCCTTATCACACGCGCTTTGACTAAACGCTGAAGCCCTTGCCCCGGGGCGTGCAACTGCCTACAACCCGTGCCAAAGCTAACTGAGGGCCACTATGACGACGCTTGATTATCAAGACCCCGAACCCAAAATCTATCACGGCGCCAAGGGCGATTACGAGGTCGTCATCGGCATGGAGGTGCATGCGCAGGTGGCCTCCAGCGCCAAGCTGTTTTCGGGTGCCTCTACCAGTTTTGGCGCTGCACCCAATTCCAATGTCAGCCTTGTCGATGCTGGTATGCCAGGCATGTTGCCGGTGTTAAACGAATTTTGCATCGAACAGGCTGTGCGCACCGGTTTGGGGCTGAAAGCAAAAATCAATCTCTATTCACGGTTCGATCGCAAAAACTACTTCTACCCCGATTTGCCACAGGGCTATCAGATTTCCCAACTTTACCACCCCTTGGTGGGCGAAGGTGAAGTGCTGGTTGATATGGCCCCCGGCATTGGCCGCACCGTGCGGATTGAGCGTATCCATGTGGAACAGGACGCCGGAAAATCGGTCCATGATATGGACCCGTCGATGAGTTTTGTGGACCTGAACCGCACCGGCGTGGCGCTGATGGAAATTGTTAGCCGCCCCGATATTCGCGGCCCCGAAGAAGCCGCCGAATATGTGCGCAAAATTCGCCAGATTTTACGGTATCTCGGCACCTGTGATGGGAACATGCAAGAAGGCAGCCTGCGTGCCGATGTGAACGTGTCAATTTGCACCGCCGGAACTTACGAAAAATTCTGCGAAACTGGTGATTTTGGGGTGCTTGGCACGCGCTGCGAAATCAAAAACATGAACTCGATGCGGTTTATTCAGCAAGCGATTGACTATGAAGTGAAACGCCAGATCGCCATAGTTGAAGATGGTGGCAAGGTTGACCAAGAAACCCGGCTATATGACCCGAATAAAGGTGAAACCCGGTCAATGCGGTCTAAGGAAGAGGCGCATGATTATCGCTACTTCCCCTGCCCCGACCTACTGCCACTGGAAATTGAACAGGCATGGGTTGATAGCATTGCCGCCACATTGCCCGAACTACCCGATGCCAAAAAATCTCGTTTTGTGAGCGATTTCGGCATGACCGAATATGACGCCAATGTGCTGACCGCCGACACGATTAACGCCGATTTCTTTGAAACTGTAGCCAAGGGGCGGGACGGTAAGACGGCGGCGAACTGGGTTATAAACGAGCTGTTCGGCCGGTTGAACAAAGAGGGGCTGGAAATTGACGCCTCGCCGGTTTCCGCCGATCAGCTTGGCCAAATCCTTGATTTGCTTGCCAAGGACGAGATTTCCGGCAAAATCGGCAAAGATTTGTTTGAGATTATCTGGACCGAGGGGGGAAACCCCGCCGAGATTGTTGAAGCCCGTGGCATGCGCCAAGTCACCGATACTGGCGCGATAGAAGCCGCGGTTGATGAGGTGATTGCTGCCAACCCTGATAAGGTGGCAGCCGCGCAGGAAAAGCCTTCAATGGCGGGTTGGTTCGTTGGGCAGGTCATCAAAGCCTCGGGAGGCAAGGCCAATCCAAAGGTGGTTAATGAATTGGTCCGCAGCAAGCTGGGGCTATAGGAGGACTGAATGTCAGGATTTGAATATCGCGTAATTCCGGCGCCGAGCCTTGCCAAAAAAGTTAAGGGCGCCAAAACACTGGGCGAGAGATTTGCGCATGGTTTGGCCGAGGTGATGAACACCGAAGCCCGCGAAGGCTGGGAATATGTTGGCCATGAGCGGTTTCAGGTTGAAGGCAAAACCGGCCTGTTTAGCAAATCCAAATCCAGTGAAGAAACCTATCTCATTTTTCGCCGGATGGTGGATGCGAAGGCATCAATGCCACTGGAACGGCGTTTGGAAACCATGGTCGAAATGCGTGCCCGCAATAAACCAGCGGCGGTAGCGCCCCCTGTTGCGCCCGTATTGCCCGCCCAAACCATTACCCCCGTGCCCCCGCCTGCACCGGAACCAAACAAAGTTGCTGAAGCTTCGACTGAGTTTTTACAAGATACCCCCCAAGACGACACGGTTGATGAGGCCGAGTTCACCCCAATTGACCCTGACGCAGCCGTGCGCAACCCAGATCGGGCGGAGCCACGGATGCGGTCCGGCGATGCCAAGGGGACCAGCACGAGCGGTATTTTCAGCCCGCTATCTTCGCGTGATCCCGACGCCGAAGAAAAGAACGCGCCAAGCTTGGGGCCTGCTGGGCGGCAATAACTATTCGGCGGCAACATCCAGAGTCAAAGCATGCACACGCGTGCTCAACTCATCCTTGAGCACCGCCATAACCGCGCGCTGTGCGGCAACGCGGCTGAGGCCAGCAAAGGCTTTGGCGCGGATCATGATATGAAAATGGGTCTCGCCCCCTTCACGATAGCCACCATGCCCACGGTGTTGTTCACTGTCGTCACGAATATCTAGCGATGATGGGCTGAACGCAGCGCTGAGCTTGGATTGCATACGATCATGGTAAGTTGTTGAATGGTCAGTCATTTGGGTGCACGCTCTCAATCTGAATATCAACTCCCTCATACACTTTCGCCGCTGTTTTGCCACTAGTGATGGCGCAATCTCAGATTTGCCCCTTGGACTCAGCCACAGAATGTCTATGGTGTTTGCCTCATTCAGCCCCGCAAGGAATCGTCGCATGAGCCGCCGCACCCCGTTAGAGTTTGATATTTCTGTCTCTGCTGACAAGAAAAAGCGGGCGCGTGCGCGCGGCATGTCAGGTGCGGTCGAGACATCTTCGCGTAAATGTGACCATGAGGGCTGCGGCAATCCTGGCAAATATCGCGCGCCTAAAAGCGTTGAAACTCCGGATGAATTCCTATGGTTTTGCCTAGAACATGTGCGCGTATTTAACCAAAAGTGGAATTTCTTTAACGAGGCCGCAGCGCCCAGCCCAGATGAACAGCGCCAAGCCGATGGTGTATGGGGCCGCAACACCAAGCCGTTTTCTGGCCCCTCCGAAAAGCAGCGCAATGCAAACCCCGAAGGCCGCGCATGGCAACGCTTTGGCTTTGATGACCCGCATGAAGTGCTGGGCGATAATGCCACAATGAACCCTGCCAACCCCACCGCCCGCACGTCTCAACGCCGGCTGCCGCCAACCGAACGCAAGGCGCTCGATATTTTGGGCGCGCGTGATGATATGACCAAGGCCGAAATTCGTAAGGTATATAAGGCGCTGGTCAAAGACCTGCACCCCGACACAAATTCTGGTAGCCGCGCTGATGAAGACCGCCTGACCGAGGTTGTTTGGGCCTGGGACCAAGTCAAGGCTAGCCGCAGTTTTAGGGACTAAACCAAAAAAGGGCCGTATGGCGAACCATGCGACCCCTCCGCCCGGTAAAAATACTCCGGGCACTACACGGCTAAATTATATCGCCGGCAGAAGGACGCGGTCGATCACGTGGATCACACCGTTAGACTGCATAACATCAGCAATCGTTACATTGGCAACGCCGCCGGTTTCGTCCTCAATCATAATGCTGCCATCGGCGGCATAGCTGACCTTAAGGATACAACCGCCGACGGTGGTTACGTCATGCGAGCCACCATCAGCGTCAACCATCCCGCGGATTGCATCGGCCATCGCATTGGTCGCTACAACATGGCAGGTCAGAATTTTGACCAGAGTGTCCTTGTTTTCCGGCATCAACAGCGATTCAACCGTGCCTTCGGGCAGGGCGGCAAATGCGTCATTGACTGGGGCAAACACGGTGAATGGGCCTTCGCTTTGCAGCGTTTCAACCAGCCCGGCAGCGGCTACAGCAGCCACAAGTGTGGTGTGGTCGGCTGAGTTCATGGCGTTTTCGACAATATTCATGGTTGCAAACATTTCAGCCCCACCCACCATCGGGTTGGCCGCAGCATGGCTTTCGGCAAAGGCAGCGCCAGCAGTGATGCTGAGAGCAGCGGCAGCGGTCATCATGGAACGGAATTTCATTTGGTTTCTCCTGTGTTGGCAGTCCACTTTGTTTCGGACCTAATCAAGAAACGAGGCGACATCGGATATAGTTTCGACGGTGCAGGATTATTTTTGGGCAGATCGCATGAATAACTGCTAAATAACTGTTTTTATTTAATAATATTCTTAAATATTAATCTTACCAAGGTCAAAATACCGGGCTTTAGCCTAGTGTCAGCGGCCCAGCGACCAATATTGCACCTGTGGGGGCACCGGTCGGTGACCCGCCAAGCGGCTCATCAGAAATGGCCAAAACAACGTCGATGAGATTGCCGCGCAGTTCATCAGGTAGCAATATTTCTGTTTGGGCAGAGGCGAGCACGCCCAATGAAATTGGTGCATCCGCGTTGGGAAGAATGATCCACAATTCTTGATCGCGGCCTGCGGCTACAACCCCGGATTGGCGGGTAACCACCAGCGCACCGGATGCAGCGTTTAGCGACGCGACAACAACAAGGCTGCGCCCTTCGTCAGCAAGTTCGGCAATGTAAATCGGCGCTGCGGGGCTAAACAGGTTGGGCTGTAGTACTGCGATGCCAAGTGCTGCAGCCACAAGCCCACCAGCCAACCACCGCCACCAGACCAACCGCGGCTTTGATGCGCCGAACAGCGCAGCTTCAATCCGCTTTTGGACTGCAAGGGGCGGGGCCACCGGCACAATCTCATCCGCTAAGGGGGCCAATTTTGCGTGCCAATAATCCACCTTGGCGGCAAGCGCAGGTTCAACCGTCAAACGCTGCTCGAACGCTGCACGTTCAGCAGGCGCCATCAGATGCAGCGCGTATTCAGCCGCGCTGTCATCGTCATTGGCTATCTGATGGTCTGTGTCGCTCATCCGCCTAGGCACTCTTTCAATTTTTGAAGGCTGCGGCGCAGCCATGTTCGCATTGTATTTAACGGCACAGCATGGCGCGTCGCCAAATCCTGATAACTATCCCCATCCAAATAGACGCGGCGCACCGCATCGGCATGTGTCGGCTCTAGCCCATCAAGGCACAGACCAAGCTGTGCGCGCGCCTCACCAGCCAATGCGGCCTGTTCGGGGTTTGGGGCACTGTCTGGCAGCATCTCCAATAGTTCAGTTCCCGCACTGGGGGCACGCCGCGCGCGCAGATGGTCAATTGCAAGGTTGCGCGCGATCGTGATCAGCCATGTCATTGGGGAATAACCCCGCTGCGCATATTGATCTGCGCGCTGCCATATCCTGACATATGCCTCTTGCAACACATCTTCGGATTCGGCCCTATCCCCTAAGATACGAAGGCACACGCCAAAAAGTTTCGCAGATGTCGCGCTATAAAGCGATAAAAGGGCTGCGCGGTCGCGCAAAGCAACCCGTCCTATCAGCTTTTCTACGTCATCAATTTGCACTGTTTTGCTCAATCTTTGCGGCAGTTAAACTATAACGACCAAGAACAATGCCAATAGCAATGGCCATTTTGCTGGCTTTCGCTTGAACCCCTGCCACGATTCCGGCATACCTCGACGATCACATGTATTTGCCTTGCTACGCAGAGGAACCGATGGAAAAACACGTCAAACCCACCGAAGATATTAACGTCCGTGAAGTGTTCGGAATTGATTCCGACATGATCGTGAAAGGGTTTGATGAGCGCGCAGAGCGCGTGCCCGAAATTGACAGCACCTATAAGTTTGACCCCGACACCACACTGGCCATTCTGGCAGGGTTTCGCAATAATCGACGAGTGATGATCCAAGGCTATCATGGCACTGGGAAATCAACCCATATTGAACAGGTTGCCGCCCAGCTCAACTGGCCTTGCGTGCGCGTGAACCTTGATAGCCATGTTAGTCGGATTGACCTGATCGGCAAAGACGCGATCAAGCTTAAAGACGGTAAACAAATAACCGAATTTCAGGAAGGCATTCTGCCTTGGGCGCTGCGTACCAATACCGCAATTGTGTTTGATGAATATGATGCTGGCCGCCCTGACGTGATGTTTGTTATTCAACGCGTGCTGGAAACTGATGGTAAGCTGACCTTGCTTGACCAAAACAAAGTCATCACCCCGCACCCCTATTTCCGCATTTTTGCAACCGCGAACACTGTTGGTTTGGGTGATACAACCGGGCTTTACCATGGCACGCAGCAAATCAACCAAGGCCAAATGGACCGTTGGTCCCTTGTGGCCACGCTGAACTACCTGAGCCATGATGCCGAGGCCGCGATCGTGCTGGCCAAGGCCCCGCATTACAATTCCGAAAAAGGCCGCCGCACGATTGGGCGCATGGTTACCGTGGCTGACCTGTCGCGCGCCGCGTTCAAAAACGGCGATATTTCGACCGTCATGTCACCCCGCACGGTGATTACATGGGCGCAAAATGCCGAGATTTTCGGCAGCGTCGGCTTTGCGTTCCGCCTAACATTCCTAAACAAATGCGACGAACTGGAACGCCAAACCGTGGCAGAATTTTACCAGCGGTGTTTTGATGAAGAACTTCCGGAAAGCGCTGTGAGCATGAGTTTGGGGTGATATTGTGATCAAATCTGCAACAGCGATAATAGGCTTTTGGTTTGCAATATCATCTGCGACCGCGCAAGATTTTATGCCAATGGAGACACCCCTTACCCAGTATGAGCCTCTTATCCGCTGCGCGGCGCTTTATTCTGCCATCGGGAATAGTATGGGAGATGCTGCAGCATTCAGTCGCTCGGAAACATTATTCGATTCCTATGTTGCACATTTAACTGAAATTTATAGCAATCTGTTGACGCAAATTGGAGGAACTTATGCCAATCAATACGCTCTTATACGTTTGGTCGATTTCGAAACCGCATATTCACAATACGCAGTTCAAATATTGATAAGATCGCCTGAATACAACAACGGCGCGCAGATTCTGAGCGAGAGTCTTGATCTAGCCATTTGCAACCAATTATTCTCAGAAATTCCTCATGGCTAAACCATCTGGCAACCCCTCTGATCCGTTCAAAAAGGCGCTGGTGGAAGCCACGCGCGCGATTGCGGGTGATGGGGAGTTGAATGTGACCTTCTCGCTTGACCCGGCTGGCTTGACGGGGGATGGCGGGCTGCGTTTGCCGCAGGTTTCGCGCCGCATGGCGGCGGATGAGGTGTTGCATGCACGCGGGGTCGCGGATTCGCTCGCGCTTAAACTGCGGTTTCATGATGGTGGCATTCATCGCCGCTATCGCCCGCAAGGTGAAACTGCGGCGGCTTTATATGAGGCTATGGAGACTGCACGTTGCGAGGCGATGGGGGCAGAAACCATGCCGGGCACACAGCGCAATATTGATGCGCGCATTGGGTCCGAGGCCCGCAAGCTTGGCTATGACCAAATCCGCGAAGCGGCGGATGCACCCTTGGCAACGGCGGCGGGCTATTATTTGCGCCAGCTTGCAACAGGGCGTGAATTGCCGCCCGGAGCCGATAATGTGCTGAAGCTTTGGCAAGGGTTTTTGGAAAGCAACGCGGCTGATACGCTGCGTGATGCGTCTGGCATGATGAAAGATCAGGCCGCTTTTGCGCGCCTTACCCGTCAGGTTATTAGCGACCTTGGTTATGGTGACCAGCTGGGCGATGACCCCGACCAGATGGACGATGAATCCGAGGACAATGCCGAGGCTGAGGGCGAAGATAGCGAGCCGCAAAATGATGGCGGCGATAAGGAAAGCGACGGCGATCCTTCGGATGACGAAAGCCAAGAAAGCAGTGAGGATGAGCAAAGCCAACAGGCCCAAGCCGCCTTGCAAGATGATAGCGACGCCGAGCTGATGGAAGACGCCGAAATGCAGGATGGCGCGCCGCCGGATGAAACTGCGCCGCCGCCACCAGTTTCAGAGGCTGATATCAACTACAAGGTGTACCGCACCCAGTTTGATGAGGAAATCGCCGCCGAAGACCTTGCCGACCCGGCTGAACTGGAACGGTTGCGCAGCTATTTGGACCAGCAGCTAGAGCCGCTGAAAGGGGCTGTTAGCCGCCTTGCCAACAAACTACAGCGCCGCCTACAGGCCCAGCAAAACCGCAGCTGGGAGTTTGATTTGGAAGAAGGCACGCTGGATGCCGCGCGTTTGGCGCGTGTTGTTGCCAGCCCAACCACGCCGCTAAGTTTCAAGCAAGAACAAGACACTGAGTTTCGCGATACCGTGGTTACGCTTTTGCTGGATAATTCCGGCTCTATGCGCGGGCGGCCCATTTCCATTGCCGCCATTTGTGCCGATGTTTTGGCCCGCACGCTGGAACGCTGCCAAGTCAAATGCGAGATTTTGGGCTTTACCACCCGCGCCTGGAAAGGCGGGCAAAGCCGCGAGGCCTGGCTAGAGGCCAATCGCCCCGCCCTGCCCGGCCGCCTGAATGAACTGCGCCATATCATCTATAAATCCGCTGATGCACCATGGCGCCGCGCCCGGCCAAATTTGGGCCTGATGATGAAAGAAGGCCTGCTGAAGGAAAATATTGACGGTGAGGCGCTGGAATGGGCGCATCGGCGCGCAACGTCGCGGCGTGAAGCCCGCAAAATTCTGATGGTCATTTCAGATGGTGCGCCGGTGGATGACAGCACATTGTCGGTCAACCCCGCCAATTATTTGGAAAAGCATCTGCGCGATGTGATCGAGATGGTTGAAAAGCGCAAACAGGTTGAACTGCTGGCCATCGGCATCGGCCATGATGTGACACGCTATTACAAACGCGCCGTTACGATTACCGATGTTGAACAACTGGCTGGCGCGATGACAGAACAACTCGCCAGCCTATTTGAAACTGATCCACGTAAACGCAAACGGCTGGTCGCCTAACGCATTCGCCGCACTGCGCCGCTGTGTGCGGTATGGGCTTCGCGATGCGGGCCAGCATGGGGGTTGCCTTCGTCGGTGCGTCGTGCTGGCGCTTCACGTTGGCTGGGTGACTTATTATTTGTGTTCGCCATGCGTGACCGGCGCGGTTTACGGGGGCCGCGACGGCGGCCCAAAACCCAAAATACCACTGACAAAATGGCAAGCGCGGGGGCTGCCGGTTGCACAAGTAACCATAACAGCACCGGATCCCACACAAATTCAAAGCCATAGCGTTCCAACGCAGGCTGAACAAGTTGCAAGCTTTCGCGATGCAGTTCAAACCAATATTGGCCAATGGGCAGGAACTCAAACGGCTTGCCCTTATCGCTGGCCATAATTAAGTCATTGCCCGCCGCAGCGAGCGCCAAACCGAATAAAACAAACGCCAGTAGTCTTGCCATTCCCGGCCCTTTCGTATTCCATCCGAACAGATGCTAGCTGCGATTGCACGCCTAAGCAAATGACGTTCGCGCACAAGCCCACACTTTGCGGAGTTTTCGATGTTTCAAAGCTTTGATGCCACAACATCGCCGAGCACTGGGGCCGCGCGCCTTGCCGCTTTGCGCGCTGAACTCGTTCGCCGGGGGCTGGACGGGTTTTTGGTGCCGCGCGGCGATGCACATCGCGGGGAAGACGTTGCCGAGGCTGATGAGCGGTTGGCGTGGCTAACGGGTTTTACAGGCTCGGCTGGCTTGGGCGTGGTGCTTGTGCAAAATGCAGGCGTAGAAGTTGACGGGCGTTACCGCCTGCAGGCCGCCAGCCAATGCGATGCAGCCGCGTTTTCCCCAATTCATGTGCCCCCTGCCGAAACAGGCAGCTGGTTGGCCGAACATGCGCCTAAAAACGCACGTATCGGCTATGACCCAATGCTCATGACAATGGATGAGGTGAAAGCCTTAAACGAAGGGTTGGCCGCCTCAGGCGTAACGCTTGTAAAATGTCAGGATGATGACGGCACGCCCAATAACCCAATTGATGCGATTTGGACCAATCGTCCCGCCCGCCCCGCCGCCCCTATTGTCGCGCATCCGGATGCGTTTTCAGGCCAAGTTAGCGCCGAAAAACGCGCCAATCTGGCAGCCGCCTTGCGCAAGGCCGGGCTGGGGGCTTGCGTGCTTACCCTGCCTGATTCTATCGCTTGGCTGCTAAATATTCGTGGGGCTGATACTGCCCATACGCCTGTGGTTCTTAGCTTTGCTATAGCCTATGACACTGGAAAAGTTACGCTATTTGTTGACCCACCGCGCATAAAACCTGACCTTGCCCAGCATTTAGGGCCAGATATTACTGCCAGCGCGCCTAGCACATTTGGGGCCAGCCTGCGTGCCCAGCCCTTCCCAGTTGGAGTGGATCTGGCCAGCGCGCCGGTTTGGGTTTCAGACCAACTGGCGCAACCACGCGCCTTCACTGACCCTTGCCGCCTGCCCAAAGCCATCAAAAACCCCGCCGAATTGGCCGGAATGCAAGCCGCCCATCTGCGTGATGGCGCTGCGATGGCCGAGTTTTTGTTTTGGCTGGATGAAACCGCGCCACATGGCGGGTTAACTGAAATTGACGTTGTAACCAAACTTGAAGCTATTCGCGCAGTCGCTAACCAAATGACCGATATATCCTTTGAAACCATTTGTGGGGCTGGGCCGAACGGGGCGATTATCCATTACCGGGTTACAACCGAAACAAACCGCGCTGTGAAGCCGGGCGAATTGCTGTTGGTGGATAGCGGTGCGCAGTATTTGGATGGCACAACCGATATTACCCGCACAATTGCAGTTGGCCCCGTGCCGCCCGAAGCGATAGCGCCCTTTACCCGCGTTTTGGCCGGGATGATTGATATTTCGCGCATGCGCTTTCCGGCCGGTATTGCGGGGGCACATGTGGATGTTTTGGCCCGCGCAGCCTTATGGCAAGCCGGGCAAGACTATGACCATGGGACCGGGCATGGCGTTGGTGCCTATTTGGGTGTGCATGAAGGCCCGCACGGTCTATCACGCCGGGCGACCGCGCCGCTGGTTGCGGGGGTCGTGCTGTCAAACGAGCCGGGCTATTACCGTGATGGGGCCTTTGGCATTCGGATAGAAAACCTGATGACTGTGACTGCGCTGCAAAATATTCAAGGCGGTGACCGGCCTATGCATGCGTTTGAAACGCTGACGCTGGCACCGATTGACCGGCGATTGATTGACTCCGCTTTGCTAAGCACCGCGCAACGTCATTGGCTGAATGATTATCATGCCCGCGTGCTGGCCACGCTGCACTCCTTGGTCAGCCCTGCCTGTGGCACATGGCTAAGCCAAGCCTGCGCAGCACTGTAACCTATACTCAACTCCAAATGGCCCAACTCAAAAAGGAATGACTATGACAGAGACATTGCGTATTGAACCCGCTAAAGGCCATTATGTTTTGCGTGCCGGTGGCGCTGTCATAGGTGAAACCGACAGAGCCGTTTGGCTGCACGAACAGGGCCATGACGCGCAGCTTTATTTACCCCGCGAAGATTTGGCTATGGATTTTCTAGACCCGTCGCCCACAGCCAGCCATTGCCCGCGCAAAGGCCAAGCTAGCTATTATTCAGTCGCCACCAAAAGCGCGACCATTAAAGATGTCGGATGGAGCTACGAATCCCCACTGCCCGGCGCTGGAGCCATTGCCGGAATGCTGTCCTTTTATGATGGCAAAGTCGTTGTGGAGCGGGTTTAGCCAATGACTCCGCAACGCGTTACCCTGATCACCCTTGGCGTCGATGATCTGGCCCGCGCCAAGGCGTTTTACAACGCGCTTGGCTGGGTTGAAACCCGCCCGCAAGACGGTATCGTCTTCTTTCAAATGCTCGGCGTCGTGCTCGGCTTGTTTGGGCGCGCGGCCTTGGCTGATGACCAAGGCCGCCCCGGTGCAACTCTTGGCACAGGCGCAATGACTTTGGCGCAAAATTTTGCCACCGAGGCTGAAGTTGACGCCGCCTATCAGGCCGCACTGGCTGCGGGCGCAACAAAGTTAAAATCCCCCGAAAAAGTGTTTTGGGGTGGCTATTCGGGATACTATGCTGACCCGGATGGCCACGTTTGGGAAGTGGCGATGAACCCGTTTTGGCCGCTGAACGCAGATGGCAGCCTTACGTTGCCCAACGACTAACGCGCTGCGGCGTAAATCCGATCTATCATCGCCTGCGTGCCCTGCGCCTGTTCGAGCGTCCAAGCATAGGGCGCGCCTGAACTGATGGAATGGCAGTAGTTTTCCACCTGATGCACATATTGGTTATCTTGAGGGAACCGTTCCAACACGCGCCGCCCATCCGGGTAGGACAGTTCGA
>Ga0105053_10008135_pt1 | contig 13740 bp, 18 predicted proteins | sample BON01_FD_78093 | JGI IMG/M metagenome (GOLD analysis project Ga0105053, IMG submission 78093) | Freshwater microbial communities from Lake Bonney liftoff mats and glacier meltwater in Antarctica - BON-01 | ecosystem: Environmental > Aquatic > Freshwater > Ice > Glacier meltwater | place: Lake...
GGCTACCGCGATGGCATGATCCACCTTGAACTGCCGACGCCCCAGATCGAGAGCCGTTTCTATCCAGAGCGCCATGAGCTTGAGGCGCTGATCGACCTCAGCGGCGTTCCGGAACTGTCCTGGTCCGACTGGTGTCTCGGCCTTTCGGCTATCATTGAGGACGTGGACGGTGAGAAGGCCTGGTGGGCGCTCGCACATCCATCGGATAAGCCAGACTTTCACCATCCCGACTCGTTCGCCCTGACCCTGCCGCCTGTGGAGCCCGCATGAAATTCGGCATCGACCGCCTGATCTCCGAGCCTGAACTGCGGGCCCCGCTGAAGGGACGCAGGGTCGCCCTGCTCGCGCATCCGGCGTCGGTGACGGCGGACCTGACGCATTCGCTCGACGCTTTGGCCGCATGTCCCGACATCACGCTGAGCGCCGCTTTCGGCCCGCAGCACGGGATGCGTGGCGACCTGCAGGACAATATGATGGAGAGCCCGGACTTCACCGATCCGCGGCTCGGGATTCCGGTGTTCAGCCTGTACGGCGAGGTGCGCAGGCCGACCGGTCAGGCGATGGGGTCGTTCGACGTCATCCTGGTCGATATGCAGGACCTGGGTTGCCGTATCTACACCTTTGTGACGACGCTGCTCTATGTGCTGGAAGAGGCGGCGAAACACGGCAAGGCGGTGTGGGTGCTGGACCGGCCCAATCCCGCCGGACGCCCGGCCGAGGGCACGACCCTGTTGCCGGGCTGGGAAAGTTTCGTCGGCGCCGCGCCAATGCCGATGCGGCATGGCATGACCCTGGGCGAGATGGGCCGCTGGTTCATCGACCACTACATGCTGGACGTCGAATACCGGGTCATCGAGATGCAGGGCTGGGCCCCGGAGCAGGGGCCAGGCTACGGCTGGCCGCTGGGCGAGCGCAGCTGGATCAACCCCAGTCCCAATGCACCCAATGTCTCCATGGCGCGCGCCTATGCCGGGACGGTGATGCTGGAGGGAACGACCCTGTCCGAGGGGCGGGGTACGACGCGGCCGCTGGAGGTGTTCGGAGCCCCGGACATCGACGCCCCGGCGGTGATCGAAGAGATGAAGGCGTTCGCGCCGCAGTGGCTGAAGGGTTGCCGATTGCGCGACTGCTGGTTCGAGCCGACCTTCCACAAACACGTCGGCACGCTCTGCCACGGAGTGCAGATCCACGTCGATGATCCGGCCTATGACCACGCGGCGTTCCAACCGTGGCGGCTGCAGGCCCTGGCGTTCAAGGCAATCCGGCGGCTGTATCCAGACTACGACCTGTGGCGGGATTTCCCGTACGAATACGCGTTCGGCAAACTGGCCATCGACGTGATCAACGGCGGGCCGGGTTTGCGGGAATGGGTCGATGATGCCTTGGCGACGGCGGAGGATCTGGATGGGTCGGCGGCGGCGGACGAGGCGGCGTGGCTGGAAGAGCGGAAGCCGTTCCTGCTGTATTGACGGTCCCAAGTTCGCCATGATTGGCGGTTGATCTGCCGCAACGGAGGACGTCATGATCGCACTGGCGTTTGCAGCCTTGCTGGCTTTTCAGGAGCCCTCCGCCCTGAGCCAGCAGGCCCGTGCCCTGATCGCTCCGGTGGCGGAGGCGATCGCCGCCGAGGAGGCCAGGCAGGCCGCCCTTCCGCCCGCCGCCAATGATCGCGAGCGACTGGAGCGGATGGGCGTGTTGAACCAAGTCGGGCGGCGTGCTGAAACTCCGATCGACCTCGGCGTTCTGCCGGAAGCGGAGCAGCAGGCTGCAAATGCGGCCATTTGGTCGCAGCTCAGGGCGCTGGACGCGCGTCTGATGGCGGGACTCCTCACGATGGTTCCGCCCGAGGGCTGGTTTCTCAAGAGCGTCTATGGCGACCGGGCGGCTCAGGCAGCCTTCCTGATCGTGCAGCACTCGGACCTGGAGAACTGGCGGCGGTTCGTGCCGGTGCTGGAGCCGTTGGCGGCGGCGGGGGAGGTCGATGGGCAGTCCTACGGGATGATGTACGACCGTCTCGCTGACAACGAGGGCAGGCCCCAGCGTTACGGCCCGCAGATGACCTGCAAGGCGGGCAAATGGGTCATCGACCGGGAGAATCTCGAGGATCCGGAGAACGCGGACGCGCGCCGCCGTGAGATGGGCTTTCACCGGACCTTGGCCGAATACGAACAGGTGTTCGCCAACCGTCCGCCATGCGAGGAACGGCCTTAGGCACCGAACTCAAGCAATCCTGCCCTTTCGCCGAAATCGACTGAACCGACATCATCCCAGCAGCGGCCACGCCGTCCAGACACCTGCCAGGTGCGCAAGCCCATAGATCAGGACGATGGCTGAACTGATCCACGCGAAGGCACCGACCGGCAGCCCCTGAAAACTCAGAATGGGGATATAGGCCACCGCTCGCAGCAAATAGACGGCTGTAATGGCGATCAGGGCGGTCTTCAACAGAGGCAGCCGCACAATCAGTCCCGCGCCCGAAAACGCATAGGCTGCCCATATGGCCAGGACTGTGGCGATGGCGGCCGTGATCAACGCGGGATAGATGTCACCCCGCTCAGCCGCCCGCGCCAGACGCTCGCCCGCACCGAAAGTCCGATACCAGCCCGGACCGCCAAGGATAACTCCGATGTGAGCTGCGGATGCCCCGGCGCTTAACAATCCAGCAAAGGCCAGCCACCCGTTGGTCATCCGACTACGCCGGCTTCTCGGCCAGCCGCTTGTCCAGATAGGCCCCGACGCGGCGTTCGACGGCGTCGATATGGCCCTGCCAGAAATGGCTTGCGCCCTCTTCCAGCTCATAGTCGATGACGATGCCCTTCTGGGTGCGCAGCTTGTTGACCACGCGCTCGACCTCGACCGGCGGCACGACGGTGTCGTTGGTGCCATGCAGGAACAGGCCCGAGGCCGGGCAGGGAGCCAGGAAGCTGAAATCGTACATGTTCGAGGGCGGCGAGACCGAGATGAAACCGTCGGTCTCGGGGCGACGCATCAGCAGTTGCATGCCGATATAGGCCCCGAACTGATAGCCGCCGACCCAGGTCTGGGAGGCACCGGGGTTGTTGGACTGGAGCCAGTCGAGGGCGGTGGCTGCGTCGGCCAGTTCGCCGATGCCGCTGTCGAACTCGCCCTGCGACTTGCCGACGCCCCGGCTGTTGTAGCGCAAGGTGGCGAAGCCGCGCTTCTGGAACAGCTGGTACAGGGTCACGGCGACCGGGTTGTTCATATGCCCGTTCGCCTTGGGGTGCGGATGCAGGATCAGGGCGATCGGCGCGTTGGGGCGTTTGCCAGGCGAATAGCGGGCTTCGATACGGCCAGAGGCGCCGGGCAGGATGACTTCAGGCATGGGCGTCGGAATCCGTGTTCAACTGTCGTTTCGCACCTGCGTAATACTTGACTACAGCGGTAGGACTTTCTATGTCCCGGCTGCGCGTCGATGCCGCTGCGAAGGCGCGGGTTCTAGCACAGGACCCCCGAAAAGCGCGCGATTTTTGAAGGTGTGCGATGCGTCTGTCGACCAAGGGACGATACGCCGTGATGGCGATGGCCGATCTGGCCAGAAACGGGCACGCCAACGGCGGAGTCCGGGCCGTGTCACTGGCAGAAATTGCCACGCGCCAGGAGATTTCGCTGAGCTATCTGGAACAGTTGTTCGCCCGGCTGAGAAAAAGCGGGCTGGTGCAGAGTGTGCGTGGTCCCGGCGGCGGCTACCGGCTGGCCAAGGCGGCGCATGAGACGGTGGTGGCCGAGATCGTGCTGGCCGTCGACGAACCCATCCGCGCCACCCGCTGTATCGGCCATTCGTCGCCCAAGGGCTGTATGATGGCCGGCGAACGCTGCATCACCCACAATCTTTGGGAGGATCTCGGCGACGAGATCCACCGCTATCTCGCCGGAGTGTCGCTGGAAGATGTGGTGATGAACCGCACCGGCGTGCGGCGTCGGGCCGCCGTCGCCGAAACCAAGGCCGACGTGGGAGTCGCGGCGTGAGTGTCTATCTGGATTACAACGCCTCCGGCCTGGTGCGACCCGAGGTTCAGGCGGCGATGGCCGAGGCCCTGGCGGAGGGCGGTAATCCCAATGCCGTGCATGCGGCCGGACGGCGGGCGCGGGCCCGGGTAGAAACGGCGCGGTCGCGGGTGGCCGATCTGATCGGGGCCGATCCGACGGCCGTGGTCTTCTCCAGCGGCGGGACCGAGGCCAATGCCCAGGCGATCGCGAGCGCGATCGCATCCGGTTGCGAACGCCTGATCGTCAGCGCCACCGAACATCCGTGCGTGGCCGAGGCGGCGAACGCCAGCGGGGTGCCGGTCGAGACCCTGCCCGTCGACGCGGACGGTGTGGTCGACCTGGCCTGGCTGGAGACCGCCCTGGGGCGGGCCGGTGGCCGGGCGCTGGTGGCCATCCATCATGCGAATAATGAGAGCGGTGTGATCCAGCCGATCAAAGCGGTCGCGGTTCTGGTCCGTGCGGCCGGCGGTTGGCTGCACATCGACGCCATCCAGTCGGCGGGCAAGATCCCCGTCGATATGCGCACGCTGGACGCGGACACCCTGACCCTGTCGGCGCACAAGTTGGGCGGGCCGCAGGGCGTGGGGGCCCTGATCTCGAAGGACGGCGTGCCGATCATCCGCACCCTGCACGGGGCGGGGCAGGAGCGGGGGCTGCGCGCGGGCACCGAGAATGTGCCGGGTATCGCCGGTTTCGGCGTCTCGGCCGACTGTGCCGCGCGTGATCTGTCCGATGCCATGACGCATGCGACTTGGCGCGACGCGGCCGAAGCCACGGTCAAGGCGGCGGGGGCGACCATCATTGGCGGTGCGGTCGAACGCCTGCCCAACACCCTGTTCATGGCTGTCGAGGGCTGGGACAGCCCGCAGCAACTCATCACCCTCGACCTGCAAGGGGTGATGGTCTCGGCGGGCAGCGCCTGTTCCTCGGGCAAGACCAAACCATCCAAGGCGATCTCGGCCATGGGTCTGGAGTCTCTGGCCACCGGTGGCGTGCGCGTCTCGGGCGGCTGGGGCACGGTCGCGGACGATTGGTCACGGTTCGCCGAGGCCTGGGTCACCTCATATGAGCGCTACCGTTTACGTCACGCCGAGCGCGTGAAGGAAGTCGCCTGATGGCCGCCGTTCAGAAGACCATTGATGCCGTCGCCGCGCTGGAGAAATACGAGCACGGCTTCACCTCGGATATCGAGACAGAATACGCCCCGCGCGGGCTGAACGCCGACATCGTGCGCTTCATCTCCGAGAAGAAGGGCGAGCCGGCGTGGATGCTGGAATGGCGTCTGGCCGCCTATGAGCGCTGGCTGGCCATGGAGGAGCCGACCTGGTCGTCGGTGAGATATACGCCGGTCGATTATCAGGACCTGTTCTACTACGCCGCGCCCAAGGAGAAGGTCGGCCTGAAGTCGCTGGACGAGGTCGATCCGGAAATCCTCGCCATCTATGCCAAACTGGGTATCCCGCTGAAGGAGCAGGAGGTTCTGGCCGGGGTCGAGGGCGCGCCCAAATACGCCGTGGATGCGGTGTTCGACAGCGTCAGTGTGGTGACCACCTTCAAGGCCGAGCTGGCCAAGGTCGGGGTGATTTTCATGCCTATTTCCGAGGCCTTGCGCGAACATCCTGAGCTGGTACGCAAATATCTGGGCTCGGTAGTGCCGGTTTCGGACAACTATTTCGCGGCCCTGAACAGCGCGGTGTTTTCGGACGGATCGTTTGTCTACATCCCGCCGGGCGTGCGCTGTCCGATGGAGCTGTCGACCTATTTCCGCATCAATGCCTCGAACACCGGCCAGTTCGAACGGACCCTGATCATCGCCGACAAGGGCAGCTATTGCTCCTATCTTGAGGGCTGCACCGCCCCGATGCGCGACGAGAACCAGCTGCATGCAGCGGTGGTCGAACTGGTCGCCCTGGACGACGCCGAGATCAAATATTCGACGGTGCAGAACTGGTACCCCGGCGACGCCGAGGGCAAGGGCGGGATCTATAATTTCGTCACCAAACGCGCCGACTGCCGGGGCGACCGGTCGAAGGTGTCGTGGACCCAGGTCGAGACCGGCTCTGCGGTGACGTGGAAATATCCGTCCTGCATCCTGAAGGGCGAAGAGAGCTCGGGCGAATTCTATTCGATCGCCATCACCAACGGACACCAGCAGGCCGACACCGGCACCAAGATGATCCATCTGGGCAAGAATTCGAAGAGCCGGATCATCGCCAAGGCGGTGTCGGCGGGGAAATCTGACTCGACCTATCGCGGCCTGGTGTCGGTGCATCCCAAGGCGACGGGCGTGCGCAATTTCACCCAGTGCGACAGCCTGCTGATCGGCGGCGACTGCGGCTCGCACACCGTGCCCTATATCGAGGCCCGCAACGGCTCGGCCCAGCTGGAGCACGAGGCGACGACCACCCGCCTGTCCGACGACCAGATGTTCTACGCCCAGCAGCGCGGGCTGTCGCAGGAGGAGGCGGTGGCCCTGCTGGTCAACGGCTTCGTGCGGGATGTGATGCAGAAGCTGCCGATGGAATTCGCCGTCGAGGCGCAGAAGCTGGTGGCGATCAGTCTGGAAGGGAGCGTGGGGTGAGCGAGCCTTGGTTCCGACGGCGCTGGTACGGATGGCAGCCTATACATCCCACCGGGTACCGCATCTGGCTGGCCACAGTGTGTCTCGCGGTCGCCGCTCTCATCGGCATGTTCTTGTTTGCTTGGATCAACATCTGGGTGTCGGGCGCAATCTTCATTGCCCTTCTACTCGCCTCCATCCCGCTCAACGCGGTGATCACCTCTCGAACCGAAAAGACCGATGCTGTCGATTAACAACCTCCACGTCTCAGTCGGCGACAAGCCCATCCTCGAGGGGCTGACGCTCGACGTTCCGGCGGGCGAGGTGCACGCCATCATGGGGCCGAACGGGGCCGCCGCCGCCCCATTGTGTTATGCTCGGCGGAGGAGAACGCCATGACCGCTGTCCGCAAGACCGCCACCCAAACCTATACCGTTGAGTTCGAGGACGAGATGGCCGATGCGCTCAAGAAGGTCGCAACCGAAAGCGGTCATTCCGTCGAATCCTTCATCGTGTCCGCCGCGCACGCCTTCTTCGACAATGATCTGGGCGTCCAGCACTGGACCGCCGAAGACCTCGCCGCGATCGACGACGGCTTCGCTCAGATCGACCGGGGGGAAAGCCTCACCCAGGAACAGGTCGAGGCGCGGATCGACGCCGCGCTGCGCTGATGGCCAAAGCGACTTGGTCCGATCGGGCCGCCCAGGAATTCGAGGTTATGATCCTTTATCTGAAGCCGCGAAATCGTGACGCGGCGGACCGGGCGGCAAAGGAGATCAAGTCGCTGACGCGTCTCCTGGCGCGTCGACCGCTTCTCGGCCGGATGGGGACGCGCCAAGGCACACGCGAGTTCAGCATCGCTCGCTGGCACAAGGTGATCGTCTACCGCGAGAGCGAAGGCGGCATCGACATTTCTTCGCTGCGCGATCCGCGTATGCAGCCCAAACAAGACGACACGGACGCCTGAAACGACCATGCTCACCATCTCCAACCTCCACGTCATCATCGGTGACACACCCATCCTCAAGGGGCTGACACTCGATGTTCCGGCGGGCGAGGTGCACGCCATCATGGGGCCGAACGGGGCGGGCAAGTCGACGCTCGGTTATGCCGTGGCCGGGCGGCCCGGCTATGAGGCGACCGAGGGGGCCGTGTCGTGGAAGGGCGAGGACCTGCTGGGTCTGGACCCCGCCGAACGGGCGGCGAAGGGCGTGTTCCTGTCGTTCCAGTATCCGATCGAAATTCCCGGCGTTCCGGCGCTGACGTTCGTGCGAACGGCTCTGAACGCCCAGAAGCGCGCGCGGGGTGAGGACGAGGTCTCGGCCCCCGCCTTCCTGAAGATGGTCAAGGCGGCGGCGGCGGCGCTGAAGATGGATTTCGACATGCTCAAGCGGCCGCTGAACGTCGGCTTCTCGGGCGGCGAGAAGAAGCGGATGGAAATCCTGCAGATGGCCCTGCTGGAGCCGTCGCTGCTGATCCTCGACGAGACGGATTCCGGCCTCGACATCGACGCCCTTCGGATTGTGGCCGAGGGAGTCAACGCGCTGCGTTCGCCTGACCGGGCCATGCTGGTGATCACCCACTACCAGCGGCTGCTGGACTACATCCGGCCGGACCGTGTGCATGTGCTGGCCGGGGGCCGGATCGTGGCGTCCGGCGGCCCGGAACTGGCGCACCAGCTGGAGGCGGAAGGGTACGACCAGTATCTGCCGGAGGCGGCGTGAACCTCGCTGTCAACCTTCGCGATCCGTCCTCGTTCCCCACTCGCCGGGTCGAGGCGTGGAAATACACCGACCTGCGCCGCGTCCTGCGCGAGACGCCGCCGGTGTCGCCGCAATCCGAGGTCACGCCGGGCGGGCCGTTTGCGGCGCTGGGCGGTGACGAGCGGGCGGTGGTCAATGGCCGCTGTGAGGGTTTCGCGGGTGTGGTCGCGGAAGGGCCGGGCGAGCAGGTCGCGCGGCTGCGTTTCGTCTCGACGGCGGACGATGCGGGGCACCAGGCCCGGATGACGGTCGAGGTCGGGGCGGGGGCGTCGCTGCTGCTGCTGGAAAGCTATGAAGGTCAGGCGTCGGGCTATGTGTCCAATGTCTCGCTGGCCATCACGCTCGGGGCCGGGGCGCGGCTGACGCGGGTAGTGATCGAGGACGACGCGGCGGACGCCCTGTCGGTTTCGGTCGCCGAGGTGACGCTGGGTGAGGGCGCGCATTTCGCCCAGACGGTGCTGACCACCGGCGCAAAACTACAACGCCATGAGACCCGGCTGGCGCACCCCGGCGAGGGTTCCGAGGTGCGGATCGACGGCCTGTATCTGCTGGACGGGTCGCGGCATGCCGACCTGACCAGCGTGGTCTCGCACGGCGGCCTGAACGGCCAGACCTTGCAACTGACCAAGGGCGTGGTCCGCGACACAGCGCGCGGCGTGTTCCAGGGCAAGATCATCGTCCAGCGCGGGGCTGACGGCACCGATGCGCGGATGGGCCATCATGCCCTGATCCTGGGCGACCGGGCCGAGGTGGATGCCAAGCCGGAGCTGGAAATCTATGCCGACGACGTGCAGTGCGCGCACGGCAATACGGTCGGCAATCTGGACGAGGCGGCGCTGTTCTACATGCAGCAGCGCGGCCTGCCCGCCGACGAGGCGCGGGCGCTGCTGACGCAGGCCTTCCTGATCGAGGTGGTTGACCGGATCGAACATGACGGTGCGAGAGAAGTGGTGAGGGAATGGCTGGAGGCGAGGCTGTGACTGCTCTATCGAAAGCTCCCTTTCCCCTTGAGGGGGGAAGGGTCGGGGATGGGCGCGCGCGCGCGAGTCTCACCCCGGCTGGCGCGGGAGGGGGCGTCTCCGATCTCGCCTCTCGTGCTGGACATGGCGTCGGCGGCGCGAACACCCCCACCCAACCCTCCCCCATCGAGGGGGAGGGCTTTGATGTGGCGGCTGCCCGCGCGCAGTTCCCGATCCTGTCGCGACAGGTGAACGGTAAGCCGCTGGTCTACCTGGACTCGGCCGCCTCGGCGCAGAAGCCGCGGGCTGTGATCGACGCTCTGACGACAGCGATGGAGCACTCCTACGCCAACGTCCATCGCGGCCTGCATACCCTGGCCAATGAGACCACCGAGGCGTTCGAACAGGCCCGCGAGAGCGTGGCCCGGTTCCTCAATGCCGAAAGCCCTGACCAGATCGTCTGGACCAAGGGCGGGACCGAGGCGATCAATCTGGTGGCGGCGGGGCTCGGCCATTCTTCGGGGTCTTTGGCCATCCGGCCCGGCGACGAGATCGTCATCACCCAGATGGAGCACCACGCCAATATCGTGCCCTGGCACATGCTGCGCGAGCGGTTCGGTGCGGTGCTGAAATGGGCCCCGGTGCGGGATGACGGGTCGCTGGACATGGACGCTCTGGCCGCCCTGATCGGCCCGCGCACCCGGATGGTGGCCGTGACCCATATGTCCAATGTGCTGGGCACGGTGAACGATGTGCGCGCCATCGCCGACCTGGCCCATGCGGCCGGGGCGCTGGTGCTGGTCGACGGCTGTCAGGGGGCGGTGCATTGCAGCCCCGATGTCCAGGCTCTGGACGCCGACTTTTATGTTTTCACCGGGCACAAACTGTTCGGTCCGACCGGCATCGGCGGCCTGTACGGCAAGCGCGCCGCGCTGGAGGCCCTGCCGCCCTGGCAGGGTGGCGGCGAGATGATCGCCACGGTGACCGAGGACACGGTGACCTATGCCGATATTCCGCACCGGTTCGAGGCGGGGACGCCACCGATCCTGGAGGTCATCGGCCTCGGGGTGGCGGTCGAGTGGCTGGCGCAGTTCGACGCCGCGGCGATCAGGGCCCATGAGGCGGCGCTGATGGACCGGGTGCGGGAACGGCTTGAGGGGCGCGACTGGCTGACCGAGATCGGCACGGCGGACGGCAAGGGGGCGATCTTCACCTTCACGGTCGAGGGTGCCCACGCCCATGACATCGCCCAGGTGATGGACCGCTACGGCGTCGCCGTGCGCGCCGGCCTGCACTGTGCCGAGCCCCTGTCCCGGCGCTTCGGCCTGACCTCAAGCGCCCGCGCCAGCTTCGCCCTATATAATACAGTCGAGGACGTCGACGCCTTTGCCGACGCCCTGATCAAGGCCCGTGAGTTCTTTGCATGAGTGATCCGATGACCCCCGAAACGACTGTGGCCGGCGACAGTGCCGCCTTCGCCGAAGCCTGGGACGCGCCGCAGCAGAGCGCCCTGGCCCAGGGCGAGATCGACCGGATGACCGATGACATCATCGAAGCGTTGAAGTCGGTGTTCGACCCTGAAATCCCGGTCGACATCTATGAGCTGGGCCTGATCTACAAGGTCGATCTGTCCGACGACCGCGACGTGGTGGTCGAGATGACCCTGACCGCGCCCGGCTGTCCGGTGGCCGGAGAAATGCCGATCTGGGTCGAGGAGGCGGTCAAGAAGGTCGAGGGCATCAAGTCGGCGCGCGCGGAATTGACCTTCGATCCGCCGTGGGACCCCTCGAAGATGAGCGACGAGGCCAAACTGGCCCTGAATATGTTCTGAGTAAGCGAATGACCGAGCTTCAGACCACGACCCGCCCCCGACGCCCGCGCCCCAAGGCGGTCAGCCTGACCGAGGCCGCGGCAGATCGCGTGCGCGACATCATGGCCAAGCCGAGGAAGGACGGGGCCGACAAACCCTATGTCGCCCTGCGGGTCGGGGTGAAGAACGGCGGCTGTGCCGGTCAGGAATACACCTTCGCCTATGCCGAGGCGGTCGAGCCGCTGGATGAGGTGGTCGAGGACAGGGGCGTTACCATCCTGATCGACCCCAAGGCGATCCTGTTCCTGATCGGGTCCGAGATCGACTATGAGACCTCGAAACTGGCGTCGAAATTCGTCTTCCGCAATCCGAACCAGACCGACGCCTGCGGCTGTGGCGAGAGCGTGACCATCATCCCGGCGGTGGCGCTGGAAGACTGACGGATGGCCAGTGACCGGGTCTTCGGCGACCGGGTGCGCCAACCCGGATGGCGAGCTCTATCCGACCAAGACGCCTCTCAAACCCCGGGCGCGAACGCTCACGACGCGGTGGTGCGGACTGCGGCCTGACGCGCGACCTCATCGGGTGCCAGGACACGCACGGCAGGCGACACGGGCTGACCCGTCGCTTCAGCGATCAGTTCGGCGGTGCGGTTCTCGACGGCTGTCTCAAGGCGGGCCAGGAATTCCTCCTTGCCCAAGCCTGTCGGTATGGGGTCGAGGAATTCCAGCGTGCCCGTGCCCGGGGTCTTGCGAAATGCCTCCTGCGGCCAGAACAGGCCGAGGTTGGACGCCAGCGGTACCACCGGCATGTCGAAGTCGCGGTACATGTGCCAGACGCCCGAGCGGTAGCGGAATTTCTCGCCCACCCTGGCCAGGTTACCCTCGGGGTAGATCAGGATCTTGCGACCGGCGGCATGGGCGTCGGCAGAGCGGTGCTTCAGCGCCTCGCGGGCTTCGCGACCGCCGCAATTGTTGACTACGATGGCTCCCAGCTTGCGCAGTACCGTGCCCAGCAGGGGGAATTTCTCCAGATGGTCACCGGTGACGAAGGCCAGATCGTCGAACTGGTCATAAGTGGCGAATCCGTCGCCCCAGCTCTGATGTTTCGAGGCGATGATAAACGCCCCGGTCGGCAGTCGTTCGCGTCCGCGCACCTGGATGTGGATGCCCGCGAAGATCCGCATGGCCTGAACCATCCGCTTTACATAGCGGCGGATGATCCAGCTGGTCGCACCCCGTCCGGGCGTGAGCGCGGCAAAGGCTGCCGCCGAGGCATAGACGATCGACAGGAGCCAGTAGGCGAGGTTGAAGGCGAAGCTGCGCATCGGCCCACTATGACGCGAAACGATCTTGGCGGAAGGCGTCAGGCGGCCTGGTCGAGCCGTTCGGCGCAGGTGATACGATTCCGTCCTGCGTGTTTGGATGCGTAGAGGGCCTTGTCGGCGCGATCCAGCAGGGCGGATGCGGTCTCGCCCGGTCTCCGCTGGGCGAAGCCGGCGGACAGGGTGACTGCCCCCAGTTCATCATCGGTCGAGCGCCGGCGCAGCGAGCGGGAGGCGATCTCCTTGCGGACGGATTCCAGCGCGTTCTCGACCTGGGCCAGACCCTCCTTGGGGAAGATCATGGCGAATTCCTCACCGCCATAGCGGGCGGCAATGCGCGGCGCGCTGGCCACACGGCCCATGACGCTGGCGACATAGCGCAGCACCTGATCGCCGGTCTGATGACCCCAGGTGTCGTTGAAGCGTTTGAAGTGATCGATGTCGAGCACCGCCAGCGTCACGGTGCCCCCCTCGGCTTCGGACCGGGCGCAGGCGGCCTCCAGATGTTCGTCAAACGCCTTGCGATTGGCCAGATTGGTCAGGGCATCCGTCATGGCGTCACGGCGCACCTGTTCGAGGTGGTCGCGCAGCCGGGCCACTTCGCGGGTCGAGTCGTCCAGCCGCTTCTCAAGCGTTTCGTTCTCGTGCTGCACTTTGCGCGTGGCGCTGGTCAGGCCGGAAACGATCGCCTGAAGACCGGCACCGTCGCCGACGGATTCGATGCTGGTCGCGGCCTTGTCCAGGGTCTGGCCGTAGGCGGCCTGGGATTTGTGGGCGTTGGTAATGGCCTCGGACACGCTGGACAGTTCGCGGTCCAGCACCCGACCGGCGTCGCGAATCTCTTCGGTCAGCTTTCCGCGCGGCAGATATTCCGCCGCCAGCATGTCAGCCGTGGCCTCGGTAAAGGGCTCGGATGCTGCCAGAATACGCTTGATCTCACGGCCCAGTGGCCCTTCGGGGTCGCCGAGATAGTGGACCCAGATCTCGAAATTCAACGGGGTCGGCCAGACGCCTGCGTCTTCCATGGCCTCAATGACACGACGCGCCAGGCCATAGGCTTCAGGACTGCGAAGCGTGGTATCGACCTGAGGCACTATACGAACTCCCCGACGTGTCGCCTGCACGACCGTTTCTGGCAGGGAGGCTAGGCGCGGTTCCGTAACGACGGGTTAAATCCGGTTCGCTGACCGTCGATTTTTGATTTGGGTCAGCCCTTGAGAGAGACCGGACGGCGCAGAAAGGCCGGAATGTCGCCTTCGCCGAAGGGCCGGCCGTTCGACATCCGGGGCTCCAGGTTGGCGTTGTCGCCGCGACGA
>Ga0105053_10008140_pt1 | contig 13735 bp, 8 predicted proteins | sample BON01_FD_78093 | JGI IMG/M metagenome (GOLD analysis project Ga0105053, IMG submission 78093) | Freshwater microbial communities from Lake Bonney liftoff mats and glacier meltwater in Antarctica - BON-01 | ecosystem: Environmental > Aquatic > Freshwater > Ice > Glacier meltwater | place: Lake...
ATAAAAAAAAAAAAAAAAAAAAAAAAAAAAAAAATAATAATAATAATAATAATTGAAGTACGCCAACGTACAGTTTTGATGTCGACTAAGAAATCCCGAAAGAGAAAATGTACTGCCGATAAAGAGATAGGAATGCATTATGTATCTGAAACTGGAAGAAGACGTAGAGGGGAAGTAGGTCGCCCTGAAGATAATATCCTTAAGTTAGCTTGCCTGATTCAGGAAGGAAAAAATGTGGTATTTGTATCTGGCGCCGGCCTATCAGTTGCTAGTGGGATCGCACCATTTAGAGGACAGCATGATGCTGTATGGGAACAAAGTGTTCATACTTGGGGAACCAGACAAAAGTTTGAAGAGAATCCGGTTGTGTGGTATAATACTTTTTGGCTCAAACACTTTGATGAAACTAAAATATATCAACCTAATGAAGGGCATGGAGCTATAGCTCATGTTTGTTCATTGTTTCCTAATACAAAAGTCATCACCCAGAATATAGATAGACTTCATAGTGGAATACCGAAAGAACAACTTATCGAAGTTCATGGGTTTGCTGGCGCGTTTAAATGCTTCACAGAAGAATGTCCGTATTCTTACGAAAAGCTTGTATATGGGAAATCTACTTGTGATATATCCTCTACTCAACATATAAATAAATGTCCTGAATGCAAGCAAGTCATGTGCCCGAATTGTCTCCTATTTGACGAAGACTACACAGATCATGAATCCTACCAGTTTGAAAAGTCACTTGAATGGTTAAAGGATGCAGATGCTATTGTTTTTGTTGGGACATCCTTTGCTGTGAAAATTACGGATATTGCATTTGGATGCGCTAGGTCAAAAGTACCACACGGAACCATTTTCAATTTCAATCTATCGGATAATATTTCAAAATCAAAAGTATCCAGAACAAAGATTCATTTTATTGAGGGGAAATCAGAGGAGACACTTCCGAAGCTGAACGAAATTTTGAAAGTTTGGCATGAAAAAAAATAAAAAAAATAAAAAATTCGCTTTTATGGAGGTATTCTCTTTGGAGTCCACGTTGGACTCAATAAGTGACATAGACAATGCGATAGAAATGCATAAACGATCCAAACAAAAACACAGCTGGCTTGATGAAAGAATTCCGGGAGTGGTGAATTTTCTAGATGTATATGGGAATACTGAGGCGGACACCTCACGGAGACTTTGCGTTTGTCAACAATGCAATAGCAAAGTGGGTGTCACTCGATTTGCAATGCACCTTGAAACATGCTCTTCAAGACGTGCTCGAGGAGGTAGAGAGGCTGAACCTATTGTTGAAGAAATCATAGCCGTAGAAATGAAAAAAACGCGTAAACGCAAGAAAGAACATGCAAAGGAAGTTCCAACCAGGTTGGTACAAAAAGATGATTTATTTCGATGTGGTGTCTGCTATGAAGAGGCGCATATAAAACCTATGGCACTGTGTGACAGCTGTGATCGTGGATATCATATGGAATGTTTGAAGAGACTCGCAAAGGGCGATCCTAGCGAAGTTTGGCGGCAAGTTTATAACCCGACATCCCCATGGTTATGTATTGAATGTGCACCTAACTGTCTTGATAGAACTAATAAAGAGTCTGAAAATTACTTTGGACAAACTGCTCATGACAAACTGAAGTTAGGACGTCAGTTCGCTCCTTGTGATTTCCTTGAATTCTTCTGTGATTGTTGCAATGAACGAATATATGGGAAACGCTGGAGGTGCCTACTGTGTAACAATATGGATCTTTGCGTGAAATGTAGAAACCGCAAACTGCCTCCCAAAAACCCCATCGATTCTAAAGGCAGAAAACAGTTACATACTCATTCAATGATTTTGATGAAAATACCGAAATTAAACTAACCTTTTTTTATTATTAATAATCCATGGATTCGAAACAATCAAGCACAACTTGTCAAGTTTTTGTGTATTCGAGTGTGAGAAAAGATAACTTGTATCAAATGAAAGCAGTCCTCCAGATCGATCATCTCACATAACGTAATACCAACTTTATTTGGTAACAATCTTAGCCAGCATATTTTCACAATAGCTGTTGATGAGAGAGGCAGCCCATTTTTTGCCGACTTATTGTATGATACTATCTTGTTGTATGAAGGTATCTTTTCAAGTGAATCGTTTTCATTGTTACTTGACTTTTGTTCCCTAGTTGACTCGTCTGATATCTTAGTCATTTGTTGCAACACCCGTCTACCAGCAGGACTTTCACTCAAACCAAACAATGCAGGGTCGCGTTTCTTTTCTTCTTGTCTTATGTGAAGGAGACATTGACTCCTAGATATGTACATGTTGAAAATTAGTCACTTGTTTAAATGTATTCTAGTAGACAACCCTTACCAATTTGGAAACTCCTCCTCACAGGACCTGCACCAGTATTTAGATCCCTCGCTATTCTTATCTTTACCTGTCATGTTATGGCTGTTATAATATGTATATATCAATATGACTGTCCAGCAACCTGTTCCCAGTGTCAATTATTTATTAGGAAATTGCGCACTTGCAAGTTTACCATGAAACCAATTCAATCAATGAATAATAGCAGAAAATAAAACTTTGTATCTTCATTCATTAGCAAATTTACTAACGTAAATGGAGTAATATATCTTTTATACGCGTTCTGCAGCTGTACCATCAAGCGAAATTTAAGTACTGGTATTTCTAGCACCTTCCAGGAAGCCTTTGAACACTTTTTGGTGTTCTTTCGCCCTCATAAATAACTTGAAGTCCTCTAATGGATATTAAATGGACTCCTACTTTCAATTACTACAGAATAGTCCTATTGGTTGAAGGATCGATTGATTCGATTCCATTCATTTATTTCATTCCAAAGTGAATTCCGAAGCCAGGCCATTTACGCTTTCAATCAGAAATCCAGTTAATCTATCTAAATCTTTTTTAAATACAATCGTAAATAGTACGACCTGTAGTCTGTTTTTTCATGCTGCTCATTCGTGACTGCTCTTTGACAGTCTTTGTTTAGCTACAAAGTTCTTATATGCCAACTTTACATGAAGAAAGGGCAATTTCCAAATTATATAAATTTATACCGTAGTAATAATTGATTCTAGATAGACAGGTCTGCCCAGTCATATTGACTCCCATTTCCCAGTGCTCAGATTGAAGAAAGGTCTATTTGATTTCTGGTCGACCGCCTGTTGAAAATAAATTGTCCAACCCAAGTGCTTCTTCGCCCCAACCATCGCACGAGCTACTACAAAAAGCATCAGTGGAGAACATGTTGACTATAGATGCTGAGTCTGGTGTGATAGAGTTAAGCAGGAAACTGATTGTTTACTATGCTCCAATTTTGAACAGCTTGAGTCTCTTTCTTGCAAGTCAGTTTTCAAGGTGCTGGTCGTTTATCTCAGGTATTCACCGCTGGTCAATTTGTGGAAGAGGATTTTGAAGTGGAAACTAACCGGTCGGATTTCAGAAACTGATTCCTAATCCTATACATCTCCAGTGATTAATCCCAACATCGAAAGGTTGTTATGCAGTACGCACATGAATATTCAGTTTCACTGCAACTCTTTTTGAAACCGTGGTTGAATCACAGGTTCACGAACGAGCACTTTGAATATTAGGTATTCCATGGTGTCGACGTTTATTAATTAAATTGGACTATAGATCGAAAACATCCAGAAGCACTAGAAAAAGAATTATAGATATATATATATATCCATTCCAATACTGACTTGGAAGCGTTCATCCACATGCCGGCGCATACTTGAAAAACTTCGAAAAAAAATTAACATTGACCGTTAAAATTTCGATTTTGCGGTATTGAATCTATAAAACAACGAATAAGGTTGTTTGTTTCCTGGGATGGTACCTGGTATCAAAGGACAACAACAATTGTCCTTCCAATATATTGAAACTATGGGGATATCATTTGATGCAGAGATTTTCGGAGTCGCGCTGGTTGCATTCATGATTGGAGTCACTACATCCTATTTCATATTTGAAAGGAAAGCAGGTACACAAGCTCGAGTTAATCAGTTGGTGAAGCTGGAACTCGAGAAAGTGGTTGATACTTGCCATGTCGGGGAGATTGAGGACGCTGGAAAGAAGGTCATGTGTCGATGCTGGAAGAGCAAAAAATTCCCTTATTGTGACGGATCTCACGTTCAACACAATAAGGAAACTGGCGACAATGTTGGTCCACTCATTCTTGAAAAATAATTGTCCTGCAACGGCTGTGAGGCTGCCATGCATCACATCACTTTTTTTTATTAATTTTAAAAACACTTTCGAAACAATACATTAATGTTGTTAACAGATTCTAAAAGATTATGACCCTGATTATCTATCTATAGAGCACCCACTTCACCCAGAGCCGCCACCAATAATAAATACTCTTTGCTCTTAATTCTATTACCATGGTATTAAAAATCTATATTTTTAAAATTTTCTCCAGTTCCCTTTAATTGTATTATAATAAGTTAGTAGAGACAAATACAGGTTTTCATCTCCCCGCTTCTTCGTTAGTAATCAAATTTCTTCCATTGCACGGTCTATCGAACTCCTCAGCACTGATTCCTGCGAAAAAATGCTAGGTGGTTCTTCCAAATTAAAGATCATGTGCAATTGAATACTTTGCTGATTTTAAATACAGAAAACTATTCAAGATGACTGAACAATATGCTGATCGTGAAATCCAGTGAAACATCCTTTTCGTTTTAAAAGAACCGTGCTAGCAATTGGATCTGCATAGATCTATAAAACCCAGACCTTTCGCACTTTTTCAACCAACATTGCGATAAAAGTTGTGGTCATTGCAATTGCTTGGCCGTATTGCCTGTGTAGATATACTACACTAGAGCAACGGATTTACTACGACTCGCAGGCAATCATCACAACAACTCATTGTCTTATTTCTGAATTTAAAAACACATTAACCCAAAATTCTGGAAAATGAATAATATACCTGGATTTCTATATCGAAGATTCTGGAATTTTTTGAATCTGCAAAAGTTCGTCGTGTATTTTTAGTTTATCCGTGAACTGTGTGGACTATTGGGCTAACAGCTGATCCAGCTCAGTAATCTCCAAATTATTTTACTGTGGAGAGCCAGTACTCAGTATTTCCGAATTTCTTGGGTGGTTTACAATTCCAGGGATTCTGGTGGTCTTTACCTAGCATGCTGTTGTTTCGTTTATTTCATGCCGTAGGAAATTCTAGAGAACCTAGAATTAGGAGTTCATGGAACGCAAGAGTGGAACCTATCAGTAAAGAGACAAGGGAGAAGCCGATGCCGGTATGTCCTCTAATTCTCGCGATATTTTCTTATACCGGTAAAAACTATTATTCAAATTAGTACCTGGTTTAATTAAAAGCAGAGTAAAAAAGATTGCGTCTGACCGAAGACTTGAGACGAACAACCATATAAATTGATTATTGAAAAGAAGCGGGAGTTAATTCCGGAATTCCGCAAGACAGGAGCTAAAAAGCGAGATTTTCAGATGCTTTCGTAGCGTGAGGGAAAATTCGAAATGTACCGCAGATTGAGCAGAATATCCGAGACGCAGAAGGATATGATCGAGTCAATCTAAGATTTTTGAGAATATATCCGGATGTATTTGACTGTTTGTACAAAATAGCTTTATAAATTGCAAATTTTCCAAACTCCTTCCATATCTCCTTTTTTATTGCTGATATTGTATCGCACCATTCGATGAAACTTTGGAAGGTTGAAGGAAGTCGCACTTAATTGAATTACAGTATAGTATTTTTTAATCTGCAGTGGTAGTATAGCTGCTATGTACAGTACACAGCCTACGCGATGAATCTTTCAAGTCAGACACTTGGTTTCATGGGAAATGCAATTATAGTAAATTGAAGCTACATACAATGTGAAAGATATTTAATATTGATGATATACTCATATGAGTTTTCTAGGAACTATGATCAAGTTTTCTTCTAACGCTTGAGGTATGGCGTCCTTCAAAATATGCCCTTCATTCATTTATAAACGGTCGAGATGGCGCAAACGCGTCTCCAAAATTTTCGATCGAGCTACGCAGTCATTTCAATACTACTGACGCATTTGACAAGATATGAAACCGTCTGATAAGCGATAGAGAATTCAGAGAAATTATTCTAGAAAAGGCAGACTTCTCGACGCGAATTAATTCTAGTTCGCACTTTTAATGTTTCGCGCGGCGATTAATTTAATTTAATGTACGAGGAAGAAAGTTGGCATCAGAATATAATAAGGCAGGAAGACGCTTGCTTGAACGAGGAGGTGGCACAAAATCAGAGCTATCTCGATCTTTTGAAAGGCAATTTGATTTTTTGATTTCTAAAGTAGTAAAATTCAAAATATGGCTTACGGGAGGTATATTATCGGATATGCTCCAGTGCAACTGTTAAGTTATCATGTCCTCTTCGTATCGATCAAACCCCATGTTCGTTCCATCGAGCTCTATGTCTCTCGTTTTCGTCATAGTCTATTGTTATGCTGTTGACTGTCTGAATATCAGCTTAAAATAATGATAAGTTTGCTTAGTGTGTCTGGAATAAACTAGGTCAAAGATATCTTGTGTTTAGAGTCAAGTAACCTATTCAACGTTTTCGCAGCATCTACTACATAAATCTAAACCCATTGTTTGTGCATCACGAGTGTACATTCAATAGAATAAATATTTATTTACCTGTCCTCGAGGGATATTTGTTGAACTTTGAAGATATTCAAAACGGGTTTCAGCATGAATATGATACGCTGTTTGTTACCAGAGCTTCGATGATTTATGATTGAAAACCAATATACCGTGTTCGAAAAAGTACCGATAAGGATAGGTCCCCGATTTGTGTTTTATGGGTGGCTGAGATCGATTGACTGGTACCGTTAAACGTAGTTATCACCGTACACACATTGCCAGGAAAAGACGAAAGCAGCTTTGAAGCCAAGATGATGTCCCTCCGAAGAGTTGCTGGTAGAACATTCCAGGTACGAGGTTTCGCTGGATATACCCAACCACCTCTGTCTCAAGGCCCTGGTGGCGCCCCTAATACAATTGCCGATGATGCTGAGCAAGCTACCGGAAGAGAAAGAGAAGAGCTTAAGGCGTTCAACAAAGGCCAAGAATACTTCAACAGACAACCAATTCAAATGGAAAAAGGACAAGGAACATTTTCAAATCCTGTCAAAGTGCCTTCTGAACTGCATGATCGAATCGTGGGCATGGTTCCTAAGGGACAAGACGGTCCGCTCTGGTTCGAAATCACTGATGTTGGTGTTCACTATGTACCTGAACTAGACATGCACTTCCAGCTAATCAACCCTAACAAATAAATTCTTTTACGATATTTCTTATGATAAATCATCCTGATCGATATTCTCTCGGAATAAAAGAGATTTATTGATCTTGCACATCTGTTTTCTTCTATTCGGCGTCAATGAACTTTGTAGTAAAAGCTGTCTCGCTCTTTGAAGAGATTCTTTGGCTTCTTTCACTCCTCCTACTTTGTATAATAAAGTAGCTTGCTCCGTCAAGTCCTCCACAAGCATATCGAATTCGGTGATAGGATCCAATAAGTCAATGGTGTGCGACAAGATGTTGATTATTTGCTGTGAAGTAGCATTTTTTGAATGCTCCAAACATATTTTTGCTTCTCTCCATAGCAGTCCGCGAGATTTATTTGACATGGTCAAAGTTGTCGTTGCAGCAAGTTCATAGTTGAGAGCAGCGGGTTCGAAACTCTTTTGTTTCTTTTGTAAACCAGCTAACCGTGATGCAACCCCGTGTATGGCTCTGGTGGCATTCATACCGCGAAATATATCCAGTACATTTTCCAGGTTTTCTTCCGCTTCTTTGTGCTTGTTGTTGGCGTGGTGGAATGAATACAGGTCGAAGTACGATATAGCTGTTTCAGGTGTTTTATACCCGTAAGCCATCTCACAAATATCACGCACCTTTTCCAATAGAGCCAATGAGCTTTTATGCAATTCTCCAGCTATCGAGTGATCCAATTTCAATTCTGACATCTTTTTCTTTCTGATCATATCACGTGCTGTAACTTGCGCTTGTTCTTTGCACACTTTGGCCTTTGTCTTATACTCATTTTGTAGCATTTGAGATACGATTGATTCGACAGTGGATTTTCCTACTCGAGATATCAAGTATCGATCAATGATGCTATCCCTTCGATTTCGAGACTTTTCATATTGGTTTGCCGCTTGTTTCTGACGATGTTTCCCTAGAATTCTATGCATCGTAATCATACTTGGATGCCATTCATCTCCTCCACATAATTGAAGTCTGGTGCTATGGGCATTGTTGACCATCTCAGTCAGTTTTATCTCATCTCTCACATTCGAAGAAGAGACTTGGATTTCTAATGCAATGCATTTTAAAACGTCTAGCGGAATGTCAACAACATATCTACGGATGATTAACAGAAACTCTTCCCATGCTACATCCTCATAGAGGCTCAACGTTTCAATCAAAGATTCAACATCAACGATAAACTCTCCAATATATCCATCAACTTGAATACTTTTCACAAGAAATTTAGGATCTGCGAATCGAGAATGGTTTGAAGCTCTCGAAAATATTGATTTAAGAGCGATAAGTTCACATGGGGTAAATCCATATTCAATTTCAATTACCCAATTTCGAAAATCGTCTTCCGTTTCATTCACTTTGAACGCATCGAGTATTTCTTTCCAACTGATACTACCATCTTCAGTTCCGCCAGAGCCCGCTAATAAATAATCAGCAACCTCTTTTGAATTATTATTATTCTTGAACAACGAATTGAAAACCAGGAAAGGACCTTCGTCGAAATAGAATTGCTCTGAAATTATAACTGCCGCTTGCTGAACTCCAATACGCTGACTGTTGTTTAATAGATCCCGAATTTCAAGAATATCAAATAAAGGGGAATTGAAACGCAAAACTTTGGTTTTTCTCTGAGGAAGACTTCCAATCAATTTCAATGATTCTTCAGTTAGTTTATGTCCGTCCCCAAACATCAAACACTCATTCAAATATTTCGCCAATTTCAATTTTTCAAGTATTTGCACACCAAAACATTTGCCTTGATTAGCAAGCTCCTTCATTGTGGAAGAACACGATGATTCGTAAAACGAACATATTTTGCGTTGATATTCAACCACGGTCTTGAAATCTTCCGTAATAGATGCAGTAAAAGGATCCTTCACAACAATTCCGTCCATGATCTTTTGGAGGACAGCTACCTGTTGAGACAGAGTAGGAGTTCGAAATTGCTTTTCTTCATATGCAATGTTTTTCTTGGATGATTCTGGAGTTCGTTTCTTTCGAAAGTTGCGAACAAGAATGGTGTTGACTTTTTGGGCAGAGATGCGTGGATAATCGTTGCATATTTCTGCAGGATATCCCAAGTATTTGGCAATTGTATTCATGTCGGTTTTTTTGTCATTTGGGGGTTTGGAGCCTTGTAGAATTCCTGTATAGAAAGACCGCCTGCCTTTCTTATGATGTGGAACCGTCTCATGGGTTTCTTTTTTCCCTGCGTTTTGAATGTTTACCACTTGTCGCACATATCCAGCAGCTGTATAAGAATGTCTCACAAAAGTTCCTTTTGTATCATATTCAATTGCGTCACCAATATTGACAGCAGAGTTTATATTTTTCATTCCTGCTATAAACGGCCCGTTTTCAACAACATTATGATAGGGTAGTGCATTATCCAATATTGGAGGAGAGTAGTCCTGGTCAAGGAAACGCAGAAACTCCGTATAGTTGATAGCATGCTCATTCTCACCTGGGAACATTTTGATCATATCTTTCACGCATAAAGAATCCGTTCGAATTCCGATGCTGTGTAGCCCATTCAGGAAGTCGTTGGTTGAAACGACACCACTCCTTTTAATGTCAAAATGCATAAAACTTTCTCTAGTACTAATTCCTTGCGATTTCGCCTGAAGAATTCGATCTCGAAGATCATCTAGAGCAGTGAACACTGTTGATTCAACAGTTGTTGGACTACTAAAATCGTTTGATGGTTTGACCACAGCCAAAAACGATTTGTAGTTTACTATATCATCTTTAAGGAATGGTCGAGCCAGAATTTGTTTTTGTTTTGCATTAAACCCTAAACCTAAGGAATCGATAGCATCCATGAATTCTTTCAGTGAGCAATTATGCCCATCGAATGTTTTTTCCATCGATGGATATATGAGTTGGTCAAGACTCATACGTTGCTTAACTATCTTCAATAATGAAATTTGCACCCTGTACCTCCTACCACTTTCAACTATTCCTACAACCAAATCACGAGGGGTATCGAATATGGCATCTTCGAGCGAACTTCGAACTTCATTTGCCATAGCTTCAGGACAGCCTAGTTGTTTCAGACCTTTCCTAATCTCTTTTATTTTGATTTCTTTTGATGTAATGTGGTGACTGAATGCAGACATGCATTCTTCTGGATCGTCCCAGCACTTGGTGAAGAACATGGATCAGACGGTTCAATTATATCCGTTGCAACGTATTTTTTATTTTTATTTTTTTACCCTTGAGCATTCAAGCCATCAAAAAGTGCACTTTCATAAAATCCTGCATTTCCCTTTTTTAATTTTCTTGCCTCCAAAGCGGTTTTCTTCATGATAGTGAGTGTTCTGATATTGGCATTGATGAAATCATCCTCCACATAGTTAAGATGATATTTCTCGGCCAAAAGCAAAACCTGTCCTCTGGCTACTCGAAGGTTATGTCTTGGCAGTCTTGGGAACAAATGATGCTCCAATTGAAATTGAAGACCACCATGAAACCAATCCATCCATGTAGGACACGACACGTTCATCGTAGTGGCCATTTGATGACGAATCCAATCTTCAGTATGATGACCGTGGAAGGTATCCATCGAAAAATGACTAATAGTAATTTGAACGTGAAGAACTCCTGCAAAGAAATGTGACAATAACAAAAAAGCAATGCGTTCCTCCCAGCTGGGTAAAAACGAAAGCAAGTATCCAATCCACATAGGAAAGATGGCCATGGTGACGAACTGCATGTTTCGGAAAGGAACTGGTTCATTAGGAGTGAACAACAATATCCATCCTTGGATGTAGAGATTAAATCGAGCAAGACCCATTATCGGATAAAATAGATAATGTTGGTAACTGACTAGAAAACGGGCAATCGCATCGGTTTCGAAATATCGGTGATGGAAGGAACTGTAAAAGCGACCAAATAGCTTGTTTGTGATAGCGAATACCGGAAGATGTTGTATATCTGGATCATGCTCAACAGAATTGCAAGTTACATGATGAGTATTATGAGACAATTTCCACCAGTAAAGTGAAATACCTCCTAGTACGTTTCCAAACATGCTTCCCCAATAATAATCTGTAGTTCTGCAATGACTGACACTACTATGACCCAAATCATGACCAACAAATGCTAATTGTTGCCAAAACAAAGCAAGTCCTAGTGCACACAGCATGTGAACCGTACTTGACGATGAATACACCACCCCACAGATAGAAGGTATAAAGATGCTAGCAAGCCACACATATTTAGCATAGTAATACCCTTTGGAGGTTTCAAATAAACCACGGGATAAAAGTCCTTGTCGAATAGCACGGTAATCGGCGAGAAGATCCGACACTTGGTAGTCTACCACGTCGCCCTTGAAAAACTTAGGTAGCATTTTTTCATATACATTTGCAGGATGGTACTCCGCCATTACATCAGTAGCATCTCTTCCTGCCATGTGTAACAGAGGACGATACCCTCCTGGATGTCTATCAACAAATGAAGTCACATCATACGCTCCACCGTCAATGACTAACCACAAGTCTTCTTTAGTATTGTGTTTGTTCACCTCAGCCCAAGTATAGGTTTTTACAAGACCGCTATCTCTCTTTTTCTTGATCGATTCAGCTTGTGCTTCAACTTCAACTTCCTTTCCAAATACTTCCCTCCATACGTTTCCAGACGCCTTGATAACTTTGGGGGAAACGGTGTTCCAGATACGTGGCTCCTTTTGATTGAAGTAGAAAGCCTGTCCTACAAGAGACAATGCCAACGAAACCATCATCAAAGGAAACGAAGCATTCTCACCAAAACCTGTTGAGGTACCAGTAGTGTTCATTACACGTTTGGCTTCACAATTTCACCCAGGAACAAATGAAATACACCCATAAAAAACACACACCACGCGAAAAAAGAAGAAAGTACATTCTTTTTTTTAAAACACGCGATACACACCTTTTAAAACACTTTGATTCGATGGAGAATGTGAAGTGCGTTGTGGTTGGGGATGGCGCCGTAGGAAAGACGAGTATGTTGATTGCATTCACAACGGGAGAATTTCCAACCGAGTATGTTCCTACTGTGTTTGATAACTATGAGACAGAGTTAAAAGTGAATGGGAAAGAAATTTACTTGGGACTTTGGGATACAGCTGGCCAAGAGGGTTATGACCGATTACGACCATTATCATATCCACAAACGGATGTATTCATCATTAGTTTTGCAGTTAACAATCCTACTTCATTTGCCCATATAGATGCAAAATGGATCCCTGAGATAAAACACCATTGTCGCGGTGTTCCATATATAATAGTTGGAACGAAGGCAGACATAAGACATGATGCAGCTACCATAAAGAGCCTTGAAGATAAAGGGAAGAAAATGAAGTCATTGGAGGAGTACCAGCAAGCCGCTCTTGAGTTAGAGGCGTCTTGTTATTTGGAATGCTCTTCAAAGGAGCAAGACGGACTTAAAAAGGTTTTTGAAGAAGCTGTACGTATTGGAATTGCTTCAAAAGGAGACAGAAAATCATCAAAGAAGAGTTTGTCCAAAAAAAACGATTCCAAAGCCAAAAAGAACTCGAAATGTGTTGTTCTGTGACCATACTTTTTTTAAAATAATTATTATTACCTTGGTGTAGTATCTCATGCTTGTTATTTTGTAGCTGCAGCGAATCTTGATTCAACAGTCTTAAAGTCAACAACATCCCAAATGGCCTTCAAGTAATCAGGCCTGACGTTAACATAATCAAGATAGTATGCATGTTCCCATACATCAATTCCAAGAAGCGGGACACATCCTGTGGTGCTACAAGGGTCCTGGTTCGCACAAGTAACGATTTTGAGTCCTTTTTCAGCTGGATCGTATCCCAGCCACCCCCAACCTGACCCTTGAACAGCCGCAGTGGTAGCACTCATAGTTGATTTGAAGTTATCAAAATTTCCCCATTTGGCATCAATAGCTTTTCCAAGTTCACCCGATGGGGATCCTCCTCCGCCTTTGGATTTAGGTGCAAGGTTTTCCCAAAATAAAGTATGGTTCACGTGTCCTCCACCATTGAATTTGATTGCACCTTGAAGAGCAATGCATGTGGCAATATCTTTCTTTGCTTCAGCGGCAGCATATTTCTCAAGCGACGCATTCAAATTGGTGACATATGTCTGGTGATGTTTGGAGTGGTGAATTTCCATAATGCGAGCACTAACGGATGGTTCAAGTTCTGCATAGTCAAAAGCAAGAGATGGAAGGGAATAGGATATTGCTGCTGCTGCAGAAAACGATCTCCCAGCAGAGAGTAATTCAAGACAGGCACGTTTTTGCATCTTCGGCCTATTCTTTGTGTTTTGGTGAGGACACTTTTGATTGAATCTTTTTTTATTACTTTTTGGACCGTACACATTTAACTAACTTTTTTTTTTTTTTTTTTTAAACAACAACAAAAATCGATTTTTAAAACTATTAGTAGTG
>Ga0105053_10008145_pt1 | contig 13734 bp, 13 predicted proteins | sample BON01_FD_78093 | JGI IMG/M metagenome (GOLD analysis project Ga0105053, IMG submission 78093) | Freshwater microbial communities from Lake Bonney liftoff mats and glacier meltwater in Antarctica - BON-01 | ecosystem: Environmental > Aquatic > Freshwater > Ice > Glacier meltwater | place: Lake...
GAGTTTTGATCCACATACAATATTTCCCCGGTTTGTGGATGTTTGCGGAGACTGCGGCCGATGTTGTTGGCTACAACAGTGGCACCACCATCACCGATTTCGGCTGTTTGTAAGGTGAATGTCTCGCCGAGGATGAACATCGCAACCGAGTCATCATTGATCCAGGCATGATAGCCAACCGGTTCTACATTTGGCAGCAAACGTTCCATCTCTCCGCTGCCGATATCAATTGACCAGAGTTTTTGGTTACCATCCGGCTCAACTTCAATCACAGACAATGCGTTGCGTCCGGGAACCGGAGTAGGGGAGTACTCGCTTTCATCGTTACTGTTTACCATGCGGGTTTGGTGACTGCTGATGTCATATGCGGCGATATCGGTTTGCACGCCTTCCTCGCTGTGCGGCATTTCGCGCGTGTAAAAGAGGGTGGAGCCGTCGGTGGAAAAATGTGGCTGATTGTTATAGCCCTGGCTCGGATTAACTTTAATGGGCTCGCCGGGCAAATTGCTATCAATACTGACCAGCCAGACGTTGGTTTGGGGAAGACCTTGTGCCAGCACACTGCCGCTGGTCGCTACCGCGAGTAGCAACGTTGATAAAAGCGCAGGTAATTTGGGGTGAGTTGCAGGTTTAATATTCATCCGTATTTTTCCATCAGTTCGATCAGTTCGTTGGTAATAATGTCTTTACGCCATCCCATAAACCGTTCGGGGAGCGGCTCTTCGGCGTCAGTCAAAATCAGGTTTTCCAATTCCCTTCTTGAGGCCAGCAGGGCGGGCTCGACCTGCAGTTCTTCAGCTTTGTTTGAAACACGTTTCTTCATGTCAGCGAGTAACTGCTTCTGTTGGAGACTGATGGTGGCAAGAGGCTGAATTTTTGTATCTGATTGAAGAGCTCCGGAGATTATACGCAGCAACTTTTCACCGTAGCGGTCAATTGTTCTGTGGTGCAGGTCATTGATTGAGCTCAGTTCAGATATCGATTTTGGCGCTGTATCGGCAAGGGCTAACAATTCAGGGTTTTTGATCACAAAACCTTTGGCCATGTTACGCCTGTCAGCTTCCAGTTCACGCCATTGTGCCAAAGCCTGTAAAGCGACCAGGGATGGTTGATTCAGACGGCTGGCTCCGCCTATCTTCATCCAGGACTCTGCGGGCTCCACCGGTGTCCGCGATTTGCTGATTAGCCTGCCACAATCTTCCTGCAACCAGTCAAAGCGGCCAATGGTCTTTAGTTGTTCATCCAATTCGCGATACATCATTGGCAACAGGCAAACATCCAGCGCTGCATAATGCAGCTGTGCAGGGCGTAAAGGGCGCTTCAGCCAGTTAGATCGAGTTTCGCCCTTATCAATATGAACATTCAGCAGCCAATCTACCGTATTGTGATAGCTCAGCTGCAAGGACTGGCCCAACATGGAGCAGGCGATTTGAGTATCAAACAAAGGCCATGGGCAGCTTCGCGTGGTGTAGAGCAGCACATCAAGATCTTCGGAGGGGGCGTGCAGCACTTTGATGACTTTCAAATCGTCAAACAGTTCTGCCATTGCATTGATGGGGCCGGTTTTAAGCGGGTCTACCAGCCACACCTGTTTGCCGTCAGAAAGTTGTATCAATCCTAAATCTGCTCGATACGTTCTTTCTCGGACAAATTCCGTATCAATGCCAATCACCGGGCAGTTTTTCCACTGCTTTAAAGCATCTGCAAGTTGCTGATTTGTTTCAATCATTATGGGTGAATCAGCCGCTGCCATTGCGGTGGTTATTTCGTTTTTATCAATCATATAAGTGTTGCCGAATGGGGTAGTAATATCATTGTTATCAGTTATTTGAGTTGATCATTAACTTTAATTACGCAAGCTTGTTGTTAGTGCATTTCTGAGTTATGGTGTCGATTGTAATTTTTTCGTCAAACAAACCATAGCATGGCGGAAGCAACACACAAGGGAAATTGAATGTTTGTGCGCATATACCACTACAGATTCAGCAGAAGATTTCTGAGTCAGCTTTTATTTCTCACAACATGTTTTTATCTGCCGCCTGTTTTTGCACAGGAGATAGTTACTGTTGCCGTTGAGCCCCTACTGGGTGAAGCGTCCAGTGCTGATGAATCAGTAGCCGACCCCGCAAGCGATAGCCGTCGTATTGAACGTTTTGGCTCAAGTAGCACGCAGGAGTGGGAAATGGACTTGTCCGTGCCTGTAAATGCTCCGCCTCGCAGATCTCAAGTTTCCGCAAGCGCACTACCTGACTCAGCGCAAAATCAGGAATTACAAAGCTTACTTGGCACCCTGGCAATTGAGCCGAATAATGATGCCGTGATAAAGCAGATTAACTCGTTGCTGAAGGATGTTTTGCGTCAGGTAAATTCAGATTTGGATGCTGGAATGCTTGGTGAAGCCCGGCGGGCAATTAATGTCATTCAGCCCATTGACCCCAATTTACCGGGACTTAGAACTGCACAGACAAGACTGCGAAGGCTTGATGAGTCGAAAGATTTCCTGCTCTCTGGTGAGGCGGCATTGCAAGCTGACTTGCTGATTCAACCGGAAAACGACAATGCGTTTTACTTTTTTGATCAGGCAAAAAGCAGAGATCCCAACAGTGCTGCTGCCGAGCTTGGGTTGGCAAGGGTTCAGGAAGGCTTAATCGAGCGTGCTAATGAAGCTGCAAATGTAATGGATTTCGAATTGGCCGAACAATGGCTGGTTTTGGCAGCGGGTATTCGAGAGAATCAGTCATTGATAAACGGTGCAAGAGCCCTGTTAGTGAATCAGCAACGGATTCAAGCGAAGGAAATGACCGCCAAGGTCGATGCAGCAATAGATGGCAACGATTTTGATACAGCAGATATTCTACTGATTGACTTGATTGCATTAGGCGGACAGGACGAGACTGTGGCTGCTTTGCGTGCCAAGCTCAAGGACGCCAGATATTACAGCGGGTTCCAGCCCGGGCAAATCATTTCAGATCCGTTTACTGACGGTTCAGATAGAGCACCGGACATCGTCATCATTCCATCTGGAAGTTTTATGATGGGCTCTGAGAATGGCAATGATAACGAAAAACCTCGTCATCGGGTTAACATCAAGCGCGGATTTGGGATCGGAGTATCCGAGGTAACGGTCAGTCAATTTGGTTTGTTTATTCTTAAGAGTCGTTATAGAACGGTCGCGGAAATTGACGGAAGCTCCAAAATTTACGACGAAACTGCAGGGCGGCTGACAGCACGTAACAACGTGACCTGGCTCGATGGCTATAACGGCGAACGTGCCGACATCAATGCGCCGGTTATTCACATCAGTTGGCATGATGCTCAGGCCTACGTGCAATGGCTGAGCGAGGAGACCGGTAAAAAATATCGGTTGCCAACCGAAGCGGAATATGAATATCTGGCAAGAGCTAATGGCAATGCCGACTACTGGTGGGGCGAAGGCACGCCGACCGAGGCGATTGAAAATATCACCGGCGAAGAAGATGAATCACCGAAAGGACGACAATGGACCACATATTTCGAAGACTACGATGACGGTTTTTGGGGGCCAGCGCCCGTAGCATCATTCAAGGGTCAGACAGTGGTTCACCCGTTCGGGGTTTATGACATCGCCGGAAATGTGAGTGAATGGGTGGAAGATTGCTGGCACGCCAACTACATGCAGGCACCCGACACCAATAAAGCCTGGGTCAATCCCGGCTGCGAGAGAAGAGTAGCCAGAGGTGGTTACTGGGCCAGTGCCCCGAGTGGATCACGCGCATCTTTCAGGATTTCCGCTAATCCCAATACAGTGGGGCCTGTTGTCGGAATCAGGATCGCACGGGATCTCTAAAAACAATAAGGGTAGATAAAATACCTTTATGCCGCCGGGCGGTAACCCGTTTCCGAACCGCTATGTTCATTTTGATTGGATAGAGGCAACTAGCATAGACCGCCCCCAAACACTGCGGGGCGGCCTATGACGGTTGACAGTAAGGTGACCTGTTCCGAACTGAATTTCGCTATAGCTCTGAATTTTGGCCTTGTTGCTCAGCAATCCAGTTATTCACGCGTGACTCTAATAGCGGCATCGGCAATCCGCCGCCACCAAGCACGACATCGTGGAAGTCTCTGATATCAAATTGCTTACCCAGGGCCGCTTCGGCGCGTTCGCGAAGTTCCAGTATCTTTAACATGCCGATTTTGTAGGATACAGCCTGACCAGGGGTAGTGATGTAGCGGCGAACCTCTGAGCGGACAGCACTTTCTGGAATGGCGGAGTTATCAAAGAAAAACTGCTCTGCCTGTTGCTGGGTCCAGCCCTTGGAGTGCAGGCCGGTATCGACTACCAGTCGAATGGCTCGCCACATTTCACCGGTTAATCTTCCGAAGTTCCTGTAGGGGTCTTTGAATTGTCCCATCTCTTTGGACAGTTTTTCCGCATATAAAGCCCAGCCTTCCGAATAGACAGAGAAGCCAGCTTGAGTGCGGAAGACCGGTACGTCAGTGAGTTCCTGGGCAATGGATATTTGCATATGATGGCCGGGTGTGCCTTCGTGGTAGGCCGTGGTTTCCATGTCGATTTTGGAGTAGGCACTCATGTCGGACATATGCACGTAATACACACCTGAGCGGGAGCCGTCTGGCGTTCCAGGCATATAATGTTGCGCGCCGCCGTCGACTTCGCGGAAGTCTTCCACCCGTTTCACTTCCAGCTCAGCTTGCGGCAGGGTGCCAAAGTAATCCGGCAATTTTTCGCCCATTTCCGCCAGAAATTCTCTGGTGTCAGCCAGGTAAGCTTCACGACCTTCGTCGGTGTTGGAGTAATAAAATTGTGGATCATCACGAGCGAACGCGAAGAACTCAACCAGGTCACCCTCGAAGCCGACCCCATCCTTGATGGCAAGCATTTCTGCCTTGATGCGTTTCACTTCACTCAATCCCAGTTGGTGCACTTCATCCGCAGTCATTGGCAGGGTAGTGTAGGTGGCCAGTTGGCGGTTGTAGAAAGCTTCGCCATTGGGCAAGGCGGAAACGCCTCTGGCTTCCACATCAGCATTCAGCATATCGGTTTTCAGAAAGTCGATATAGGCTCTATAGGCAGGTTGGAATTGCTCAGTCAATTGCTGATTCACCGATGCCAACAGTGATTCAGCGGTCTTGTCGTTGATCGTGCCTGCTGTGACCAGTGCACTAATTTTACCCTTGGCATCACTGAATATGGGCGAATCATTCTCACCATTGAATGGCTGACCGCTGATGACCTTCCCGGCGCGTTCTATGGCAGTTTGAAAGGCGAACTGGGGCGGACGCATGCCGTCGGCAGCCTTCAGCTTTGCCTGCTCTAAGATCTGAGTCATTGCGTTGGCAAGACCGCCAATACGGCTTATGTAGGCGAGCATATCTGCTTCATCTGCTACATTGTGAAAATTGATCAGGAAGGTGGGCATCCAGTCTTCCGGGCCACCCAGTTCACCAAACAGGTATTGCTGGCGCATGAAGTCCAGATTCGCGACTGCCTCATCGGTCTGAAATTTCCACAAATCATAGGACTCTTTGCCTGCGTTGGTTAACGCGTTGTAGTCAAACTGGTCCGTCATTTGCTCTGTGGTTTTCACTCTCCAGGCCACCTGGTCCCGTTGGGCCTGCTCACTGACATCATCAATTTGGTCGTAATGTTCTTTACGGCCCAGCATGGTTAACTGCATCGGGCTCATTTGCAGTTCTTCCTCGAATCGTTCATCCAGCCAGGCATTCAGGCGTTCGGTCTCAGGTAATTCAGAAGCCATTGGCTCACTGTCAGCGGGTTTAGCGGTTGCTGTGGCTGCTTGTTCGGCGGGTTCGCTGTCTTTTTGGCAAGCTGTTAATACGGCCAAAACGAGCATGGCGCCTAGCAACCATCTTGTTGTGCGGTTAAACATGTGTGTTGATCTCCATGGGATTGTCGGTATGTGCGGCACATACTGCCATTAATTCCCATTTCAGTCGAATGGCATTGAAATAAAGTTCTAATTTGTGTTTATCTGGTATTGGACAGACTTAAGCCGGTATTAATTTTCCAAACAGTAAAAATTAATATTGACATAATTGTCAATATAAAACATATTAGTCAAAGTTTGGTGCAACTCAATGCCACCAACTGAACTAGAACCCAGGGAGGGGTTTATGTGTTTATTTGCACCCAAAACTGCCCCAGGATTTGCATTGAAAATTGCCCCACCCTGAGAGCCTGATTATGGCCCATTTTTAGGGTGTTTTTCTGCTTTTCTCCTCCTTTTTCTTGTTGATGGTCGAGTTTTTGTACCGGTAGCTGTCATTGCCGGTTTCCAGAATATGGCAGTGATGGGTCAGTCGATCCAAAAGCGCAGTGGTCAGTTTGGCATCAGATAAAAGATGTAAAACAGACAGATATTTAGATATTGAGAAGTTTCAAGCGCTTTTTACACAAGGCGCCGATAAACTCTATTCGGAATATGCAAAAGTTGACTCGCCGATCAAAGGAGCGATTTTCAATAAAATCGAATAAGGAAAAATCCCCGAACAGAATATGAATGCAACCATCATTCATAGGTTCTCCTACAGAAAATTTCGCCAACAAGGTCGAATCGACATATGCATGCGACGCACTGAACCGTCTGAGCCAGGTCGATCACGCCATCAGCATCACCGACACTTTTTTGACCAGCACCAGCTGCCAGGTGGCCACCAACCCCGATCTCCTACGGGGTAGTGGATTATTTCAATGATCATCTGTACCGACTGACATCAGAGCAAATTCTAGATAACGTACTGAAACATCATCGAGACCAACCTATTTGTGAGCTACAAACCCCACCGTGTAGCCGAAAGGCCTGCCGATCTTATTGAGTGTCTGGACGGTGGGATTGCCCTGGTCGAGTTCCAGTTCAGCAAGGATGCGTGTGGAGATTCCAACAATGCGTTCAGCGTAGGCTTTCTGGCTCATACCCGTTATTTTGCGCATGCGCCTGACAGCCTGGCCCAGAGTCAGCTCGTTATTGGCTATCGCCTGAATGAGTGCCTGCTTTGCTACAACAGTGTCCTCGTGTTTGCGTGTTTTCATGTGACCTCCTACAAACCCAGCAATTGTTCTGAATGTTTTGCTATTGATCGGTTGCGGTGCTCGATGATGTCCTCATCAATGCTGCACTCACGCATGACTTCGGGCAATCCGTTAATGTGGCGCCCGAAGTCATGCAATGCCTGCTGCAGCATATCCGTCTGATCTGGAAATATCTCAATTACACGACTCCACACGGGGTCTCCTGCAGTCTCTGAATCACCCGACCATCGGCATACACGTGCGATACCTTCCGGGTCGAGATACATAGGCGCAAAGTCGAACAATGGTGCCAATGCGACCGTGCCTGTCTCGTAACGTAGCAAGACAGTGTTGCGTCCGTGATTGTCCTTATTTCCCATCACGACATTGACGATGTCTCGCTTGATATACTCAAGCAGATCAAGCTCAGGTTGTGTGCTGTACTTGAGAATCACACCACAAAGCTGTTCGTGGGGTGAGTGTGCACCGTATTCAGCAATGCCGGCAGCAGAATAGAGGCTCTCCATGCCATACCGCTTGATCTTTCCATCCACAACACAGCGGTCAAATCGCGGGATGAACAAGCTGTCATTCACCCATTCGAGTTGATCGTGAACCAACAAGCCTAGCCTGGAAGCTACCTGCATGTATGCTGCCTCATTGCGCAATACTTTTCGATCTGCAGCTCGATTGCCCCGCGGCCGCTTCACCAGCCAATGAGAGTCTACATCTTTGTCGGCAAGGCGCCCTTCGGCGTGCCAGGCCCCGTGGTGATCGCGCGTCAGTAACAGTTTAGGCGCAACACCTTGTACATCAGATGCGCCTGCTGCGTAGATGCCGTGCTGAAAGGCGTACTCTACAAAGGCTTCACTGCGTTCAATGACGTCAGTACGTTCAAAACCAGGGTGCTCCTTCATCGCCACGATTTCGCCTGTAGCTGTTGGTACCAGAGTATTTGGGTCACGGGCAGCAACCGCTTCGGCCACCCGCAGGTTGCCTGGTGCGTAAGCCGTGCCCCTGAGCAGCAACGGCCAGTCTGCTGTTGCGCCGTCCTTGAGTTTTAACTGCTCCAGCCATTGCCGGCGGCCATAACCATTTGGTATAAGATCCAACAAAAAAGGTGGCCAGTGATCAAGTTGGTGTTGCTGGAAATTGGCTGGAAACCGGCAACTCAAACCGGCTGCATTGGCTTCATCGGGCCCTGCGTGTTCGGCTGCATATTCGAGTAGGTATTCGAATCGACAGGCGCCACTCAGCCCCGCCTTTTGATTGGTTGGCGTCAGCACTGCGGCGGGCTGCCATTTGCCGCCTCGATAGATTTCCAGTGTTGCATTCATAGTGAGTTTTCACATAAAAACCACTATAGTAGTTCATAAATAAGAAAATATCTATATATAGCTCACTATAATGGTTTATTATAAAAAAGAAACTTGTTACCACATTACCGTCTTTACTTATAAAAAGAATAAAAAAGGAACAAGACACTCATCAGCTTTACCGAGACAAATAAATTTCACGCGTCCTGAGTTATTTAAGAATACTGCAAAATTGTAAAGAGCTAGACAGTTTTCCAGAATAAGCGAAGGTTTTAGGTGCCGTTGGCAGAAAGTTGACGGGATTCAGGCTTTTTTTTAGACAGTTTGGAAGCCTTGCGAAGAAGATATGGTGCCGGAGGCCGGAATCGAACCGGCACTTTGTTGCCAAAACGGGATTTTGAATCCCTAAACACCTGTTTTGTAAGCTTTTGAATACCCTAACTTTATACCCATTCAAACCGCATAGGTAAGCTATTATGTATTATATACCCTTTACTTAAAGGGACATAAGAAGTACACTACTACCCTGTAACGACCTTTACTAAAACCTTTACTAAACCAGAAAAGGACAGGGCAATGCCAAAGACAATTCTCACAGATGCACCGGTCACAAAAAACGACACAACAAAAACCCGCATAGGGGATATTCAATCCCCCGATGTTTCAGCCGTTCTCTATGGTGATGCTCACCCGGATGCTGGACGCGGTTTATATATGAAGGTTGAAAAGTCCGGTAAAAAGACCTGGACCCTGGCGTATTACCGTGGTGGCAAACGCCACCTTAAAAAATTAGGCGAATGGCCGGACATGAAACCAGCAGAGGCGCGTATTACCGCCGGCAAAGAACGCGATGCCCTGAAAGATGAATCATACGATCCGATCCCGGCCCGCTGGTCAGTTGCCAAGCAACAGAAAAAGAAAGCAGAAAAAGCCGCCAGGATGGCAAAAAGCGAACTCACCCTGGGCTGTTTATTGCTGGCCTATTGTGAGCAGTTAAAGCATGACGGGAAGTATTCAGCCAGGGACGTAGAGAACAGTTTGCGCAAGCACGTAAAACGAGCCTTTCCTGATAAATGGGATACACCCGCTGATGAATTGGTAATGTCAGACTTCAAAGAAATTATCGGCAAGCTGACTAAAGCCGATAAACATCGTGAAGCTGCCAAGGTCCGGGCTTATCTACGTGCTGCCTATGTTGCTGGTATCGACGCCGAAAGGGATGCTTCAGTCGTCCCGACCCTGCAAAAATTCAAACTCAGTTTTAACCCGGTACGTGACCTGAAAGTGATTAAGAAACGGAAAACCCGCCGCGCTGAACGTAAGGAGCAGGAGGACGGCACCCGTAAGCAATTACGCAAGCCTCTGACCCTGCCAGAATTGCGTCTGTATTATCAGCGTGTCAAGGCCATGCAAGCGCCCGAAGGCCCGGTGCTGGTATTCCATTTATTGACCGGCGGCCAACGCCTGGAACAGTTAAGGCGACTGACTGTAAATGATATTGATGTTGATGAAGATGTTGTGACCTTTTATGACCCAAAAGGCAGACGGGACGAAGAGCGCAAGCATGAAATTCCATTAGTGACCGAAGCCGCTGATGCGCTGGAAACCATAGGGTATGGCCCGAACCTTATTTCTTTTGATGGCGGTAAATCTCAAATATCAGCCTGGGGTATTAGCAAGACAATCAAGGCCGTTTCTATCGCCATGCTAGAGGCTAAAGAGATCAGCGAACCCTTTACTGGCAAGACCATCAGAAGCACGGTAGAAACCCGCCTGGCGGCTGCTGGCGTGGACATTATCACCCGAGCCTATTTGCAGTCTCATGGCCTGGGAGGGGTACAGGCTACCTCTTACGATTTCCACGACTACATGCCCGAAAAACTGGGCGCACTGGAAACCCTGCACGACCTTTTGAACGCAGACACCGGTGATGTGGTGCCGATGAAACGGAGGGCGAAAAAATGACGTTCAAGTATGAACAGCCGGAACTACAAAAACTGCATGATGAAGGACACCCTTTTTTTGTCGAGTGGGCAAAATTGCAATCATGGAGCCAGCGGGAACTTGCAATACAACTGGCTAAAGAACGCCATGACCAGTTAGAAACGGAAAAGCGACTGAAAAAGTGGGAAGACCTTGCCAAAAACCTGATCGAACGGTTAGCGAAACATGGTGAAAATACAACAGAACTACAACAGGAGCTGGAAAAAATTAGACAACAACGTCTTGAAGCACTGGCGAAAACAAATATGGAAAAATCCGCTAAAGCAATATTGGACCATGCACAATGGCAGGCATGGGCCGAACCTGTTTGGGAGGAAAATCCGCGCTGGTTTAAAAACGCGGTTGCTGTGCAAATCATTGATGATCACAACATCAAAGTAGCGACTCAAACCGTCGCAGACGTGCTTATAAAGCCAAAATCCGACTGACCGGCGGTTATCGGATGGCAACCTTAGACGGGTAAAAACCCCCGGAGTATAACTACCTCACAACCTGAACAAGTGAGGTAGTTATGGCACACAAGACAGTAAAAATTGCAGATAACCCAGACCTGATGACCGGCGACGAATTCGCCGGTGACATCGGAGTAAATCCAAAAACATTACAACGCTGGGCACGCGAAGGGCGCGGACCCCGGCGGGTGCGTATTGGCAACCGCATTTATTACTTCAGGCCGGAAGCGCAAGCCTGGCTCGAAAGCCAATTTACGGCAATAGCATGATCCTTACTGAAACCATTTACGTTAACAATAAAGTTGTTGGCGTCGTGAGGCATTGCACCCAATCCAATCAGTTTGCTTTTTCAGCCATCAATGACCCCTCACGTTTACCTGAACAGGAATGGCAAAGCATTGACGAGCTAAAAGAAGCCGTAAGGGTTGCTTATGGGGAGGGTTTATCGGATGAGCATGATTAAACAACCCAGCCCTATAAAACGGAAACGGCGCACACAGGAACAAATCCAGCAACTCGAAGCACAGATTTATGCTGTACTCGATGAAGATAACCCTCAGAGTGTACGGCATGTGTTTTATCGCATGACAGACCCCCGGCTACCCGTATCAATAGAAAAATCTGAAAGAGGTTACAAGCAGATCCAGCAACGATGCACGGTTATGCGCCGAGCGGGTAAAATTCCTTATAACTGGTTTGCTGATTTATCACGCCGGGGTCATTTCACCAACACATTTAGTAATGCCACTGATTTTATTCTCAGGATGCAGGGTCTATACCGAGCCGATCTATGGATTGACTCAGATTACCGTTGTGAAGTCTGGTGCGAGAGCCGCAGCATTGCGGGTGTATTGCTCCGGGACTGTCGTGATCTGGCTGTTGATCTATATCCCTGTGGTGGCTTTTCCAGTATGACATTTGCCCACGATGCAGCCATGTTGCATAACAGCCTGGACGATTCGCGACCATTGCAGATTTTCTACATTGGTGACTATGACCCGGCAGGAGTGCTGGTTGACGTAAGTCTGGAGAAAGAACTACGTCGTCATTTACATCCAGATATCGAACTCATATTTGACCGTCTGGCGATTAACCAAAATCAGATTGAGCAATACGACCTTCCCACCAAAGCACGAAAAAATTCAGAGAAGCGTGTACAGCACATAGAACGCACCGTAGAAGCTGAGGCAATGCCTGCCAGAATTATGCGCGGCATTCTCCGCGACCACGTTGAATCATTGTTGCCAGAAAATGCGCTTCAAGTTGCCAAAATTGCAGAGATTGAGGAACGAACACACCTGGCCCATGTGGCTGAAATGCTAAATGGGAAGGGGATGAGATGAGCATAAACAAAGACGGCCCGAGCGTTACGAGCACCCAGGCCGCTAATCAAAACACACTACACGGTCAGTATAACGCATGAGCCGCCAAGCAACGCACAAGATTAAATCATTTGCGGGTATTCCCAGGGTGGTAATGGATTCTGATGACTTCAAGCGATTATCCGGTAATTCTGTGAAATTACTTTTGGCTCTCGCTTATCAATATCGTGGACACAATAACGGCGACCTGACAGTCGCTTTCAGCATCATGCAAGAGAAGTTTGGATTCGCAGCCAGGGGAGTCGTTAAAAGGGCTGTGAAGCAGCTTATGGACACGAACCTGATAATCCAGACACGTACCTCCAGGTTCTTAAATCCCGGCGGCCAGTGCGCTTTGTACGCCCTCACATGGTTATCAATTGACGAGTGCAAAGGTAAACGCCTGGAAGTCAAACCAGCGACGACACCAATCAGGAAATTTAGCATTGAGCAAAACAAAACACCCAGTACCGAATCAGTACACGGTGGTGTACCGAATCAGTACCCACAGGCAGTAAAAAGCGCATGAAAAAACAGCCCATGCGTACCGAATCAGTACCGATGGGGCTACTTCACCATGTACCGAATAGGGACACCTTATTAGTATACCAAGGGTATAGCAGGGAAATAGAGCGGAATGGTGAGCGCAGAGGAACGGATAACACAAGTTTGACGGTAAGTGGATCTGGCATACACCCAAACAGGTTAAAAACCTCCAAAGGTGCTCATATCTCTGTGGTTAGGGCTGAAATAGAGCGGAAAAGTTACACACATGTCCAAAAAACCTGCACAACGACTTTCTGGGCAATTTGTAACCCAAAATGCAGTAAAAGGGATTTATAATCCCTCGTACAATACGTTAAACCGTATAGAATAGAGGTTATAATGAATATGAATGACTTAGTAAATGTATTTAGTAAATATTTAACGTCACAACGTCGATTTGCAGTTGGAAAATAATCATGTTTAGGAGAAACCATTAAAGTGACTGCAAATCTAACAATTAAGCAAGAGAGTTTCTGCCTTGCTTATATCGAAACCGGCAACGGCTCAGAAGCTTATCGGCTGAGTTACAACGCCGAGAAAATGAAACCGGCAAGCATAAACCGCAAGGCTACAGAGTTACTTTCCAACGGCACTATTACGGCACGATTGGAGGAGCTGCGAGAAGTGATCAGAAAACGCCATGCCGTCACGGTCGATAGTGTCACCAGGCAGGTAGAAAAGATCTATGCTGGCGCTATGGAAGCGCAACAATTCAGCGCGGCAAAAGGCGCTCTCGAGCTGACTGCAAAACTCCACGGATTGATGATTGAGAAGAAGGAACACAGCGGCAAGGACGGCAAGCCAATTAACCCGCCGCAGACCGTGTTTATATTACCGGCGAAAATGACTCCGCAGGAAGCTTCAGAAGCGTATGCCGACACCCTTAACAACGAATGACTGGCCGGCTAATCTTTCGCTATCCGTTCCAATTGTTCACCGATTTCCTTTTGCACGATTGTGAGTCTTGCATAGCATCTGACAATTTGTAGCATCCGTTGCGCCCCCTTTACTCCATGCAGTTA
>Ga0105053_10008146_pt1 | contig 13733 bp, 9 predicted proteins | sample BON01_FD_78093 | JGI IMG/M metagenome (GOLD analysis project Ga0105053, IMG submission 78093) | Freshwater microbial communities from Lake Bonney liftoff mats and glacier meltwater in Antarctica - BON-01 | ecosystem: Environmental > Aquatic > Freshwater > Ice > Glacier meltwater | place: Lake...
GCCAGGCCAGTGCGATCACCTGGAATTCGAGCACAAGCGTCACCCTCATCGTGGACTCGGCGAACATAACCTACGCCTACACCAGCAGCACCGGCCAATTCACCCGCGACACCACTTCCACCAACGTCACCACCACTCTCCTGACGGGCATCACCAGTTTTACCTACAGCGCCTATGACATCAACGGCACCGCCGTCAGCCTCGAGAGTCTCACGGATGCCGGTAAGATCACCAAGCAGCTCCAGATTTCGCTGAAGGCCCTCCGCAGTTCCAGCACCGTGGTGGGCGCCACTAACACCGTGCTCTCCGCCCGTTATATTTTGCGAAACAAACGTATCACCATCTGACCAGAGGAAACCCGCCATGCTATCCAATTCACTTCTACTCCGCCGCGAACGTAGCTCGTCTAGAGCCAACTCGAAGAGTCTGTCCCGGGCCGCGTCGAAGGGCTCCGTGCTCATCGTCGCGCTGATCCTGTGTGCTGTTATCGGCATCTCGCTGGCCAGTTATCTCCAGCTCACCCGTTCTACGATGAAAATGTCCAGCCGCGCTTTTTACAGCAACGCCAGCATAAACCTCGCCGAGCTCGGCCTTGAGCAGGCGATGTGGTCCCTCAACAAGATGGTCGCCGGTGATCCGACTGCCGCGTGGAGCGGGTGGACGATCACGGGCGCAAATGCCCAGCGAACGTTCAGCGGTTACACTTTTGACCAAAACGCCACCGGCTTCGTCCGCGTCCATGTGTCGAATTACCTCGGCACGAGCGGCACGCCTCAGTTCACGACCCGCGCGACGATCACGCCCGCCAGCGGCGCGGTCATAGAGAAATGGGTGCAGGTCACGCTGAGCCCGCGCTCGAAGTTCTCCAACGGCCTTGTCGCCAAGGATAGTATTCGCTTCCGCGGCAATAACGCCTCCGTCGACAGTTGGAACTCTGACCCGGATAACGACACCTCAACTCCCGCCATCCCTTACAGCGCTAGCGTCCGCAACGACAACGGCTCGATCGGCAGCGCCTCCGTCTCGGTCGGCGCCATCGCCATGCAAAACGCCGACATCTGGGGCTATGTCGCGACCGGTGGGGAGCCCCCGACCATCGGCAACCAGGGCCTCGTCGGCCCCTTTGGCACAGCGGCGGGCACGATGGACCCCACTCGAGTCTCGACAGATTTTACCGCCAGCTTTGACGTCGTCGCTGCACCCACGACGGCTGGGTATACGATCGGCGCAATCACCAGCAACACCACGCTGCCTCGCGGCGCCGATACTCCCGCCGCCGACGGCAAATATTATTACTCGGCTCCGTCCGTTAACCTCAACAATCAGACCCTCACTATCTCCAACAAGGTCGTGCTCACGCTCACCAGCACCTCGAAGAGCATCGACATCGGCGGCGGCAGCGGCGAACTGCACATCAACTCTGGAGCCACCCTAGAGTGCTACGCAGCCGGCGATGTGAAGATCGCGGGCAACGGTCTTTTCAACGGTTGCACTAACGCCGCCGCCGCGAACCAGCCCATTTCCTGTCAGTTCTACGGCACAGGCACCAGCCCAGCGAAGCAAAATTACCAAATCGCCGGGAACGGCACACTCAACGCTATCATTTACGCGCCCAATGCCAGCCTGAAGGTCAACGGCAATGGTAACGTCTCCGGCTCCTTTGTCGCCAACGACATCACCTTGGTCGGCAACGCCGCGTTTCACTACGACGAGTCACTCGGCAACTTCGGTGGCAACAGTCCCTACGGCATCACTAACTGGGAGGAACTTACATCCAGCGAAAGCCGGACGGCCGTTTCCCACCTGCTGAGTTTTTAATCCACCAAAATCACCGACCGGAACCCCAGTTCTCTGCAGAAAATTTACTCACTGCGTTACCCCTGTTGTTGAGCCTTCCAAACCCCGTGAAAACCACTACCCGTCGCTGCCCGATTGACCGGTTTCGCCATCTTCCAAGGTTGCTCTCGACACAGCCATCTTGTCACGAACCATACCGCTTCGTCTTACGATTAGTGATAGTCAGCCACTCAAAAAGTAACGACTCAAGAAACCAGGAATTAAAATGAAGTCCAAAAATCTAATCCACATGGCCAGCGTGGGATTCGCCGCGCTATTATTCACCGCCACTGCTAATGCCAAGCCCTTATTGGATTCGGCCCAGAGCTTTACAATTTTAGGCAGTTCGGGGATAACCTCAACTAACGCCGCGTTTATCATCGGCGACGTAGGCATCGACACCGGCGGCGACATCACCTTTACCGACTCCGCCATCACCGGCGACGTGCACATCGGCGGTGCATTCACCAACACCAGGTCCACGATCTCGGGGTCACTCCTAACCAACGCAGTTGCCAATGCCGCGCAGGCTTACGATGACTTCCGAAACGCCTACCTCGCGGTCCAAGCAATGCCGAGTGACCAGGTGATCAGCAGCAATTTAGCAGGGCTGTCTCTTGCGCCCGGAGTCTACAGTCTTGACGCAGCGTCGACGACGACGGGGGGCACTCTGACGCTCGATGGATCTTCCTCCGATATTTGGATTTTCAAAATTGGGACTGGCGGCACCGGGGCCCTCACGGGCACCAACTTCAACGTCGAAATGTCCAGCGGGGAACTGCGCAACAATAACGTGTATTGGTGGACCGCCGAAGCAGTAACGATGACGGATTCCATTTTTATCGGAAATATTCTCGCAGGCACATCCATCACCGTGACACGTGGAAGCCTTAGAGGTCGAGCGTTGGCGACAGTTGCAGTGACGTTGACTGACACCACTGTCTCCAGCTGCGGACCAGTTCCGTAGCCCTCGCATGACTCAGTTAAGTTAATCGTTCCGTTGTCAGGTTCCTTCGCTGTTATCAGGGGGTAGCAGGCAAATCGAGACGGATGGCGTTGAAGTAGAGCATGGTGATGAGGGGTTCTAGGTGGAATGGTAAGCCGCTAGACCATGCGCGCTGCATGCGGCGCGCCAGCGTGGCACGTCTGAGATCGTGTAGATGGCCTGCCGGAAAATTAAAAGGGGCAGGCTAATAATACTCATACGATACCTTCTTCGCTAAATTGACTGTGGACTGTCCGGTAGGCTATCTGATCCAGGACATCGTCCCATATCTGACTGATCTGAGTCTTGATCCTCTCATCCTGTCGCACGACGTGCGGAGGGCTGAGCTTCGCGTCAGCGGTAGTAGCCGCAGTGTGAAGGAGGCTTGGAAAGAGTCTCGCGACGTCCGCGACGAAGCGGAACGTTTTGCGGTTTGATCTTAAGAAGGGCGAAGAATGCAGGATGTGCCGTCTGATCTCAGCTACTGAATGGGTAGCCACGAAAGCCACTAAAACATTGCCTATAGAACACACCGAAAACACGGAAGGGATGGGGGATAGCTGACTGATCGTGGATTGCCGCGTGGCCGTTGGCCACCTGGCAATGACATTGGGTTTTTTTAGGAAAAAATGCTTATGCTAGAGCTTGATAGTTGGCGATGGCCTCGGCGGTGAGGATGGCTCGGTCGTAGATGCGGAGTGAGGAGATGCCTCGCCCAAGACGGAGCGTATCACTGCCGTGGACGTCGCGGAGGTCTTCGGTGAAGCGTCCCCATCCGTATTGGCGATCTGTGCCGCCGTCGCAGAGCTTTCCATCTATGATGAACGAGATAACGTGAGGACCGCCATCAACGATAGCGGTGACGTGATGAGTTTGGCTGATGTTGATGAGGCCGGTATCGCAATCCCAACGATTCTCCGTGCGACCGTCATTGAGGATGATCTGAATCGTGCCGCGTTCGTTGACGACAAACGCAAGGCCTTGTCCTTTGCAGGTGCGGGTATCGAGGATCGTGCGACCTGCTTCGAGCGAATCGAGCTGGAGGGTGAAATCGACGGAGAAGCCGGTGCGTAGCTGTTTCGCTCCTTGATAAGCTAAACTGACATCGCGGGCGTTGAATTCGGGGAGCGTGGGAGAGGCGATGGATTCGGGCAGGGAGGTCGCGCCGTCGAGTTCGAGGATAAGATTTTTCTTCACGATCTCAGTTGCACGGGTGCGATTCCAAAGAGCGGCTGCAAATTCAGGCGGCACGATATGCGCGCGGGCTTTATCCTTATCGGTTTCAGTGATCCAGATGTCGCCGCCATCCTCGATCAGATCGGGATAGCTCATGCGCACGTAGGTATCGTCGAGGTAGAGAAAGATCTCGGGTTGCGACCATTCGATGATTTTGCCATCTGGGCCATCGACTTCGACTCCGCCGCAGAGCCAGACGGGGTTGCGATCTTCATACCAAGTGCCGCCGTGGTTGTGGAACCAGTAGAGGTAGTTTCCATTTTCTAGGCGCCACGCGAAGTTGGCGGCGCGCGGGTGTTTCATTAATCGACCATCGGCGAAGGTTTGGAACCGCGCCTGCGACCAGGTGCGGCCTTCATCTCGGCTATAAGCGCAAGCGGGATGTCCGACGATGGTGCGAAAAACGACGTGGAAGGAACCGTCGCTAAGGGTGCAGTAGCTTTGTTCCTCAGCGATGGGGCCGCCGTTTTCCGGCGAGCGAATCCCGACATCTCCGTCGGGCAGAGTTTCCCAAGTGATCTTGGCGGGATCGGACTCGGTCAGAATATTTTCACTGCGAAGGAGAACTCCTTCGGACGAGGTGAAGAAGCCTTCTCCGAATCCACCGACTTTGTGGAGCGATACGTAAGCCGCTCCGTTGTGCTGGAAGGGACGACCGACGTTCCAGAAATAGCGCACCTTGCCGCCATCGGCATTGTTGCGATCAATCTCAAATTCACGCACGTCGATGGGGTAGCGATTTGCCGACCAAGTGCGGCCATGATCGTCACTGTATTTGAAGACGAAGTAGCCTTGAGAATCGATGCGGGTGCAAAGCCCGTTTTCGTAAGGTGGGTTGTCGGCTTTGACCGTGCGCTGGTTGTCGGAGTTATGATTGTAGAAAACGTAGAGGCGCCCCGTGGGGACTTTTGTGATGACGGCGTAGGAGGCCTCAGGACCAACGGAGGGTTCGACGTCTACAGGATCCGACCAGGTGAGACCCTGATCCTCGCTGCGCAGGGAAACGACGTGTTGCCCGCTGACACCTTCGTGGCCGGGGCCAGTGGTCAGCGTGCAAACCCACGCGCCGTCGGCGGTATGCGTGACGAAGGGTTGATCGCTGTAGTTTTCGGTGGGGATCTCACGTCCGTGAGATATGTGGCGCCAATCAGGTGGGGTCATAATAATGGGGAAGAGTGAACGGCACAGTGTTGGGAACCCTTGACAGATTGGGAGGGTAAAACAAACAGGGCGCGGATAATTATGACCTTGATCGCGTGTCTAGTGGAAATCGGTTAGACGTTGAAGGGATCCTCAAACGGAGAGTCTTGCGACTGCCGCTTCGCAACTGAAAGCGCAGATATATCTGCGCTTTCTCCATCTTTGCCGGCTAAGTTTACAACGATATCAGTGAGGAGCGAATTGAGGTCACGATAGATCAGGTGAGTGAGGAGCCGAGTTCGCCAGCCCGGTCACAGTGTTCGCGACTTTTCAGAGAACCAGACTAGGCTTCAACCTATTCTGCCAACTCAACCACTTCTGCTGGCGAGGTGGGTTTCGAGGCTACTGGTATGGGATGATCGAGAATGAAACTCGCGTAATTGATGAGTTCGTAGCGTCCATCGTAGTGCTCGACGATGGCGGTGAGAGATTCGACCCAGTCGCCAGAATTGAGATAGTGGGTATCGCCGAACATTTTGTTCGCTGGGGTGTGGATGTGGCCACACATGACGCCCATGCAATCGCGCTGTTTCGCGAGTTGAGTGATGTGTTCTTCGAAGTTGGAGACGTGATTCACGGCTTCTTTGACGCGAGCTTTGATCGCCTTGCTGAGCGACCAGTATTCCTTCCCGCGCCAAGCCCGATAGGTGTTGTAGATGCGGTTGAGGTTGAGGAGCGCACGATAACCCCAGTCTCCGAGATGGGCGAGGAAGACGAAATTTTTGGTGACGGTATCAAAGATATCACCGTGGAGGACGAGGTAGCGGCCCGATGGACTTTCGTGAACGTAGTCTTCGACGATCGGAAGATTTTCGAATGCGAGCGGGAGAAAGGCGCTGAGAATATCGTCATGGTTGCCGCGCAGGTAGATCACCTCGGTCCCACGCTTCTCAAGTTTCTTGAGGACGATGCGAATGAAGCGCGTGTGGGCCTTGGTCCATTGTCCGGTGCGTTTGAGCTGCCAGCCGTCGATAATATCTCCATTGAGGATGAGCTTCTCGCAGCGGACGTGGCGGAGGAAGTGGTTTACTTCCTCGATTTTGCAATCGGCGGTGCCGAGGTGGACATCCGAAATGATGACGGTGCGAACGTGAAGGTGTTTTTTATCCATAATATGAATGGGTGGAGGGGGCGAATTCGCGGATGATCGGATTGGATTCGATGCCGTGTTCACGGATCAGCCGCATGGCAATATCGGCGGCGGCGGTGGGGCGAGAAAGGGGATCAAGAGCGCGTCGCCATTCGCGCCAAAGATTACCGTTTTGGGCAAAGGCAGAGCGGAGAACGGAGACAACCTCGGTGGGACTCGTTACATGGGCCCCGATGCCATGACGGCGAAGGAGCTCGTAGTTTCCTTCTTCCTGACCGGGGATGATCTGATTCACAATCATCGGGCAACGCGCGGCGATGGCTTCTTGCGTGGTCGCGCCTCCGGCTTTGCTGACGACGGCATGATGGGTCATCAATAATAGTGGCACTTGATCAGTCCATCCCAGGATGGTCGCGGGAGTGCCCCTTCGCCCAGAGTGTTTTTCGAGACGGCGGCGCAATGCCTCATCGCGGCCCACTGCGCAGGTGATCTCCCAACTGGTTTCGGCGAGCAGTAGGCGGGCGGTTTCTTCGGCGCGGGCGCTGCCGGAATTGATGATGTAGAGCACGCGTGGAGCGTGGCCGGCGGCCAGATTAGGCGGTTTCAGATTTTCGAATTCGCGAGCGAAGTCGGGTTGCACCGGAAATCCGCTCACGTGGACCCGGTTGATAGGGCATTCGGCATCGCGGATGATTTGGGCAGATTCCTCGTTGGGAAGAAACCAGCCGTCACAGCGCGGGATCCACCAGAGTGAGTTGATGCTGATCGAATCGGTGACGATGTTATAGAATGGGATGCGAAGCCCGCGCTCGTTACGGAGTTTTTCGATGATAAATCCGTAGATCGGAAACGTGCTGCAGATGAGGGTGGGTTTTTCGCGAAGAATGAGTTGATCGAGTAACCGCAGCTCGCGTCGCATAGCCCAGAGTGCGCGCGGGAAGGGGCGTGATTGATCGAGCCAACGGTAGAGCGCGCTCCATACTTTCGGGCAGCGATTGATGGCGGCGAGATAGCCCCAGCGAGTGATCTTGCTCGCGCGAGGGGAGGCTTGCTCAAGCAGATCGACGAATCGAGCGGTGCCCGATCCGCCGGCTTCGTCGAAGGCCGTCACAAGATTGCGAGCCGCGGCGTTGTGCCCTTCTCCGTAACCAGCTGAAAGTATGAGGACGCGGCTCATAGCTTAGCACCCGTTTGAGCGACGGCGAGTAGATCGGATTCGAATTTAACGATGACCCGATCCCAGGATTGATCTTCGAAACAGGTGCGTGCCGCACTGCCTAATCGGCTGCGTAACGCGTCGTCGCGTGCGAGCTGAACGGAAGCCCCGATGAGAAATTGAGGGCGATCGCAGGGGACAATTAGACCGTTGTGTTGATCTCGAATAAACTGCCGCGCCGCCGCGTAGTCAAAACCCACCACCGCGAGGCCGCTGGCCATCGCTTCGGTGAGCACATTCCCGAAGGTTTCCGTGAGGCTGGCGTGGATGTAAATGTCGGCGGAGGCGTAAAAGCGGCCGATTTCCTCACGTGAATAGACGCCAGCGAAGATGCATTCGGGGTGTGCTTTGACGAGAGATTCGCGGAGGGGACCATCGCCAGCGAGCACGAACCGTAGCCTGGGATTGACGGCACGCATCGCGTCGTAGCTCTGAAAGAGGAGATCGTAGTTTTTCTCGACAGCCATGCGGCCGACATGGAGGACAACGGGTTCTTTGGCTTCGACGCCCCAAGAGTGGCGTAAGTTTTCATCGCGGCGTTCGGGCGAGAAACACTCGGTATCGATTCCACGTGAGAGCAGAGCGAGATCGCGAAATCCAAGGCCACGCAATTCGTCGCACAATTCATCCGTAGGAGCGAAGGTGCGTTGAGTGCGGTTGTGCACGCGGCGCAGCCACCCGAGCACGATTTTGTGAAGTGCGGCGAACCCATAGTCGCTAGTGTAGGCGTGGGAATTGGGGTGAAAACTTGAGGTGACTGGTAGGCCGAGTGATCGAGCAGCCGTTATGGCTGTCGCGCCGAGCGGACCTTCGGTGACGACATGCACCAGATCGGGGCGCGATTCATTCCACAATCGAGACAGTTTCATTCGCGCTGGGAGACCGAGACGGAGTAGCGGATAGCCTGGGATACTCATTCCAGCCATCGCCACTTCACGATAGGGTTTGGCTGACTCGTCGGAAACGAGATCGTCACGTCGCGGACGATAGACGGTGACTACGTGGCCGCGTTGAGCCAACTCGTGCGCAATGACCCCGAAGGTCATAGCGACGCCATTTACCTCGGGAGGGAATGTTTCTGAGACGATGGCTAGTTTCACAATTCAGATGTCATGATGACACCGAGGATCTAATCCTGCTTATGTTACATTGAGATATCGCTGAGGTTACGATTCCGACAATTCGGAAAATAGAAAATCATCTGTAATTAGTGTTTGCTCCGCTATGCGAGGTCTCTACTTTTTGCTCTTTTCCGCGATGCAATCGCACGGTCCTAAACGCGTCTATACCCCCAAGTCGTTAGAATATTGGTTCGATAAACTCGAAACCGATTGGTCGGACGTGTTTAGTGAAAGTCAGCTCGAGGCGGGTCGCTCCCTCTACCGTGCAGGAGAAGTGCGCGAACTGGAACTCACGGACACCGACGCGATCATCCATCGGCGAATCGAAAAAAAGGACGAGTATGCGGTGATTGAGTGGGAGGAAAAGAAAGGGCTATCGGTGCGCTCATCCACGACTGATGTGGAGGTCGCGCGAGCTCTGGCGGTTGCTGGTTTGCACGAAATCGAGGAGTTGGTGGCCGATGAGATTCCGCCGCTGTCCGATGACAACAGCTCAAATAATCCAGCCAACAACGGTGAATCCGATGAAGTTTCGCTCAACGGAAAGCCCGCGATCAAATATGGCAGCAATGGATCCAATGGCGGCGTAGAAAAACCTACAGCTCGGGCGCAACGTCGCTTGGTGTTGGCTTTCAAGACACGGACATTAGGGCTCACGTTTCAAGCGATGTGGGTGGATCGCAAAAAGGTGCGGCATCCCGCCCTCGGCGAAAAAGCCCATGCTGATGGTAATGGCCATGTAAGCTCGGGTGAACGTGCGAAGCTGATTGGTCTCGCAGCCTACGCTCGGAAAGCGCATTTCCACTACAATCCCAAGACGGGCGTCTATCTGATGGAATCGCTGGTCGAGATTCCAAATTTTCTGAAAATCACCCTGCCAGCGTGGCGACGAATGTTCTCGATCGAATTGGATGATAAATCGGCCTTTCTCGTGAAAGGCACGAGTGTGATCGATATCGAGGCGGTGGCTGAATCGGTGCCGGATGGCGCGACTTTGGGTGGAGCAGGAAAGGAAGCCGGTGGGCTCAACTTGCGGTGGATCTTCCGGGCCGGCGAACGAATGCTTTCCGAGATGGAGGTGAAATCCCTGCTGAAGCGTCAGGGCAAGCCGGTGATTTTGCCGAACTTCGGAATTGTGACTTTGGCTGAGGCGAAATGGGCTTCCTATCGCACGTGGCAGAAGAACGTATCCGAAACGCACGGTGATGGGGTGCTGTCACCTTATTTGCTCTTCTCGCTGTTTAACGATGCGAAGCTAAAGCTGACTCTCACGCCTGCGGTCGAAGCGTGGCGCCGCAAAGTTTTGGCTCCTCCGGAGGCCCCACCGGACTTGCCGGAGATCCTGCGCCCTTACCAACGCCGTGGCGTCGAGTGGATGGCGCATCTTTGCGATGTGGGTTGTCACGGATTGTTGGCCGATGAAATGGGCCTCGGGAAAACTCTGCAGGTTATCACCTTACTCTCGACTCGCCCGATTGCGAATAAGCCCTATCTGGTCGTTTGCCCGGCGAGCGTGGTGCCGGTGTGGGAAGAGGAAATCGAACGATTCTTTCCCGAGCTTAAAACCGAGGTTCTCAAAGCGGGACACGATTTCGTATCGCATCAAGAAAACGTGATCTGGATCGCGAGTTATACGCAGTTGCGCAAGCACCGGAAATTGTTGCCGGAGTGCGAATTTGGATACGCGGTTCTCGACGAGGGGCAGTTTATCAAAAATCCGGACGCGAAGGTCACGCAGACTTGTTTTGTGATCCGGGCGCGTCATCGGCTGGTGCTCACGGGCACACCGCTGGAGAATCGGCAGCTCGATCTCTGGAGTATCTTCCGCTTTTTGTTACCGGGATTGCTCGGTTCGCGCTCTGCTTTTGAGTCGGCGTTGAATACGGACCGGCAGAATACTTTGGTGCGACTACGCGCGCAATTGGCACCGTTTATTTTGCGTCGCACGAAAAAGGAAGTGGCCAAGGAACTGCCGCAAAAGGTGGAGATTGAATTGCTTTGCCCGCTCACCGATGTGCAACGCGCGGAATACGCCAATATCTGCTCGGAAGGGCTGGTGCGTCTGGGCGACGATGTGGGTGCAGCGATCCGCGAAAAATCATTTGGCTTCCTGGCGTTGCTCACGCGACTTCGCCAAACTTGCTGTGATCCCGATATGTTGCCCTGGCGGGCATCGCCGCTCGCTGATTCCGGGAAAATCATGCTGTTAGTAGAGAAACTGGTGGAGGTGATTGAGAGCGGTCACAAGGTGGTGATTTTCTCGCAATTCGTGATCCTACTCGACCGCGTGAAGACGGCTTTGATTGAGTATTTCCCCGACCTGCCACGCTACGAATTAACAGGGATAACTCTCGACCGGCAAAAGCCGGTGCGCGACTTCCAGACAGCTGAAGGTGCGGCCGCGATGCTGGTCTCACTGAAGGCGGCAGGCACTGGCATCACGCTGCATGCGGCTGATTATGTATTCCTGCTAGATCCATGGTGGAATCCGGCCGTGGAAGCACAGGCAGTCGATCGCGTGCATCGCATTGGCCAAACGAATACGGTGTTTGTCTACCGCATGGTGACGGCCGGCACGATCGAGGAGCGCATTCAGGATTTGAAAGCAGAGAAGAAGGATTTGTTCGACAAGCTGGTCGGTGGATTGGGTGGCGATTTCGATCTGAGCCAGCATTTCTCATCACTGCACAATCTCGTGAAATTGACCGAAAAGGTGGACTCAGAAGTGGATCAATAAGTCGCGGAGGATGCAGAAATTCGCACGGCGCGACGTCGTAGGCTTGTTTTGCGAGAAGGCCGCTGACTAGGATGGCGGAAAGTGGACACGACGACGGAGCAAGTAGCGGAAGCGGATGCCGATAATAACGGAGGCTTTGTCGATGCTGCTCGAAAGGTGAGGCGATGAAGGATTCGTCGAAGAATAGTGCACTGAAAGCCGTCACGGATCCGGCGAAACTATTGTTGGATCGCATGATGCGATTACTGCGCTGGCGGGTATGGATCGCGGAACGTCTGCAACCCACGGAATGGCAGCTTACGTTGGCATGGGCTTCGTTGGCCGGTTTTCTCGGGGCCTTGGCTTCTTTGTTTTTTGCCGCTTGCACGGAAGGTATTCACCAAGTAATGACCAATTCGAGCGCAGGGGTGATTGAATCGATGCGCTTGTTGCCGTGGTGGGCACGTCTGTTGATTCCGGCTCTGGGTGGCTTGTTGGCGGGTCTTGTGCTGATGCTGGGGAATCGCCTGATCAAGGGGCAGAGTTCCACCGATTACATGGAAGCGATTGTGATTGGAGATGGGCACCTCCCGCTGCGCACGAGTTTGGTGAAAATCACCTCGGCCATGTTTACGATCGGGTCGGGAGGATCGGTAGGAAGGGAAGGTCCTATGGTGCAGTTAGCGGCGTTGCTGGCTTCCTTGCTTGGGCGGTGGCGGCGTTTCTCCCGGCAGCAATTGAGGTTGTTGGTCGCATGTGGAGCCGCCGCGGGAATCGCTTCGGCCTACCATGCGCCAATTGGTGGTTCCTTTTTCGTGGCTGAAATTATTTTGGGCACGATTGCGATGGAGAGTTTGGGCGCCTTGGTCGCCGCATCGGTGACGGCGGCATTGACCATGCAGGTGCTCGATAATTCGGATAGGCTCTATGATGTGCCGCGTTTTGAAATCGGATCGCCATTGGAAATGTTGCCGTATATCCTGTTAGGTCTTCTAGCGGGGGTGGTTTCACCTTTCTTTCTGAAAAGTCTGCGTCGAGCAGAGGCATTGTTTATGGAGACGAAATTGCCGCTGATCGCTCGCCTTACTTTAGGCGGATTAATCGTGGGTGCGATTGCCATCAATGTGCCCGAGGTTTGCGGTAATGGTTACGCCGTGATCGTGGATATTCTCAACGGACGTATCATGTGGATGGCCTTGATTGGTATCATGTGCCTCAAATGGCTCGCGACGGCGTCTTCGGTGGGTTCGGGGGCGCAAGGTGGCGTGTTTACGCCGACATTGTTTATGGGAGCAGCGGGCGGCTATATATTTGGAACGGGGGTGCATGCGATCTGGCCCGAAGCGGCGGCCAATCCGCAAGCTTTCGCCTTGGTGGGAATGGGGGCCTTTCTTTCCGCTTCAAGTCGCGCTCCGCTGATGGCCGTGATCATGGTTTTCGAGATGACTTTGAGCTACCACATCATCCTTCCGTTGATGCTTTGCAGTGTGGTGGCCTATTTCACGGCGCGGGGGATCGATAGTCATTCTCTTTACGGAGATGCGCTCCAGAAGAAGGAGGCTGAGGAACCAGAAACTGTTTTGGATACCGGCCAGGTGCAGGACTTGGTTAAACCCAATCCGCCTGTCGTGCCGCCAACAGCGCGGTTTGCAGAGATCGCGAGACTCTTTCTTTCCGTGCGCGTGAACAATGTTTACGTGACGACTCCGGCGGGGCGTTTCCTCGGTGCCGTTTCGTTGCACGATATCAAGCCTTACCTCGGTGAATCGGGGGTCGCGGAGTTGGTGCTGGCGGGTGATATTTTACGGGAAGATTTTCCTCGAATCGGTCCGGAGCAGGCGTTGAGCGATGCGCTCGGAATGTTCTTTGAACATGATGTGCAACGGCTTCCGGTGGTGGATGCCACGGGGCGGCTCTTGGGCAGCCTTTCGAAAAATGATCTGATGCTGGCGATTGTGGAGAGAGGTAAACGTCCTTCACAGTCCGCTGCTACCTAGGGTCGATCACGCTGCGTGAGGGGGAGGGAGTGAGCTCCCGTTATTTTACAGAGTTTACTCTTTGACGGCTTTGTGACGCAGCCGACACATAGTCGTAACAGAGGGCAGGTATAACAGAGGAGTTCCTAACAGAATCCTATAAAACCAATGAAACTCACTATGTTCTCTCTAAAATCTAAATTGATCACCCTGCTCAGTGGTCTGCTCCTGATGGCAAGCCCGTTGGCTGCTCAGGATAGCAAAGCGATCCTCGACGTCCTTGTTCTTAAGGGAGTGCTTTCTTCAAAGGAAGCCGACTCCATTAAAAAGGAAGCCAAAAGCTCCTCACCGGTTTAC
>Ga0105053_10008154_pt1 | contig 13726 bp, 30 predicted proteins | sample BON01_FD_78093 | JGI IMG/M metagenome (GOLD analysis project Ga0105053, IMG submission 78093) | Freshwater microbial communities from Lake Bonney liftoff mats and glacier meltwater in Antarctica - BON-01 | ecosystem: Environmental > Aquatic > Freshwater > Ice > Glacier meltwater | place: Lake...
AAATAATAGGCATAATGATTGAACCAAAAAAAACAAAATAAAATGGCAAATGCAATAGAAGTAGGTATAATTGCTCAATGTAATCAAATATTTAATAAGCAAATGTCGAATGAAAGTGCCAAACGGTTCAGGAAATTTTGTAAAAGGAACGAGAATGTCGCTAAGATGAACAGTATTACTGAAGTTAAAACGAAGGGTGGTGAGTGAAAAGCTTTTATAAGTCATTAAAGCCTGCATTAAAAAAGTTAGTTAATGAAACTGTATCTAAATATTAAAAATAAGCAAAATGGAAGTGAATAGAGAAGAATACATTCAGAAACATTCAATGTCTCTGTTAAAAATGTCAAGACAGAAAAAGAACATTAAAAACAGACTGCTTAAGTCTGAACAAATGAGCGTAAAGTCTTGCGGTAGATTAAATGCAGAATATAGTTTTTTGCTTATGGAAATCAACAAGACGGAGGAGAGAATCGGTTTTGCGTTAGGGTTTTTGTCGTTAAGCGAATTACGTGCAATTTACGAACCGACAGGTTGGCAAAAATACGAAGGCATTAAAGGAGAAATGGAAAATTTAAAGTTTGAATAATGAATGAAAAAACAATGAAAATTGAAGATTACACCTCTATGAGTAATGAGGGAGTATGTCTTTTAAAAGAGATGGAAGAAAGGCTGAAATTGGTAGGAAATAAAAAGCAAAAGACCAATCTAACACCAAAAAAGAAAAAACGTAAATAATTACAAAAATTAAAGCAAAAGATTACTTACAAATATTGGTAAACGCTTATATTACTCAAGAGTTAAGCGCACCAGACTTTCAGGATACGCTGGAGCACTATACAAAACTTGTAAAAGAAGAAAAATGATTTTAATTAATATAAACCCAAAAAACAATTAAAAATGAAAATTCAAGAAAAATTAGACGAGTTAATAAAAAACGTAGTAGATGAGTTAATTAGCGGAGAGTACGTGCTAGTGGAGATTAACGAATACACCTCAAGGTTTAAAAAAGAAGAAGAAGAAGAGATAGAGGTATGGACATGTAATGGTGAAGACGGTTGCAAAATTTACGGAAGCCCAAATGGATTAAACTTTCCTCCATTCAAAACAATCGAAATAAAAAAAGAAATATACAAAATTGCTACAACTCCAACAATGCTGGTGTTGACTTTAAGATTAGAAAAAGCAACAAAAAACAAAGACGAGAGTCTAATTAAATACAAAACACAGCAAGAAGAAGTTGAAAAAATACACGCAGAAATAAAAAAATTATCACCAACTATTACAAATTAAAAACAAGCAGGAAACTCTATAACGGTTAGGGTTTTAGAATTAATAATTAGAAAATTAAAATTATGAAAACATTAATTTACGAAGGCGATTTTATTGCTACCAGGCACATTGGGAACAAAGATTATTTTGATGAAAATGGAGATTGTATATTGACAGAAATAACGGGGAATGCGTTTTTCAGATGCTGGAAAGGTAATGCACCAGTGTTAACTAACATTGGTGGTGATGCGTTTTTCATTGATTGGAAAGGTAATGCACCAGTGTTAACTAACATTGGTAGGAGTGCATATTTCGAGGGCTGGAAAGGAAGCGCAACACTATTAAGTAATATTGGTGGGAATGCTTATTTAAGTGGTTGGAAAGGTAGCGCACCACTCTTAAATGAGAAATACATATTCTCTATTCTTCTTGGTAGTCGTAAAACTAATTGCAAATTTGAAAAGGCTACTAAACAATACTTCACAGGCTGTTTTAACGGAAACGAAGAACACCTAATTAAGGCAATAAACAAAACACACGAAAAAAATTCGATATACTACAATCAGTACATGGATTTCATTAAACAATGTAATAATTAGAAAATTAAAATTATGAAAACAATCGAAGTAACAGATGAGATGTACGAATCATTGATGAGTATATCTCAAGAATTAAACACTCAAAGTCATAGGAGAACTAGGATGCCGTATATGATACAAGTTAGCAAAAAAAAGGAAGTTTCAGCCTATGAAGGTCAAGGAGCTGAGTTTTGGTTTTGCAATGAAGGGCGAAAGTTGGAGAGTCAATCGGACATTGATAATGTTATAAATGAATACTTGAACGAAAACCCCGAAAATGTTTATGGAGATGATTTTGAAGAGCTTGAGGAATACTACAAAGAGTCTATAATTGAGGATTTATATTACACGAAACACAACGTAACTGAAGAGGACGAACTAAGCGACTTCTTTTTCACTAACAAGGGTTTAAGAAGTTATTATGGAGATAAAGTTGACACATTTCTTACAGCTTCAAGCAACCCCTAACTGAAAGTTATTATGAAGTTTATTTGTGAAATAAGTGGTGGCAAATTACACACTTAAAAGTTTATGAGAAAAATAATAGATTATATAAAACCGACAATATGATAAAATGTAAAATTTGCCGTAAAAAGAAGGATATAGCAGAGTTTTACACTCGTAGCTACTTAGACAAGCTCGTTACAGATAAAATGTGTAAGCCGTGTCGAATCAATAGCGATAGAGCGAGACGTTTAAGGTCAAGAATTGTTAAGGTTGAGCAGACAATATTTGTATATTTGCACCCTTGGGAGTTGAAAGAAGATAGAAATACTTCCATGTTTCAATTGGAAAATTTAATGAAAAGTTATGTTTATCAAAATGTTATTAGTGAGTTTAGTCATGTTGAACTGCGGTCGTTCAATATCAATCCACGAGAGCAATATCAAAAACTTACACAAATCGCAAATTAAACATGAGCAAAAAAACGCAAAAAGAACACGAAAAGCGAGACTTGTCAATCATAACTTTACGTTTAAAATTCACAAGAGAAACAGGCGCAGTCTAATTAGATGACTGGTTGGAAAAACAATTAACAAAAGATTTAAAATGATTAAAGTAGGTTCAGATTTTAGCGGTGTTGGTGCTTTCGATTATGCTATAAAGCGTGTTCATCAAAATGTAGAAACAATATTTGCTTGTGATTGGGATAAGTACGCAAGACAGTCTTACATAGCTTGTCATGGAGAACCTAAATACTATCCAAAAGACGTTTATGAGCGTGAAATACCTAAAGAAAGTTTAGATATTTATATGACATCTCCACCTTGCCAAGCGTTTAGTTTAGCAGGAAAACGAAAAGGAAAAGAAGACAAAAGAGGTATTTTATTCTTCAATTCTTTGGAGTTTATCCAAGTAAATAAACCGAGATATTTTATATTTGAAAATGTGAAAGGTTTGCTTTCAGATGATAATGGGAATACTTTTCAAGAATGGGTAAATTATTTAGGTGGAAAATCTGTAAACGGTGCGCCTATTTTATTTCAGTCTAAAAATAGTGTGCCTTATCATTTGTATTACAAGGTTCTTAACTCGAAAAAACACGGTGTGCCACAAAACAGAGAGCGTATTTTTTTAGTCGGCATTCGTGACGATGTAGACAATGATTTTTCTTTACCAAAAGAAGAACATTTAAACCTTAGACTAAAAGATATTTTGGAAGATAAAGTAGATGAGAAATATTTTTTAAGTGATAAAATGATTAAAGTTTTAACCCATCATCAAAATAAAATAGTAGCGAATAATACCCCAGAAATAAGTGGGTGCATTCACGCTGGATATTTTAAGATGGGAGGAAGAGATCAACAATACATAAAAAAACTTAAAATCAAATCAGACACGATAAAAGGTTACGACATTGCAATTGAAAACGACAGTATTAATTTTGCCGTTCCTAATTCAGAAACAAGACGTGGAAGGGTTGGAAAAGGAGTAGCACAAACTTTAGATACTCAATGTAATCAAGGTGTAATAAAAGATTTCAGAATCAGAAAATTGACACCTTTGGAGTGTTTTAGGCTTCAAGATTTTCCTGATTCACACGTTCAGAAATGTGTTGACACAGGGGTGTCAAATTCACAATTATACAAACAAGCAGGGAACTCTATAACAGTTAAGGTTTTAGAATTAATAATTAGAAAATTAAAATTATGAAAAAAGAAGAACTATTAGAACTCGGATTTAAAACTACGAGTTATACAGATATGGATGGTAATTTTTACAAACAATTTACTTTAAAAATAAATGAGTTTGTAAAAATTGAAACTTGTAATTTATCAGTTGATATTCACATATCTAGGAATTGGATAAGCGTTCCAAACTGCAAAACTATTGAAGACATGAAAAACTTAATTAAACTATTCTCATGATAGAAATTTACAGAGAGTTCGGAACGGTTGTAGCACCGTCAATTTATGAAATAACTAAACTTATTTATGAAAATAATGAAAAAAACTTGCGTAAATTGTAATAATGAATATCCAAAAACTAAAGAGTATTTTTTTATTAGAAAAATAAAACAAAAATTATCTACTGGTGAAATTGCAGTTTATAATAGTTTTAAAAGTGATTGTATAAAATGTCATGGAATTAAAGGGGGAGCAAATAGAATTAAAAAACGATGCAAAGAATTTAATTGTGACGTTCAAGATTATAGAGAAAATTGGAAACAGCAATATACAGAAACAAGAACAATTGATTTAGATTCAAAAGAAAAATTAACTCAAGGTCAATATGGTTTTTTTACAACTTTATTAAAAGCGAATTTAGTAGTTGATTTAGAAAGTTATTTTAAAAGAATTAAGGACAGCAAGCAACAAAGAAACGAAAGAATTAGTAATGAGGCATTATCAAAGAAAAAATATTTCACAAAAGAAGATAAAAGGCTTGCTCTTAGAATGTATGCTAAAAATAAAAAGGATAGGTTGACAGATTCTTATATTTCTAATGTAGTGATGAAAAAAAAGATTTCTGATTTAAGTCCAGAAATAATAGAAACAAAAAGACTTACTATACAATTAAAAAGAGAATTAAAAATTAACAACATTAAAATTAGATGATTATGGAAAAAGAAAGAGAATTAAACTTCGAGATAAAAAACTCGAACGATTTAAATAAAATGCTTGCAGGTGTTTTAATGCAAGTTAGAAGAGGAGAATTAGGGCATGAAATTGTAAAAAGTATAACTTTAGTTGCAGATAAAATTAATAAAAACAATGTCAACCAATTAGAGTACAAAAAACTATGTAAGCATAAAAAAGAGCTTGAATTTTTTAAGCAAGATTAATAAATTTATTCTCATGATAGAAATATACAATGAATTCGAAACGGTGGGTGCGCCGTCAATTTACGAAATAACTAAACTTATTTATGAAAATAAACATTGAAGCAAAGCGTTTGCCATAATTGAGAAGTTGGTTTCGATGACCTGAAGAGGTTGGTACTTGCGTAGGTTCAAATCCTACCCTTTGTTTTTTTTAAGCCTTACAATTATTGTAAGGCTTAATTACTATAATTAAAAATAAATATAATGGAAGAAATATTTGTAATAGTTAGCACTTGCTTGGCTATAATAATTTACTGGATAAAAAAAACAAAATAAAATGAGCAAAACAATAGTTGATAATTTAGAATTAATGAATGGAAATATAGTGTCTCTACCTTTAGATGATGACATATATATTGTTGACAATTACGACATAGGCTCTCTTAGTTTTGTTCCTATTTTAATTACAGAGGATTGGGTAAAAAAGTTTGGGTTTAAAAAGCAGTTGGACGGTAGATATACTAAAGGTTCTTGCTTGATAGAGATATTTTTTTATAAAGAAGGTTGTTCAGTATTCTCTAACTCATCTTTATTGAATCATATCAAAAATATACATCAGCTTCAAAACCTATACCTACTTTTAAGGGGTGAAGTTTTAAAAATAAATATGTAAAAAAAAAGCCTAAGAATTTATTTCTTAGGCTTTTTTGAGCGATTAAAATAAAAACCCTCGCTAGTAAATAGCGAGGGTTTTTTGTGTTTAGTGAGATTTATCTTTTCAAACAAAAATCAGATTTCCGTAATTTACACATACGACCATCTGACTTGTGATTAAAGACAATACCCTCAATATCTATATTTTCTAAATATTTTTTCAAGTTCTCAAAAGTCATTGGGTTAATCAATCCAATTAAAACTTTTGCTCCGTGTTTTATTAAATGATGCCCTTCTATTTTTTCTGGATTGCCTTGGATTTTTTCACCTATCAATTCATACGTACCATCTACGCACAAGCCAAGTTCAGCACGTGAATTAAACCCTTCAAAGAAATATTTATCTTCTTTCTTGTTAATATCGCATTTTAACCAATGAGGGTGATGTCCAGTGATTAAGTCAGCTTCTTGACAAGGTATAGCGTCCTCAGGAACTTGACGACCTTTCTTAACGTCATAACGCTTATAAAGAGAGCCGTTAATTATAGCCGAAGCCGTGCCGTCATATTTTCGGGTGGGTATTCCGTTGCCATCAAAAACCCATTGATTTTCTGGATTGATTTCATTGATAACTCTTCCCAAATCTTGCGGGTCTTTTTTAAATAATGTGCTAATTTTCTTCATGATTTAATTTCTATAAATTCAACATTCTCGTCTTTTATTATTTCGATTTTTAACCATTGCTATAATATTTAATTAATTTCAGGTATAATTGGCTTTTCAGATATTACAATCATTTTAGCATTATCCACCCAAAACACTGCTTTTCTTGTGCTTTGCATTTTAAAACTATCGCAACTAATTCTTGTATAGTCATAGCCGTTACCGTGGTTTTTTTCTGTAATTAGTGAACATCTTCTTTCTGTTGCTATTTCTTTTTTTTCTGTTGTGCATCCAATTGCAACAGTTAAAAATAATATTGCAACAAGTTTTGTGTTTTTCATAATTTTTTCGTTTCAGCAAAAATACTAATTTGACACAACGCCGTCAAACATTTAACATTAATAAATTCTAATTTTGTCAATATGACAGTACACGTTTATATTAAAGGTCAAATTGGTAATGATTACGATGAGAATGGAGTCATATTGACTAATGGAGTTGAATTAATTGATGTAATTAGTCAAGTTGCTTCCAATGGAGACGTTGAACAAACAATTATTCATATTGATTCACAAGGAGGTTATGTAACAGTTGGGCGTGAAATTGCTGAATTTGTTAAGTCTTTAGATAATTGCTTTACGATTGCTGAAAACCTTTTTGCATCAATAGCTACTGAAATACATTTATCCGTACCACTTCAAAATCGTTCAATCCAAGCTGGCACCGACTACATTATTCACAATCCTTTTATTCCATCCGTTGGGGGTGATGCTTCGGCGTTGCAATCCTATGCAGATAGCGTAAAAGAAGACGAAACGAAAATGATAGCGATGTATTCAAAAGCTACGGGGCTTTCAAAAGAAGCCGTTTCGGGATTAATGAAGATTGAAACAAATTTAACAGTTGAACAATGCATTTCTTTAAAGTTTGCGAGTTTTTTGCTTTAAAGTAATTAAACTTAATTTTCGTACCTTGAAGTGTTTTTAGTCGCTTTTACTGGAAAATGATATGTAATAGTCATTCCAACAATTTTTTCAATTATTGCATTTCTCCCCTTTAATCCTTTTTTGTGATTTTCAAAAGCTGTTTTATTTGTGTGCTTTCTCGTGTAAGTTTTCATATATATTTAATTTATTTTTGTTACTAATAATTTATCTAACAATACTTGCTAAATCTGACGTTGCTATATCTAAAGCTCCTCCAACTCCCAACATTTTACGTATGTAACTCTGTGTAGTGTTATTGCCTGAAAGTTCATCGTGTAGCTGTTTAGCATTAATAGATTTACTTTTCATTGCTATTTTACTCCACTTGCTGTAATAACCAGAATTATACACTACAATTATAATATCCATTCTAGTGTCTCCGTTTTTTTGACTAAAATCTTGGTCTATTAATTGCCCTAAAAGTATAGCTCCAATTAATATATTTAGTTCGGGTTTAACGGCATCAAAAGAAGTAAACTCTCTTGTGTTTCCTGCTGAATCAAAATTAAATCCGTATTGAGCAAGTTTTGACTTTTCATTGTCTGTTAATCGACCAGAAGTAAACTCATCTTTTAACTGACTTTTAACGTAATTGTGATTAAACTGAAATAGACCTTTATTTGCTCCCGTTCCTGCTAATGGATTTCCGCCACTCTCGACAACACAAAAAGATAATAAAATCTCTACTGGTATTCCCGATTCTTTTGCAGAGAACCTAAAGAAGGAACTGAATTTTTCCCACGTTGTAAGTAACTGACCTTTGATTGCTTCCTTAGAACCCCACGTTGAGGGGCTAATTAATCCTTTTTGAGGGATTGTTAGTTTTAAAATTGTCATACTAAGCTCTATTAATGATTATTTTTCTACCTTGTTTAGGCTTTAAAAGAAACCAACCTGCATTATTTCTTTTTTTTATTTTAACGAAAATCAATAACGATAATGAAGCAACCGCTAAAATTCCAACTCCAATAAGTATTTTCTTTTTTGTAGGATTCATTTTTTATTTTTTATATGTAATTACAAATTTACATAATCATTTTGTTTTTATAAAACAAAAAAAAACAGACATATTACTATATCTGTTTTTTTAAATTATTTTTTTTGTTTAAATAGATATACGATACCTGCAACTGCAATTAATCCCAACGCTATGAAGTATTTATTCTGTCTTTTCCTTGAATCTGTAAGCGACTGGTAAATATCTCCTCTTACTGTTTCGTAAATCTGACTTAATGTATCAGCATAATTAGGACTTGTAGCATATCCGCCCAACTTTAAAGATTTAGCTTGTTCTTTTACATTTTTAGCTTTAAAAACTCCAGCCTTTTCATACCTTTGATTGGATTTAAGAAAATCTACATAATCTCTTATTGAATCTTTATAAGAATTATAATACCTAAATCCTGCATTTTTTTCAATGTATTTATTCCCAAACCTATCAACCTCTCCAGTATCTATGTTATAAGTTTTTCCTGTCCAATTGCTATTCGCTTTTATACCGAATAAGTTGTGAGCTTCCCTAGACAATTTCGACCCTCCAACAAGAAATTTCCCACCTACATAACCACTACTCTCAACAATCGCTTGTGAAACCATAGTTCCTGTAAATATACCTGTGCCCTTAGTTACTCTCTCTATGAAGGGTGCGTATTCCTTTATAAACTCAGGTCTTGTGTATGCCTTTCCGTTCATCTAAAATCAAATTAATGATTACAAGCTCCACAAGAGTTGCTAAAATTTGAATGCGTTTGAGCTTTCTTATTTTTCATAAAAATAAATATTGCTAATCCAATCAATCCTACCGATACTATTACGTTTTTATTATTCATATTACTTTTAATTATATTGATATATAAGATACATTTCTATTGCTTCCATCCTTATTGAAACACGACATTCCAGAAGTCATTTCTGCTGAATTTATACTGTTTCCGTTCCAATCATAGCAATTTCCGTCATTGTCTTTGTCAACAATGCAAACAGCACCAGTGCCAATAGGTCTGCCACAAGCATTTTTTGGACTATTTGGATTTGGCATAAATGTAGAACGAGAAGGTTGTTTTAAGAATTTTACATAAATAAAATATGAAACTACTCCTACGGCAATGACCCCTAACGATATTAATTTTGTTTTATTATTCATTCTTCAGAAATTCCTTCTTCATTTGAAACTGATTGAACTGGCTCACTTGCCTTTTGCGTTTGATTTTCTGAAGATTGAGTTGACTGATTACTTTCAGGTTGCTGAACGGCTTCTTTTTTATCTTTATTTTTTTTCCAAATATAATAAAAAGCTCCCCCCACAATTATTAAAGCAATTAATAGTTTTCCTTTTTTTGTTAAAATAGGTACTACTTTCTTTTTAGTGTCAACATCATCAATAGGCATATCATCTAAAAGAATCTCTCCTGAATCATCTAAAGCCCCTTCTTCGCTTCCGTTTGAGTTCATCATTCTATTAGCGTATTGTTGAGACGTTGGGTGTCCCTGTGTTGAAAAATTCATTATACGTTTTTATTTGTATTGTAATTTTTTATATTAAAACCAGCGTTAACAATTGCTAAACCTATTGCTCCATAACGAATCCACATTGGCAATTCTTTTCGTGTACCTATAAAAACAAGTGAACCACTAATTACAACTGAACTAATAATCCTAGAGCGTTGACTTTGCTTAAATTCAGAAGTAGTAACTGTTTCAACTTGACCTAATCCGTCTGCATTTACGAAATTTGACATTCCAGTTTTATCGCTCAACTCCCTTTTTAACTTAACAGCCCTAATCATTTCCTTACTTCCATCAGTAGGTATAATTTGCCATTTAATTGTGTCTTTATTTACTTTTACACTTTTATAAGCAATTGATTCTACATTTTTTTTTGCTAAATCTAAAGCTTCAGTTCCCTTTAAGAATGTTTTTGAGAACATAAAATTTGGGTCTTGACCAATCCAATCTACTTTATAAAAAATTGACGGTGCTTTTTCTTTTTTATTTCCAAACTGCATAATTATTTAATGTATTTTAGGTGTGCAAAATGCACGTTATTACTTAATTTACCTTCTTTAGTTAATTTGTAATTAACCCTTTTCACCGTGTCTGATACGTTTCCGCCTTGAAGAGAAGCGTATCTGTTTCCATTTAAAGAGAAAACATCTACCACTATATCACCATGAGATATAGAACCGCTATTTATAGTGTCTAAATTATTATTACTTCCTGCTCTATTCTGAATTAATATGTCTCCAACAGAAACTTCATTTCCCTCCGAAGGTTTGTAAGCCCAATAAGACTTTTTTAAATTTTTACTTCTGTTTGATTTTGCATCAACAACATATCCTGAATGAGTAGTTTTAGGATTGAAATTATTAAATCCAGAAGCCTTGACTAAATGACTAATGTAAACAGCTGACCAAGGATAGCTTGAATGAGTACTTTTATTTTGCATTTGAGTTTCAGTAAATTTTTTGCCTACCAATTCCCAATAACGAACCAATTCATCACTCATTGAAGGGTCTGTTTCTTTTTTACCTTTCCATTTTCTTAAATCAACATCAGCTATAAACTTTAATTTTCCTTTATTTGTTGCTGAAATTTTGATTAATTTATATAACACAAAAACTGCAACCAATGAAGAGGTCGCAATTATTATTTTTTTATATTTTGAGGATATGTTCAACTTATTTGAAGAATTTAATAATGTAACCACAAATAAATCCAAATATAAAAACTACAATATAAAGGATAAAAGACGTTACCCTACTGAAAAAACTTAAAATAGAAGGTTTAGGTCGTGAATTAATTCTTTTAATAGATTTAGCTTTTACAATTTCAACTCTTGCATCTTTTCTTATCTCTAAAATATTTGTTTTTAATGTAGATTTAGTTTCTAATCTTTTTTGACGAGCTTCAAGCCTAATTACTTGACGAGTTCTAATTGTGTCGTGTATGTATTTTATAAAAATAAAAGTGTCTATCCTTTGAGGTTTTAACTTGTAAAATAAATTAATAGAATCATTCTCAACAAATGACTTTATGAAAACATAACTATTATCAATAATTACAGTATCATAAGAAACAGACGAACCTTGAAGTTCTTTTGTTTCTATGATTATATTTTCTTTTTTCTCTTTTAAGATTTCTGGACTTTTTTCAATAGCTCTATTGATATGCCATTGAGGTGAGCAAGAATAAAAAGAAAATAATAAAATTATTATTAGTAGCTTTTTCATTTTTTACTAAACAAAATACTTTCTGCTTTTCTTCTTAATATCAATCCTCTCAAAATTTTGCCACCTCCTGTAATGTAGTGAGATTCCCACCATACATTTGTGTCTAACGCTTTTGAATTTACTTTTAAAAACAATGTTTTTGAACTTCCACAATTCCAGCAAAAAGATACTAAGGCATCAAATTGATTCTGTGTTAACTCTATTCTAATAGCATTCTTAACCGTTGTTTCATAGCGTGGCAATAAAGAAAGTAACAACTCCTCTGCTCTAGCTTGTGTTATAGAATCAGTTGCAAGTATTTTTTTTCCATTCTCATAAAAAGTGTTGCCGTAACCAATTGTCATAACTCCAGCAGGACATTTGTACGCTTTTAGCTTACAACCTTCAAATTTCTTAATTAATGTAATCCCTTCTATACCTGTTTTCATAATTAAATGTTTTAACAAAGATATACATTGAAATACTTTTTATGAAATTTGTTTTACTTTAAAAACTTCCAGACAAAACCTCCTTATAGTGAGTGTTTAACTTTATGTTTTCCTTTTTTTTAATTAAGTTTAGCTGAGAAATATCTAAGCGTTCATATTCGTAATTAATGCAATCGCTTTTTTTTGAATTTATACTGCCTTCTAATTTAATTTTAAAATCGTCATTTTTCATTTACTTGTAATTATAATTTCATATCATTTTTAGTTGTCTTAATCCTTGAAAGAAGGTCTTTAAATGTTCCCCAAAGACTAACTCCTGTTATAGCTTGAAAGTTTTCTGAAACTGATTTTATTTCGATATAACATAACAATATAGCTACTATTTTAGTAATAAACAGAGGCATTTCCACAAAATGCTTTACAAAACTAAAAAGAATCATACTTTCAAGAACATACGTTAAAATAATACAACTCGAATATAGCACTAATTTACTAACAATTGAAGATAGTCCTTTTGAGCTGAAATTTGCCCAACCGTGCTTTTTCACAACTTTAGCTACACCCGTTAAAGTGTCAAAAACTATAAATAATCCAACAGTCATAATAATTGGTACAACTGGAAATAAAAAAGCTATAAAAGGCACTAAAAAAGCAAATTTTGTAGCTTTTAAGGAAATCAAAAAATCATTAATCATATTCTAAACGTGTGTATTATAGCACAAATGTAAATATCCTAATTGATTTTATAAAATATTAAGCATAAAAAAACTCCCCAAGTGTGCATCGCAGATAGGCATGGAGAGTGTATTGAGAAATAATTTTAAGAAGAAGGATTTGATAAAATTGTAATAGACCCTAAATCTTCAACTTTTATTCTCAATGGTTGAGGTAAATCACTTACAGTAAACGCTCCAACTTGTTGCGTAGAAGCTCTTATTAAAGTTGTAGAAAAATCCGAACACGCAATAAAATATCTTGTATATATAGTTCCAACTGTTAATCCAGTTAAAATAAATTCAGCAGTATAACCACTACTAGATGAATCATCGTCACCATTTACCCTAAACCACCCATTTGTTGGTGTTGTGGTTGCCGTAGATGAGTTATGAAGACCAATTCGAAGATTAGTAACACTATTCGTGAGGATAGCATCAAATTCCATTTTAACGCTTACTTGACCGCTCGTAGGAGCAATAAACACAACCTTTGCAAATCTATTTGTTCCATCACTATTCAAATTGATAGCCGTTGCCGTTGCTGAGGTTGTTACCGTGTGTGTAACTAAAGCAGTAGCCGTTAATTCAGTCATTGCGATTAATGTAGAACCTCCAGCTATTTCAAACTCCATCCAGCTTGTGGTGTACAAATATTTTAATCCGTTTGTAATATTTGTGTATTCATCACCAAACGCTCCTGTGTGAGTTGGAACACCCGTACCAGTTGACTTATTTAACCCTTGGTCTGTTTTTGTAAAAAATAACGGCATATTATTCGTTTATTAATTGTGAACAAATATCTAATACATTTTGTATTGTATCTCTATCTTCTAGGCTCATGCTATCCAACGGTATCTGAACAGTTACACCTTCAACAGGTTCTGCATCAAGTTGATTGTTTTCAGTCGTGTAAACAGCATAGGATAAAGTCTCCACTTG
>Ga0105053_10008156_pt1 | contig 13724 bp, 15 predicted proteins | sample BON01_FD_78093 | JGI IMG/M metagenome (GOLD analysis project Ga0105053, IMG submission 78093) | Freshwater microbial communities from Lake Bonney liftoff mats and glacier meltwater in Antarctica - BON-01 | ecosystem: Environmental > Aquatic > Freshwater > Ice > Glacier meltwater | place: Lake...
ATCGGGCATTGGCACGACCGGGCCATGCGCGACCCCTGGGTGATGAAGGATCCCGACGGGCCCGCCCGGCTGATGTATTTCACCGCACGCGCGCCCGATATCGCAGAGCCGAACGCAGGCGGTGCCATCGGTTTCGCCACCTCGCCCGACCTATATGACTGGACCCTGCAACCGCCGGTTTTCATCGGCGGCTACGGGCAGCTTGAGGTGCCGCAGGTATTCCGGATCGGGGCGCATTGGTATTGCCTCTTTTGCACCAGCGCACAGCATTGGTCCGCCGAGACAGTCGCGCACAGCAGCAGCAAACCCGTCACCGGCACGCATTACCTGATGGCCGACGACCCGCGCGGGCCATGGCGGATCGCCCCCGGTTTTCTGGACGGCGACCTGCCCTGCCGGCGCTATGCGGCGCGGATGTGCGACACCGGCGACGGCTGGGTGATCATGGGCTTTGCCGATAGCGGGCATGACACCTTTATCGGGCACATCATGGACCCCGAACCCATCGATGTGGCCGCAGACGGAACCCTGACAGTGCGGCCCCTGTCGCAAGCGGCGGAGTAACCCATGGCCCAGGTCAGACTGCGCAACCTGCGAAAGTCCTTTGGCGTGGTCGAGGTGATCAAGGGCGTCGATATCGACATCGACGACGGTGAATTCGTGGTTTTTGTCGGCCCCTCCGGCTGTGGCAAATCCACCCTGCTGCGGATGATCGCGGGGCTTGAGGATATCACCTCCGGCACGCTCGAAATCGACGGGGTGGTGGTCAACGACCTGCAACCAAAGGACCGGGGCATCGCGATGGTGTTCCAGTCCTATGCGATCTTTCCGCATATGACCGTGCGTGAGAATGTGGCCTTTGGCCTGACGATCAAGGGCGTTGGCAAGGCCGAAAAGGACGCCAAGGTGGCCGAGGCCGCGCGCATCCTGCAAATGGAACACCTGATGGACCGCAGGCCCAGCCAGCTCTCGGGCGGTCAGCGCCAGCGCGTCGCCATCGGGCGGGCCATCGTGCGCGCCCCCAAGGTGTTCCTGTTCGATGAACCGCTCTCGAACCTCGACGCCGCCCTGCGCATGGACATGCGGATGGAGATCGGCAAACTGCACCAGTCGCTCGACGCGACCATGGTCTATGTGACGCATGATCAGGTCGAGGCGATGACGCTTGCCGACAAGATCGTCGTTCTCAGGGACGGGCTGGTGATGCAGGTCGGCGCGCCGATGGAGTTGTATCACAACCCCGCCAACCTCTTTGTCGCCGGTTTCCTCGGCGCGCCCTCGATGAACTTCATCACCGTCGATGTGCAGGGGCTGAGCAGCGATGCGGCGACGGTCTCCAGTCCGGCGCTCGAGGCGATCCCGGTGGCGCACAAGGGCCGCGCGATCACAGCGGGGTCCAGGGCCATCCTCGGCGTGCGCCCGCAATACCTGACCCCCACCGACCCGGCAGAGGGGATGCTGCACGGCACGGTCGCGCTGACCGAACGGCTGGGCAGCGAAACCGTGATCGACGTGACCCTGCGCGACGGGTCCAAGATCATCGCCGCGATCGGCGAGGACCGGATCTATGCGCCCGGCACCGAAATCGGGCTGCGCTTCGACCCCGCGCAGGCGCATCTCTTTGCGCCCGACGACAGCCACCCGCTCAGCGCGCATTGACAGCTGTGGCCCGCGCAACCTGGGCTCAGGATCCGGGGCTTGTGACGGCCGACCGTTCTGTGCAATGACTATCCGCGCGGGTCGGCTCGGGACCGCGCGTGGTCCGGTCTGGCGTTCGACAAGGAATGCCATGGAAAGACGCCGTCATGTTGAACGAAATCTGGACGACTGTCGTCAGCGAGTTTTCCGATATCCCCGACCTCTCCACCATGACGCGGATTGTCGTGCGCCTGACGCTTGCAGCCATTCTGGGGGGCATTCTCGGCTACGAACGTGAACGCAAGGCAAGAAGCGCCGGGGTTCGGACCCATATGCTGGTGGCCGTTGGTGCAGCGCTTTTTGTCCTCGGCCCTTTGCAAAGGGGTATGGAAATTTCTGATTTGTCGCGGGTTGTGCAGGGCATCGTCCAGGGTGTGGGGTTTCTGGGTGCCGGTGCGATCATCATCCGCGCCGGGCAGCACAAGGTCGAAGGCCTGACCACCGCAGCCAACATCTGGGCGACCGCAGGGATCGGCGTGGTCGTGGGGCTTGGCCTCGAGGCCACTGCGGTCCTGGCGACGATCATCGTGCTGACCATTCTGGCGATTGTGCCCTACATCGTGCCACCGACAGACCAGGACGAAACCGACCCGAACTGACCGCAGGTCCGTGTGCGAAGTGCCATGACGGCATGACTGCGCGGCCCCGGAAAGCCCGCCCCGTTTCCGACCGCCGGACGGCCTCATCCGCAACCGGCGCGACCGTGGCCGGCTCCCCGGCCTCCGGCCCGGATTCGGCACTGGTTCGGCCCGGGTTCGGCCCGGGTTCGGCCCGGGTTCGGCACTGGTTCGGCACTGGTTCGGCCCGGGTTCGGCCCCCGCCTCGGCGACAATTCCTGCTTCGGCCACCGCTTCCGGCGCTTCAGTGGCACCTTCCACCTCGGTCATCACCTCGATCATCAATTGCCGGGCAGCGGGGGCGCGGGCACTCTCGGGATAGGCGCGCAGGAACAGCATGATTTCCAGTGGATCGCGGCTCGGGTTGACAGATGCCCACATCTGCCGTCCCGGCGGCAAGATGGAGTCGCCATGCAGCTCATCTTCACCCCGATGGTGATTTGCCTTGTCCACGAATCGAAACGCGCCTGAAGGAGGCGCCCATGGCCCCGATCACATTGCGCCAGCTACTTGATCACGCCGCCGAACATGCCTACGGCCTGCCCGCGTTCAGCATCAACAACATGGAGCAGGGGCTCGCCGTCATGGAGGCAGCCCGCGCCACCGATTTGCCCGTCATCATTCAGGCGTCACGCGGTGGGGGCTCTGCCCCCCGTCCTGCGGACTCCCCCCGGGATATTTATGGCCAAAAGATGTGAAAGAGATTCGAGATGGATCCCACGCCAAGGCAAACCGTTGATCTGGCCGCCGCATACGAATCCTCCGGCGTGGCCGAGGTGCTGCGCGGGCTCGATACCGAACTGACCGGCCTCGCCCCAGTCAAACAGCGCATCCGCGAGACGGCGGCGCTCTTGTTGGTGGACCGGGCGCGCCGCGATCTGGGGCCGAGCCAGGAAACGCCGACGCTGCACATGTCATTCACCGGCAATCCCGCTGCGGGCAAGACCATGGTGGCGCTGAAAATGGCCGGGCTGCTGCACCGGCTGGGCTATGTCCGCAAGGGTCATGTTGTGAGCGTCACCCGCGACGATCTGGTGGGCCGATACATCGGCCATACCGCGCCAAGGACCAGGGAAGTGCTGAAAAAGGCGATGCGCGGCGACTTGTTCATCGACGATCCCTGTTACCTTTATCGCCCCGACAACGAACGCGATTACGGACAGGAGGCGATCGAGATCCTGTTGCAGATCATGCAGAACAACCGCGACTAACTGGTGGGGCCAGCCGCATTTCGCCAATGCCCGCTCGATCCGCAACGCACCCCACCGCGCAAGGCTGCGGCAGGCCAATCGCCTGTTCGGGACGGCAAAAGGCCCGTTGGATGCAACCGCACTTTCGACTATCACGGAGGCGGATATCCGTGCCAGCCGGGTGTTTTCCGGTGGGCTGGACAGCAACAGGAGCCCCGCAGCATGACATTTTCCCGCAAGCTCAAGATCGCCCCGTCGATCCTGTCCGCCGATTTCGCCGATTTCGGCGCCGAATGTGAGGCGATCGAGGCGCAGGGTGCCGATTGGGTGCATGTCGATGTGATGGACGGCCATTTCGTGCCCAATATCACCTTTGGCCCCGCCACCTGTGCCGCCATCCGCCCGCATATCAAGGGGGTGATGGATGTGCATCTGATGATCGCCCCCGTCGATCCTTATATCGACGCCTTTGCCAGGGCCGGGGCCGATGTGATCTCGGCCCATCTGGAGGCCGGCCCGCATATCCACCGCACCCTGCAGGCCATTCGCGGCGCGGGTTGCAAGGCCGGTCTGGCCCTGAACCCCGGCACCGGCATCGACGCCGTGGCGCATCTGTTCGACATGGTCGATCTGATCTGCGTGATGACCGTGAACCCCGGTTTCGGCGGGCAAAAGTTCATCCATTCCCAGATCGAAAAGGTACGTGCTTTGCGCGCCATGATTGGTGACCGCCCGGTACATATCGAGATTGACGGGGGCGTGACGCCTGAAACCGCCCCTTTGGTCGCCGCTGCCGGGGCCGATGTGCTGGTCGCAGGCTCTGCAGTGTTCAAGGGTGGGTCGGTCGCCAACCCCGCCCCTTATGGCGCCAATATCCGCGCAATCCGCGCCGCTGCCGAAGGCATGACCCGCGCTTTTGCCTGAGAACGGAGGACAAGATGGGCACCACTCCCCCCACCTGCGCTACTGGCTGGATCGCGCCGGAATTTACCCTGCCTGCCACGGATAGCCGGACCATTGCGCTGTCCGATATCGCGGGGCCGCGCGGCACGCTGATCATGTTCATCTGTAACCATTGCCCATATGTCCTCGCCGTGATCGACCGGGTCTGCCGCGATGCACGCGATCTGAAAGCGCTGGGCGTGGGTGTGGCCGCGATCTGCTCCAATGACGCGGTCAGCCATCCGGACGACAGTTTCGACAACATGATCCGCTTTGCGCAGCGCCACGGGTTGCCCTTTGCCTATCTGCATGACGCCGATCAATCGGTGGCCCGCGCCTATGATGCCGCTTGTCCGCCGGATTTCTTTGGCTTCAACGAGGCGGGCGTGTTGCACTATCGCGGCAGGCTCGACGCCTCGCGCAAGCAGGTCGGCGCGCCCGATCTGCGCCGTGACTTTTTCGAGGCGATGCGCCAGATTGCCGAAACCGGGGTAGGGCCCGCCGAACAGATCCCCTCCATCGGCTGTTCGATCAAGTGGAAAGCGGCGTGAAGGCCATCGTCTTTGACCTCGACGGTACGCTGATCGATTCCGCCCCCGACCTGCAGCATATCGCCAATCTGGTGTTGGCGCAGGAAGAGGCGGCACCTGTCACCCTGTCCGACGCGCGCAGCTATATCGGCAATGGGGCGGCGGTGTTCGTGTCCCGGATGATGGCCGCGCGGGGCCTGCCAGAGGCTGATCACGCGCGTCTGCGCCGCGCCTTCATCGACCTTTATGACGATGCGACCGCGCATACCATGATCTACCCCGGCGTCATTTCCGCCCTCGATGCGCTGGCCGCTGCCGGTTATGCCATGGGCGTCTGCACCAACAAGCCGCTCTCGCCTGCCCGCGCCGTTCTGGCGCATTTCGGGCTGCGAGAGCGGTTCGCCTGTGTGGTGGGCGGCGACACTTTGGCCCATCACAAACCGCACCCCGCACCATTGCTACATGCCTTTGACCTGCTCGGGGCAAAAGACCATCTTTATGTTGGCGATAGCGAGATTGATTATCAAACTGCCATTGCCGCCGCTGTCCCCTTTGCCTTCTTCACCGAAGGCTACCGCAAATCCCCGCTCTCGGACTTCCCCCCGCGCTGCCCTTTGCCGATTTCGCAGCCTTGCCGGGCATCGCCAAAGACATCTTTGCATGACCCATCGCGATTAGTCGTCTGACGGTGGCGCCTTGTCGAAACGGTCATCGAGCACCCGCGCCGCATCGCCTGCCGGGTCTTCGTATTGCCGCGCCCGCAGCGTCCAGATAAACCCGATCAACCCGCCAATCCCAAGGATCAGCGACACCGGGATCAGGATGATCAGAATATCCATTTATTTCAGCCGCAATGCGTTCAGCGTGACCGTGATCGACGACAATGACATCGCCGCCGCCGCCAGCAGCGGCGTGGCCAACCCGACCAGCGCCAGCGGCACCGCCACCACGTTGTAAAGAAACGAGATGGCAAAGTTCTGCTTGATCCGCCGCGCCGCCTTTTGCGCCACGCGCAGCGCCTCTGCCACGGGCGCAATATCCCGCCCCATCAGCACGATATCCGACGCCACCCGCGCCGCATCGAGTGCCGATGCAGGCGAGATCGACACCGTCGCAGCGGACAACGCGGCCGTATCGTTCAGCCCGTCCCCAACCATCAGCACCCTGCGCCCGGATGCCACCAACCCGCTCACAAAGGCGGCCTTTTCGGCGGGCAGAACCCCGGCCTGCCAATCGGCAATGCCCAGACGGCCCGCGATATCCGCCACAGCGCCCGGCACGTCGCCCGACACCAGATGCACCGCAATCCCGCGCGCAGCCAGCCGTTCGATCAGTTCGGCGGCACCGGGGCGCAGCCGGTCGGTAAAGGTAAAACCCACCGGCGCATCCTGTCCGATCCGCAGCCATGTCGCCGTCGCCTCTCCCGCCTCGGCACCCACCCAATCGGCGCGGCCAAGTCGCAGGTTCCGTCCCTGCCACTCCGCCTCGATCCCATGCCCCGGCACTTCGCGCAGGCCGGTTACCGCCTCGGGCACCACCCCCTGCGCCTTGGCCGCCGCGACCAGCGCCAGTGCGAGCGGATGCGCCGACCCGGCCCCCATCCCCGCCGCCAGCGCCAGATCAAAGTCGCGCGGACGCCCGGTCAGTTCCGGCTGGCCCAGCGTCAATGTCCCGGTCTTGTCGAACACCACCGTGTCAACCGTCGCCAGCCGCTCAAGTGCGGTCCCGTCCTTGACCAGCAGCCCGGCGCGGAACAACCGGCCGGATGCGGCAGTAACAACGGCAGGCACGGCAAGGCCCAGCGCGCAGGGGCAGGTGATGATCAGCACGGCAGCAGAAATATTGATCGCCACCCGCACATCGCCGCCCGTGATCCACATCCAGACGCCAAAGGCACCGAATGACAGGATATGCACCAGAGGCGAATAGGCGCGCGCGGCACGATCGGCCAGCGATGTGTAACGGTTGCGCGCCGTCTCGGCCACGGCAACAAGGTCTGCCATCCGCGCCAGCGAGGTATCGCGGCCAGCGGCCAGCACCCTGACAACCAGCGGCCCGGTCAGATTGACCTCACCGGCACTCACCAGCGCCTCTGGTCCGGTCTGCACCGGCAGGCTCTCTCCGGTCAGCAGGGCGCGGTCGATCTCGCTCTCGCCATGCGTCACCACGCCATCGACAGGCATACGGCCCCCCGGACGCACCACCACCATATCGCCCACCCGCAGTGCCGCGACGGCCACCGTCTCCTCGCCCGTCTCGGTCAGGCGCACCGCACGCGGCACCTCAAGTGCTGTCAGTTCCTGCGCGGCAGACCGCGCCACAGCCCGGCTGCGATGATCGAGCCAGCGACCCCCAAGCAGGAAGAAGGTGAGCATGACAGCCGCGTCAAAATACGCATGTTCGCCCCCGTTCAACGTCTCATAGACCGAGATGGAGGAGGCGAGGATGATGGCCAGCGAAATCGGCACATCCATGCCCAGCCGCCCCGCGCGCAGCGATGACCAGGCAGAACGGAAAAACGGCTGTCCGGCAAAGATCACCGTTGGCAGGGCGATCATCCCCGAAATCAGGTGAAACATGTCCCGCGTCGCATCGGCGGCACCGGACCAGACGGCGACGGACAGCAGCATGATGTTCATCATCGCAAAGAATGCGACGCCCAGACGCATCAGCAACTCGCGCTCGGTCCGGTCCGATTGCGTGGCCGAGAGTGCGACCATATCGAGCGGCAGCGCCTCATGCCCCCATGCGGCCAGCCTCGCGATCAGATCCTCGACACTGACATCGGCATCATGGCGCACACGCACCCGCTTCAGCGTCAGATTGACCCGCGCATCCGCAACGCCGGGCATGGACCCCAGCCCCTGTTCGACGGTTGACATGCAGGTGGCGCAATGGATCCCGGGCAGGGCCAGTTCGGTGACCTCGGCCCCCGTCGCCGCCTGCCCACCCGCGCGCGCGCTGATCGCCGGGGCGACTGCGCAACCGGGGCACCCCATGCCGCCGCCTTCATAATCCACCACGCTCATGTTCAGTCCACCAAAACGATGATGCGTTGCTGAAACGTCGATCCATCCATCGCCGTGGCCACCATCCGCAGGTTCCAGTTGCCCGCATCGGTCATGACCGGCGCCACATATTTCGTGCCGTCAAAGGCCAGCACCGGGATCTGGTCATCGCGCACCGATGTGGCACGGCCAAAGGTGGCGGTCAGCGCGGCCACTTCGACAGGCTGGCCCGCCGCATCATTGATGCGCAACTGCAACTGCCCCTGATGCACTACCGCCGACACATCCCATCCCAGCGCCAGCTGCTCGGCCCGGTCTGCGTCGAATGTCTGGCTCGCCACATAGGAATTGCGCACTTCCAGACCGGGAAACGTGCTCACCGCCTTGAAGGCCAGCACGAGGTTGACGCTGATGATCACCACAAAGAAGCTGGCGAATATCGCAAAAAACTTTGGCCCGGTGATCGGTCCGGCAAAGGGATTGGTCATCTATTCATCCTTTCCATTGAAATGCGTGGCGACAGAGGCGCGCTCGCCGCCCGTGACATCCTCGATCCAGAACCGGAAATCAGAGCGTTCCTCGCCTGCGGCGGCGGTCCGTGGCCCGGCATCGACATAGACCCGCACCTGCAGCGACTGGTCCGCCGGCACGGTAACTGACGCAGTCTCCTGGCCCTCCATCCCGATCATCAGCCCCTCCTCCCCGCTCAACGACATTTCGAACAGACGGGCCTCGTGATGCTTGTTGCGCAGGCGCACATCATAGACATTGCGTATCGTGCCGTCCGACTGTGTTATATAGATCGGATTACGCACCGCCGCGACGGTCAGGTCAATCTCGGGACGGATGAACAGCGCAAACATCAGGCCAAAACCAACCAGCGCCCAGAGCGAGGTATAAAGGATCGTACGCGGGCGCAGGATATGTTTCAACACCGGCACCGGCGGCACCCCGGCACGCTCTGCCGGTTCATCCTTCAGCGCGAAATAGTCGATCAACCCGCGCGGCTTGCCGATCCTGGACATGACATCGTCGCAGGCGTCGATGCACAGACCGCAGGTGATGCATTCCATCTGCTGCCCATCGCGAATGTCGATCCCCATCGGACAGACATTGACGCAGGCCATACAGTCGATGCAATCACCTGCCCCTTCGATCCGGGCCTTGCCCCGCGGCTCTCCGCGCCACTCGCGGTAGCCGATGGTGATCGTATCCTCATCCATCATCGCCGCCTGAATCCGGGGCCATGGACAGGCATAGATACAGACCTGCTCGCGCGCGATCCCGCCCATGAAAAACGTGGCCAGGGTCAAAATTGCCATCGTGGTATAGGCGGCGGGATGCGCCTGCCCGGTCACCAGATTGACCAGCAGCGTCGGCGCATCGGCGAAATAGAACACCCAGGCCCCGCCGGTGGCGAGGCCGATCAGCAGCCAGATCACCCATTTCGTGCCGCGCAACCGGGCCTTGCGCAGGTTCCACGGCGCATTGAACAGGCGCACACGGGCGTTGCGGTCACCCTCGACCCAGCGTTCGGTCAGGATGAACAGATCGGTCCAGACGGTCTGCGGACAGGCATAACCACACCAGACCCGGCCCAGCGCGGATGTGAACAAAAACAGGCCCAGCCCGGCCATGATCAGCAATCCGGCAATGAAATAAAACTCATGCGGCCAGATTTCGATCCAGAAGAAATAGAACCGGCGGCCAGCAAGGTCGATCAGCACCGCCTGATCGGGCAATTCCGGGCCCCGGTCCCAGCGGATCCACGGCGTCAGGTAATAGATGCCCAGCGTCACCGCCATGATCACCCATTTCAGATTGCGAAACCACCCGCTGACGCGACGCGGAAACACCGGCTCGCGCGCGGCATAGAGGGGGGTTGGGGTCTCTGACTGGCTCATGGTAATTTCTTTACGGCGGCGAAATGCTACGCCCCCCAACTGCGCCGGTTTGACCCGACCCGCATTGACATGGATCAACCGTTTCCGACCTTTGATTTCTCCCGGCGCGGCAGCGCGATTTGATATTGGCCCAACCTGCGGTTTCTGCAACAAGACCGGCAGCCTGCGCCATTTTGCGAAAGCCGCTCTCATGTCCTTTGGCCTCAACCTTGCGCCACAACACCGGGTCTATGCCGGTTTCGCGATCTATTCCTTTTCTATGGGCAACATCTTTCCGCGCCTGCCCGATATCAAGGCGGCGATGGGGGTCCAGGAGGGGGCGCTGGGTCTTGGACTGATCGGCGCACCGGCAGGCACGCTGATCGCGCTGACTTTGGCCGCACCGCTGTTGGACCGGATCGGGTTCCGGCGTGCGCTGCTTGCGGTCATTCCGCTGGTGGCACTGACCTATGCGGTGGCGGTGCAGGCGGGCGGTCCGCTTGGGCTGTTCTTTCTGCTGATCCCGGTCGGGCTGGCGATCGGCTGCACCGAGATCATCCTCAATGTCGAGGCGGACCGGACCGAGGCTCTGGTCAAACGGCGGATCATGAACCGGGCCCATTCGTTCTGGAGCTTTGGTTTCTTTGGCGCCGGCCTTTTTGGGGCCACTTTGGCGCAATTCGGGGTATCACCACAGCTGCATCTGGCCCTCGTCGTGCCTATCAGTCTTGTTGGCGTCGCCCTCTGCCTTGGCGGCTATCAGCCATCCCCGGCGCGCAGCGCAGGCAGCACCGGTGCAGCACCTCGTTTTGCCCGGCCCACCCTGCCGATCCTGATCCTCGTCGCGGTCACACTCTCTGCCATGCTGCTCGAAGGGGCAAGCATGGACTGGTCGGCAATCTATATGCGCAGCGTGTTCGACACAGGGCCGTTTCTGGCCGGTCTGGTGGTGGCGACATTCGCCCTGTCGCAGGCAACCACCCGGTTCTTTGCCGATCATTTCGTCGAAAAGCATTCGCCCAGCGGCGTGGCGCGCCTGTTGCTCTGCGGGCTCGGTATCGGGCTGCTGATGGTGTTCTACTCGCCCTCGCCGCTGGTCTCGCTGATCGGTTTCGCGATGATGGGTGCCGGGACGGCGGTGATCTTTCCGCTGGCGATTTCAGCAGCGGCGCAGCGCACGGACCGGACGGCTTCGGTCAACGTGGCGGCACTGGCGCAGATTTCCTTCATGGTATTCCTGCTCGGGCCGCCGCTTCTGGGCTATGTCGCTGAACATTTCGGCATCCGCTGGGCCTTTGGCATCGCCCTGCCGCTCGTCGTCGTCTCCATCGCCATAACCGGCGCGCTCGGGCGCAAACCGCAAGGAGCCATGCCCGCACCGGTCTGACCGGCACCGACAAGACAGGAGTTTTCATGCGCACAGGTATCGCCATCGCACTCCTCTCCGCCGCGCTCTTTGGGGCGAGCACGCCCTTCGCCAAACTGCTGCTGGGCGCGATCGACCCCTGGATGATGGCCGCCTTGCTCTATCTCGGCGCGGGGTTTGGCCTTGGGGCGCTGCACCTCGGGCGGATCGCGCTACGGCTGCCCGTGGCAGAGGCACCGCTACGGCGGGCCGATCTGCCATGGCTCGGGCTGGTAATCCTGACGGGGGGCATCGCCGGGCCGCTCCTGCTCATGTTCGGGCTTGCGGCGACCAGCGGTGCCACCGCCGCCCTTTTGCTCAATCTTGAAGGGCTGGCCACGATGGGCATCGCCTGGATGATATTCCGCGAGAATGTGGATCGCAGGCTTCTGCTCGGGGCGGCGGCAATTCTTGCCGGGGCGGTGGTGTTGTCATGGCAGGGCGGGGCCGCGCTCGACCGGGGCGCGCTGTTGATCGCGGGGGCCTGCCTGTGCTGGGGGATCGACAATAACCTGACGCGGCAGCTTTCCTCCGCCGACCCGCTCCAGATCGCGATGCTCAAAGGGCTGGTTGCGGGCAGCGTCAATCTGATCCTCGCGCTCTGGCTCGGGGCCAGCCTGCCGCCCGTCGGGATCATCGGCCTTGCCGGGTTCGTCGGCTTTCTCGGCTATGGCGTGTCGCTCGCCTTTTTCGTGCTGGCGCTGCGGCATCTGGGCACGGCGCGGACCGGCGCCTATTTCTCGCTCGCGCCCTTTGTCGGGGCGGCGCTTGCGGTCATGCTGCTGAACGAGGCGCTGACATGGCAGTTGCTGGTCGCGGGCGCGCTGATGGGCCTTGGCCTCTGGCTGCATCTGGCCGAACAACATCTGCATGACCACAGCCACACAGCGCAGGAACATGAACACCGGCACCGGCACGACGCGCATCATCAGCACGATCATGCGCCGGGTATTGACACCTCTGCGCCGCACAGCCACTGGCACAAGCACAGCCCGCTGACCCACGGGCATCCGCATTACCCGGACCTGCATCACCGGCATGACCATGGATAAAGGGCGATCGGGGCGCGCGCTGCGTTAACGCAGCAAACCCCTGAAATGGCACCGCCGCGATACCGCCGGAATACCGACGTGAAACCGCAGCGGCTTTTCTCATGAAATCAAGGGAATTAACCCTGATTCGGCCTCACCTGTGCCGGGCGGCTATTCACCGCCGCCCAGTTGGTGAACATAGGCCGCCACCGCGTTGATCTCGGCCTGATCGAGGCCGGTGCCGACCCGCCATTCCTGCGACCAGGCCGGCATCACGCCAAAGCGGGCATTGGTCACCGTATAGGTCAGGCTGTCGACATCGCCACCATAGAGCCAGATGGCATCCGACAGCATCGGGGCACCCAGATCACGGCTACCTTCGCCGGCATCACCATGACAGGCCGCACAATTGTCCATGAAAACAACGGACCCCGTCTCGGCCAGTGCGGCGTCATGCTCCTGACCCGAGATGGCCCTGACATGCTGCACTACGGCGTCGATCTCGGCAGGCTCCAGAATGTCGCCAAAGGCGGTCATCTGGCTCCACCGTGTATCCGGCGACTGTTCGTTGCGGATGCCATGCGTGACGGTATAGGCAATGTCGGTAATCGCGCCGCCCCAGATCCAGTCATCGTCCAGCAGGTTGGGATATCCCGCCGCCTGCACCCCGGCGGCACCCGACCCATGGCATTGCGAACAGTTGGCGCGAAAGATCGCCGCCCCGCCATCCACCGCAAAACCCTGCAATTCCGGGTTGTTACCCAGTGTCGTCAGGTCCGCTTCGGCCAGTTGCGTCATTAGCGCGGCATTGGCGGTTTCCACGGCGGCGATATCCTCGGCCACCTGCGCCCGGGTCGAAAACCCCAGGTAACCCGCCGTCGCACCCTTGATCATCGGCCAGGCCGGATAGGCGATCGTGTACCAGACACCCCAGACAATCGTGGCATAGAACAGCCACAGCCACCAGCGCGGCAGCGGATTGTTCAGCTCCTCGATCCCGTCCCAGTTGTGACCCGTGGTCTCGACAGTCGGTTTCTTTGGTTGAACCGGCTTTTTCATCATTTATCTCCGGAGGTTACGTCTGCTCGCTTGCTTTCGGTCACAGGGTCGGGAGGTGGGGCGTCCTCGTGGCGGAACGGCAGGTTTGCGGCATCGTCCTGCATCTTCCGCGCGCCCGGGCGAAACACAAAGATGACCGCCCCGACAAAGAAAGCAAACAGCGCAAGCAGGACCCAGCTATCGGCCAGTTCGCGCAGGAACGTGTAGGTATCCATATCCGGCACCCTAGCGGTTCGCATCGGGCGTGAAGGTCGAGAAATCGACCAGTGTGCCCAGCATTTGCAAATAGATGATCAGCGCGTCCATCTCCGAAATACCCGCAAGGCCATCCGGATTGGACGCTGTTACCGTAAGGCGCGGA
>Ga0105053_10008157_pt1 | contig 13723 bp, 11 predicted proteins | sample BON01_FD_78093 | JGI IMG/M metagenome (GOLD analysis project Ga0105053, IMG submission 78093) | Freshwater microbial communities from Lake Bonney liftoff mats and glacier meltwater in Antarctica - BON-01 | ecosystem: Environmental > Aquatic > Freshwater > Ice > Glacier meltwater | place: Lake...
AGTCGGACGGTGATACGCGCGGTGTGTTCGCCGGCTTCGCTGACTCGGGTGGCGTTGTTCTCGGCTCCGGCGGTGAGGGCGACGAGGGCGACGGTGGGGTCGGCCATGATCTCGGTTTCCAAAATGTGTCCCACCTCGTAAGTGCGCTCGAGCGGAGTGCCGATGGGGAGAGTGAGGTCGAGATTGAACTCACCTTGGCGGACTTGCGGGATGAGCTCTTGGCCGAGTTTGGGGAGCAGTAGAAACCACGAGAGACCAAAGGCCGCGACGGCCGCGATCATGACGGGCCAGCGGTTTTTCAAGGCGCCGCGAAGAAAGGGCGGGTAGGAGTCTTGCAGGAGATTGAAGAGCGAGTTGATCCCGGAGACGAGAGGGAGAATGAACGGAGCAAGCAGCGTCGCGGTGGCGCGAAAACTGACCATTAAGGTGGCGACAAGAACGATTGCGACGGTCTGGGTGGTGATGCTCAACAGGCGAACCACGAGGGAGAAAACGAAGCGCAGCAGCAGAAAGGTCAGGGCGACGGGCGCAGCGACCCAACGGATAAGCTGGGTAAAGAAGTTGCGGCCCGCTTTGCTCCATTTACCGAAATTGCCGAGGCTGGAATTGAAATCGGTAAGCGCGGTGATCTGTAAGAGTCCGGGCCAGACTTGGAGGCCGTGGAGGGGGCCGATTCGATCCGAATTAAACGCCGAAGCGACGAGATCAAAACGCTTTGCCAGCCGAAGAATCGGAAGCAGCACGAGCGCGATGACGACGCCAACAATTTTCAGTAACCCGACTAAAAGTATGAGGATGGCGCGCAAGCTGCGGGCGAATAAGATTCCAATCGAGGCACCCACGTGGCGGACGTGGCTGAACCAAGATCCATCAGGTTCGGCATGAGGGAACTGGAGAAAGGCACGGTCAGTGAACTCACTCGCGAGGGGATTACCTCGGCTGGAGAAGTCCCGCGAAGCCAGCATGGGGATGAAGAATAGGGCCGCGAGGAGAGAGGCGAGGAGCGAAAAGACGACGGTGAGAGCCATGTCACCAAATACTTGGCCGGCCACGCCTTCGACGAAGACGATGGGAAAGAACACCGCCACGGTGGTCGCAGTGGAGGCGATGACGGCCATGCCCACTTCGCTGACGCCGCGGACCACGGCGGTGTTGAGGTCGTCGCCTTCTTCGCGACAACGGAAGATACTTTCGAGGACGACGATCGCATTGTCGACGAGCATGCCGACGCCGAGGGCAAGGCCGCCGAGCGAGATGATGTTGAGCGAGACACCGCTGATGAACATCGGGGCGAACGTCGCGATGATGGAGATCGGAATACAGACGCCGATGATGAGGGTCTGGGCGAGATTACGGAGGAAAATGAAGAGGACGACGATCGCGATGGCGGCGCCGAAGATGGCGTTATTTTTGACCTCATCGATGGAGTTGCGAATGAAGATTGATTGGTCCGCGAGGGTTTGGATGTCGGCGTCAAGAGGAAGCTGATACGCGACGAAATCCGTCATCTGCAGAAATTCGGTGACGCGTTGGGCCTCGGCGCGACGGGCCTCGGCGATGGAGTCGCGGGATTTGGCGGCAACGGCGCGCTGGCGGCTGCTGGCGCGTTCGCGTTCTTTTTCACCACCGCGACCCTCGCGTGATTCGGCTTTGGGGGGGGCGGGTTTGGCGGGCTCGGCCGGGGGTTCGATGGGGCCGGTGGCACCGGGAGGAAGTTTGGCAACGTAGGCGCGTTGCGCGGCGGTGCCGAAAATGGAGTCAGACACGCGGCGAGCGACTTCGACGATGTTGGCGTCGGCTTCTTTGAAGACCTCGAGTTCGATGCTTTCGCGGCCGTTGACCGCGGTGATGACCTCGCGGTCGCGGTGATAGCGTGACACGGTGGCGATGTCGCGGAGGCGGATATCGATACTGTTTTGCCGGGCGATGATGACGGCTTCGATTTCCTCGAGGGACTGAAACTCATTCATGGTGCGAATGAGGTATTCGGTCTGGCCTTCACGTAGGTTACCACCGGGGAGGTTCACGTTGCTCTGGGCGAGACGCTGATTGATCTGGTTGATATCGAGGCCGAGGGTCGAGAGTCGGGATTCGTCGATGGCGACGAGGTAGAGTTCTTCGAGTCCGCCTTTTACTTTAACGGCGGCGACACCTTCGAGGGATTCGAGGCGACGTTTAATGTCATACTCTGAAAGATAACGGAGATCGTAGAGGGATTGGGGGCCGGCCAGACCAAAGCGCAGGATGGGATCGAGGGTGGGATCGTAGCGGAGCAGGATGGGACGCTCGGCATCTTCGGGCAGGCGGACGCGGTCGACTTTTTCCCGGATGTCGGAGGCGACGACGTTCATGTCGGTCTCCCAGCCGAATTCGAGGATAAGGTCGGATTGACCGGCCTTGGAAATCGAACTGATGGAAGTGAGCCCCGTGACGATGCCGAGTTCTTGTTCGAGGCGTTGAGAAATGGTGGTCTCGACCTCTTCGGGCGCGCTGCCGGTGTATTCGGTGCGCACGGTGAGGGTGGGGTAGCTCATTTCGGGCATGAGCGTGAGGGCGAGGCGTTTGTAGGAGACCCAGCCGAAGACGACGACGGCCAGCACGACCATCAAGATGGCGACCGGTCGTTTGGTGGTGAACGCGAACGTGGAGTCCGCAGGATTAAATTTGGGGCGGGGCACGACGGAGGCGGGCTGGGGTTAACTTTCCTCGGAAGTGACGGCCACGGTGGTGGTCGCGACGGCATCAGGCTCGACGATCTTGACCGATTCGTTGTCCTTGAGGCCGGATTGGCCGAGGACCACGACGAAATCGCCCTCTTGGAGACCGGATTTCACTTCGATCGTCGTGGAAGTTTCGAAACCGGCGTCGAGGCGGATGCGTTTAGCGCGTTCCTGGCGCACCGCGAAGATATACTGGGATCCGCCTTCGTAAACGACGGCAGTTTTGGGGATAAGCAGGGCAGTCGGGCGTTCTTCGGTGACGATGGAGGCGCGGACGAAGAGCCCGGGCACGATGGCCGCGTCCGGGGCACGAACCCCGACGGTGACCTTAAAGGTGCCGCTGGCGGGGTCGATGATCGGACTGATACGCTTGACCCAAGCTTCGTAGGATTTACCGGGGAGGAATTCGGAAGTAATACTGGCGGATTGGTCCGCTTTGACGGAAGTGAGGTAGCGACCGGGCACGAACACTTTGGCGACCATGTCTTGAAGGCTCACAAAGGAGAATAGTCTGGTGCCGGTGGCGACGCGGGCCCCGACCTGAACATCCCGCTCGGATATCACGCCATTGAAGGGTGCCCGGACGGTGGCGTAATCGAGACGAATGCGCGCTCGTTCGGCCCGCAATTGCATCTGTTCGCGCGAGTAGCGGGCATTCTCAAAATCCTGTTGATTCACGAGACCCCGTTCGAAGAGCTCTTCGGAGCGGACATAATCGGCGGTTTCGCGGGCGAGATTCACCTGCGCTTCGTCGGCATCCACGCGGAGTTCGCGGTCATCGATTATGAGGAGAGGCGTGCCGGCGGTGACAAAGTCGCCCTCTTCGACCAGAAGTTGATCTACTTGGCCGGTGATACGGGGAAAGATATCGACGACTGATTCAGTCTCCAAGGTCGAGTTGAATGCCAAGGAGGCGGCGATGGGGCCTCGGGTTACGGAGGCGACCTGCACTGGGATCGGATCGATCTCGCGTTTTTTGGCACTGGGCTGACCGCCGGGGCGTTCGCCGGCCTGAGCTTGTTCGCGAGCGGTGGTGGCTTCGGACGGCGTGGAATCGGATTTACGGCAGCCAGTGATGCCGAAGATCAGCAGACTCGCGGAGACGATGAGAAAGCAACGGGAACGGGTCTTTAACAGGGGGGCAAAGAATGACGAAGAGTCGGACACGGTGAAGTGATAGAAGAAGTTTAAACGGAAAATATTCAATTGGGCTTTGAGCTTGTACGCCGGTGCGGAACAGAAGTTGTGCCAAAATCGCAAAAAAAAACGAGTGACAGGGAGAGTGGGGCGGCTTGCGTGAGGGTGATGGCGACAAAAGCAGAAGATCCGAAGTCCTTCGTGACGGAGGTGCGCCTACAGGGTGGGGGGGAGCTGGGATTGGTCAAATCGCTATCGGGGTTTAAGAAAGGGCGTCATGCGGTGCCCGATGCGGTCAATGCGGCGACCGAAGCATTTTTGGGTCGATTGTGCATGGAAGAGTTGGGGGATGAAAGTGAGGAGTGGTTCCAGCGCGCCCGGGCAGATCTGGGTTACAAGCGCAAGCAGGTGACGCTGGAAGTGGCGGGAGCGCGGGCGGTGTTATCGGCGGTGGATTTCACGTTTGAGATCAGTTACACGCTGGAATCTCGCGATCCGGGCACGTTTGTAAAGACGAGGATTTTGCATCAGTTGACGACAGGAAAACTGGGTGACCCTCAGTTTGAGGAGCTGTTTGCGGGCCAGTTTGATGAGATCGTTTTTGAGCTCACGAAAGGGGCCCGCGTGGAAGCAGTGATCGATGCGGTGGAAGAATTGGATGGGGCGGGAGGCCTGAGGGTGAATTACCCGTCTGACTGCCGAGAATGCACGTTGACGGTTGAGGGGGTTGAGGCGGAGGTGGTCTGCGACGGGGCGACGCTCCTGATGCGATTCCCGCGGGCGGGCGGGCCGATGGAATTGGTGGAGGCATTCGGGGCGGTGCGTCGGGCATTTTCTTTGAGCAAGAAAACAGCTTTGGCTGGTTTGCTCGGCTAGGGTGTTTCCTTTCGCGGCGAACAAAAGAATGCGGTCGGCCTCGATGAGTCTCCGGATAGGTTGGGGCGAAAAGTAACGGATAGGCGTGGTTTCATGCCGGCCGAAGTTTTGATCGTGGTGATTCTTATTGGAATCTTGGCGACGCCGGCGTTTGCCGGCCTTTCAGCGGGTGAGCTTGAGAACTCGCGGGATGGCCTTTCCGGTTGAGGGACGATGGGGCATCGCGATGGGGAGTTGGTTTAGGGGTGGGCAACGGCGCGATATTGCCGCGCGACGAGACCGGCGCATTAACGTTGGAGGACGAAATCTACCCGAGATTGCCCGAGGGGGGGGGGCACGGAACCGTTATGGAGTTCGAATGGCGGACCCGGAATGTTTCGAGATCTCGATGGCGGGTTACGTTCGGCCCAGCATGATTCCCTAGTCATCCTACGGCGCGGGCCTATTTTCTCGAAGGAGATGACCGCGGGGACCCGTTGCAATTGGTGGAATAGATTCACCGGCAAAGAGACCCTCGATCAAACCGAACGGCGGACGGTGGAATAGACTATCGCGATGAAACCGAGGGTGAGGGGGGCTGGGGCGGGCGCGGAGCCGGCGGTTCAAGTAATAGTGGGTTACGGTGCAAGCGTGGCATCGCGAGGGGGGAATGGAGATTGAAAAATGCCCACAGTCCGGAGACGGTGAGCGTTGAAAATGACGCGTTCGGAAGACCCGAACGGATTACAAATTTTTCGAAATATGAACCTCGCGCCGGGGTAAGGGGATAGTGACGCCTTCTTCGTCGAAGCGAATTTTGATACGTTCTTGCCGGTCGAAGCAGAGGTCCGAGTCGTCTGCGACTTTGGACCAAGGGCGGAAGGCGGAATTGATGCGGCGATCGCTCATGGCAATGAGGCCGATCGTGGGTTTGGGCTCGACTAGAATCCGGGGCTCGTGGTTGAGGATCTTTTTGAGAATGCCCTGAACCTGACCAAGGTCTTCACCGCAGCTCACGCCGGCGATACGATCCAGACGGCGGGTGCCTAGGTCGGAATCGTTTTCGATCACTCCGCCGGCGGGGACGATGTAGTCGTCCACCTTATACGGATTGAAGATGATCAGAAGCACGCCTGCGGCGAAATTGGACAAGGAGCCTCACCGCGCCCGGCCGACCGCCAGTCCGGCTGCACCGGCGATCGCGACGAATGAGGTGGTTTGTATTCCGATCCGACGGAGGGACGCGATGACGACGAATACCCGCATGAGGGCGTTGCTCATGCCGGTCATGAAGCCCACGAGAGCGGGGTCGATATTTCGCTTCATCAGGGGGGGGGCGTAGGACCGTGCGGCTGAGGATGCCGGCGACCCAGTGACCAATGATGGGAGTTGCGAGGGTTGCGATGACTTTGAGTCCGGATCCGGGAGCGAGTTCTGCGGGCCGTTGCAGGAGTGCTTCAACGTCGAGGTAAAACAGCCGGTCGTTTCGGAGTAGGAATTTGCGAAGATGGATGGACAAAAAAAAGCGGCTCTCGAAAGAGCCGCCGGGAGTAAGTTGAGATTTAGAACCGAGATTAACCCAGCATTTCGGCGACCATGGCACGTTCGTCGACTAATTCGGCGTTGGTGGCGGCGACTTTTTCTTGGGAAAAGGCGTCGCTGAGATCGTGATCGGTGAGGACTTCGTAGGCTCCGGGAGTGGTGGTGCGCACGGGCATGCCAGCCCAGACGTTGGGATCGAAGCCGTAGTGGCCTTCACTTTTGACACCGACGGAATGGACGGCGCCGGGGGTCATGAGATCACGCACGTGATCGACGAGGGCGTTGGCGGCGGAAGCGGCGGAGGAAAGGCCGCGAGCCGCGATGATGGCGGCGCCACGTTTGCCGACGGTCGAGCAGAACTCGCCTTCGAGGTAGGCTTGATCGCCAATCACGTCCGCGGCCGGGGCACCGTTGATGGTCGCGTTCCTGAACGCGGGATACATCGAAGGACTGTGGTTGCCGTAGATGAAGATGTTTTTCACCGCGGTCAGTTCGACCCCGGCTTTTTTGGCCAGTTGAGCTTGAGCACGATTTTGATCGAGTCGGACCATGGCGGTGAACCGGTCGGCGGTGAGGCGTTTGGCCTTCGACGCGGCGATCATGACGTTGGTGTTGGCGGGGTTGCCGACGACGGCGATGCGAGCGTCTCCGGCGGCGACGCGATCGATGATTTCACCTTGGCCGGTGAAGATGACGCCGTTGCCTTTGAGCAAATCGGCGCGTTCCATGCCGGGACCGCGGGGGCGGGCTCCGACGAGCAGGGACCAGTTGGCGTCCTTGAAGCCGGTTTCACCGTTATCGGTGAGCACCATATCCTTGAGGAGCGGAAACGCGCAGTCGTCGAGTTCCATGGCAACGCCTTCGAGCGCTTTCATGGCCTTTTCGACCGGAATCTCAATTAATTGAAGAATAACCGGTTGGTCTGGGCCAAACATGGCACCAGATGCGATACGGAATAAAAGGGAGTAGCCGATTTGGCCGGCTGCACCTGTGACTGCGACTCGAATGGGAACTTTCATAAGCGGGATAACGTAAACCCGTAGTTGACCACACTTCGCGGTGGAACGACACGCACGAATTGCGGTTTCCACCGCGAATTGTGGAAAATCTCAAGACGGAGGAGGAGTCTGGGTTCAGCGGTGGCGCAGTAGGATTGCCCAATCCTCACTCGGCGCGGTCGGCGCGGTGCCGAGACTGACGGTGGATCCGCCTTCGACTTGGGTCACTGATCCCAGTTGAAGGACGCCACCGTTTCTGGGGTCGAACCATCTCAGATCGTAGACTCCCCCGGTCGCGCTCAGATCGAGTTGAGCGGAGCCCCCGTCGCGAAGGTAGACGAGGTAAGTATCGCCGGGCTTCGCCAGCACGTAGTCGTGGTCGCCGGCGACGAGATCGTTGGCGGCGGTCATATCCTCGAAGGGCACGTGGCGATTGAAGAACTCGAGGGCGATGCGGTTTTGTCGCCACATCGATTGGCGGACGCGGAGATCTTCGCTGCTGAGATCGCTGGTCGGGGCGTTATTTTGCCAACCGGCATACCATTCCACACCGGAGCCGCCGGCCATGAAGACGCCCCAGAGCACGTCTTTGCGGGGGACCGCGCGCGACGGGTCCTCATCGTCGGGCCGGAGTCCGAATTCCCAGCCGAGAGGCTCGGACATACTCACGAGCCAGGGACGGTTGGCAGCGACGGACATTTTTAGATGTTCGATGACGATTTGGTTGTAGTCCTCGTGCCGTTGTAGGGAGGGGCCTTCGAATGCGGTAAAGCCGGCGAGGGCGGGGTAGATTTCGACGATCAGAATTTCGTGAATCTTAATGGGGTGATCGTAAGGATCTAGATCGCGGATGTATTGGCTGAAGGCTTTTTGTTGCCCGGTGGTGATGCCGACGCCGACCGCGCCGCCTTTTTCATCGGTCCAGCCGGTTTCTTCCCCGAGGTCCCAAGAGAGGGCAAGGTGATGGCCGAAGCGGGCGATGAGTTCTCGGTAGTGGAGGTTGCGGGTGTCGGCAAACGGGGTGCCGCCATCCTCGATTTCGAAGAGGCTCTCGTTTTCCGTTTCGGTGACGAGCAGGTGGATATGCACGCCTTGGCGTTGGAGATGGGAAAAAACCCACTCCCATTGAGCGAGTTTACTCACGTCGAATGAGTCGCGGGTTTCCGGATTGGTCCAAGGCCAGACATCGTTGCCGTCCCCGGCGTAGGTGAAGGGCATGAGATAGATGGAATTGAGCCCTTGATCGCCGAGGTAGTTGGCGAGGCCGATGATTCCTGTGGCGTCGTCGCCGTCTTCGTCGGTCCAGTTTGGGTCGCCGGGTTGCCAATCGCCACGATGGGGGCCAAAATGGTGGAGTTGGTCTTCACCTAGGGAAGGAAATTCGGGGGTTTGGGCGAAGTCGTAGGTGCCATCAAAGCCGTCGAAGGCTAAAAAGTTTTCGGGACTTCCGGCCCCTCCCATGAGGAAATACCGGCCGGAGCCTTGGAATTGTTGGTGGTGTTTTCCGACGTAGGCCAGCCGGCCGTGACCACGGAAATCAGCGGATTGAGGGGGGAATAGGAGAGGGCGAAATATCGAATGATCCGGTGGCGCCAGCGAGGGGGAACGGTTTGCCTGAGGGCGGGTCGATGGCAGCGCGAGGACCCGAAACGAATTCGGCCCGGTAGTGCCATTCACCGGGACGGTCCGGGGTAAACCTGACGCGCCATTTATCCCCGGAGGTGGCGTGGGTTTGGCCGGCTTCCCCGTCGGCAGCGAAGAAACCGGGAACGCTGTAGTGATGCTCGCCCTGACGGAAAGTCACGGTAAGGCGGTGGTCCCAGAACGTTGACGCGTCCGCTTCGCTTGCGATGGGACCTTCAAAGGTGACGGTGATGGTGTGCCATACCGCGCGTTCGCCCGTGACCGTTGCGGCTTGAAGAGATAGAGTTAAGCCCATCAGCGCGAGAACGAGTCCAGCCGCGTTGAAGAGTTAAAAGGGTCGGGCTCGGGGTGAAAGTATCATGGTAACTCGTTAAGCCTGAAGCGATCCGCTCCGAAGGCATAAACCGGAACCCCAACACGTTAACTATGACTAGGCAAATCGGGGGGCCAAGGCAGTGTAGGTATCGCGGATCAGCTTTTCGGTGGTTGGCCAATCGATGCATCCATCGGTGATTGAGACGCCGTATTTCAGATCTGACTTAGGTTGAGGAAAGGGTTGGGTTCCCGCGGCGAGATTACTTTCGACCATGGCGCCGATAATCGACTCGTCGCCGGCGGTAAGCTGTTGGAGCACGGCAGACAGAACTTCGGGTTGGAGCTCGGGTTTTTTGGCGGAATTGGCGTGGGAGCAATCGACCAAAATGGAGGGGAATAGCCCTGCTTTTTTCAGTGCACCGGTGGCCGCGGCGATGTCAGCGGGGGAGTAGTTGGGTCCAGCGGAGCCCCCGCGAAGAACGATGTGACAGTTGGGGTTTCCGGCGGTCGCAACGGCGGAAGCGTTTCCATCGATATTGACGCCGAGAAAGGTCTGCGGCTGTGCGGCTGCCTTGATGGCATTGACGGCGGAACCGAGGGTGCCGTCCGTGCCGTTCTTGAATCCGAGGGGCATGGAAAGGCCTGACGCCATCTGGCGGTGAATCTGGGACTCGGTGGTTCGAGCGCCGATAGCGGACCAGCTAATGAGGTCGGAAATGTATTGGGGCGTGATCGGGTCGAGAAGTTCCGTGGCGGTGGGAAGGCCTAAATCCAAGACCTCACGCAAAAACTTTCGGGCCGTGCGTAGTCCGGTGGCGATATCATTGGTGCCGTCGAGGTGAGGGTCCATGATCAGGCCCTTCCAGCCTACGGTGGTGCGGGGTTTTTCAAAATAGACCCTCATGACGATCATGATGCGGTCCGAGACCTCGGAGGAGAGTTTGGCCAAGCGTTTCGCGTAGTCGCGGCCGGCATCCAGATCATGGATCGAGCAGGGACCCACGATGAGCAGAAAACGTTTATCCTTGGTGAAGATGACGCGATGAAGCTCGTCGCGGGAGCGGGTGATGAACTCGGCTTGGGCGGAAGATTTTGGTAACTCCTCGACTAGCTGCGCCGGGGAGGGCAGTTTATTGGTCGAGAGGACATTGAGGTCTGAAGTGCGTTGCATGAATTGGTCACGTTGGAGGAATTGCGGCTACGTGAGCAAGACTAGGGGCATCCAATCTAGGCCAGATGAGTTTCGGCGCTTGGCGTCTCGAGTGATTTGGACAAAAAGTTGGCCGGCCACCTACCCCTAAGTGACCGGCCATTTGCTTTCTTAATTACCCCAAAACTCCCGCTAGGCGGGAGAAGATGAAAATCTGATGTTGCTAATCAAACGCAGAGAAAGAGTTTCGTCAACAAAAACTTATCAAAATCTTTCAATAATATACTTAAATGACTAAAAAAGAACTAGATGAAGAAGGCAGTTGTTTTGCAAAAACTACACAATGGGGCGAAATTCAGCCGATCGCGGTGCTGAAAGTTTGTGGAGAGGATGCGACCGAGTTTCTGCAAGGGCAGTTTTCACAAGATTTATGGAGAGACCGAACCGGGGTGGCGCGTTATGGATTTTGGCTGACTCGAAAAGGGAGAGTGGAGGGTGATTCGACGATCATACGGTTGGCGGAGGATTATTGTTTGATCTTTAGTTTCAGTATGACGGCAGCGGCATTGGTCGAGCGGTTCGAGGTATTCCTGGTCGCGGATGATGTGGAATTGGTGGATGTTTCGACGGATTGGACCGCTTGGCAGGTGATGGGGGAGGAAGTGAGGGGCTGGCTGGAATCACAGGAAGCGGGAGGAGGTGATTCGGGATTCGCGTGGGAGGCACCATGGAATTTGGGCAGGGGCAGCGCAGTGGTGGTGAGTCGCGCCGAGCCGAAGTGGCCGATTGGTTGGCGCGAGGCAGATCCGCGCGAGTTCGAGGTTGCCCGCATCAGTCTGGGCTGTCCGAAAGTGCCGATGGATCTAGGTCCGGAAGATTTTCCGCAGGAGGGCGGGCTGGAGAGTGCGGGTGTTTCCTTTCGAAAAGGTTGTTACCTCGGGCAAGAGATCATGGCCCGGATTCAAAACACGGGTCGAGTGAGGCGTCGATTGGTTAGGGTGACGGGCGCGGGGACGGCTCCGGCGACGCCTGATGCTGCTGGATTGTGGCAAAGCGGGAAACAGGTTGGGGTTTTGCGTTCGCGAGTAGATCGGGACGACGGGAGGTGGCTTGGCTGGGCGATGGTGAATCTGAGCTCCGCGGATTTTGATCGTTCGGCGACAGCAGGTGAAACCGCGGTGGATCCGGTGGATTGGTTGACCGAGGAAGATTCTGAAACGGGAGGTTCCAATGGATGAGCGAATTAAAATTACCGAGATTTTCAAAAATATGGGCGCGGGGACGGGGCAGGCTGAATTAATGGCGCGACAGCTTATTAAGCGGGCGGATCAGTTGGTGGAGTCCCGGCGTTGTTCTCGCCTCGCCGCCATGGAGTATTTGCTCAGTCTCGCGGTCTCAGGGGCGGAGGGGATCGCACCTCCGGGATTTGAGGGGACTCAAGCAGTTGGACAGTCGATGGACGTGAAAGTATCCCAACCTAACGATACCGTGGACGCTTCGAGGGGGGCGGATCAACTGACTGGCTCCATGCGAAACCGCGTTGAACGTCTATTTGTGGAGTCTTTTGGCCGCCCACCGAGCGTGATTTGCCGGGCACCAGGCCGAGTCGAGTTCGTGGGAAACCACACTGACTATAACGGTGGACCCGTTTTGGGCGCGGCCGTGGATCGAGCTGTTTGGGTGGCGGTGGCTCCGCGCGAGGATGGTTTAAGACGTTTTCGATCCGATCAGTCCGAGGGAGTGGTGGATGTTGAAGATCCGAGTATTCGCCGCGAGGGAGGCTCTAGTTGGGTGAATTATCCCTTGGGTGTGCTCGCCGCGTTGAGGGAGTTTGGGCTCAATGTGCCGGAGGGGTTTGATTATGCGGTCTGGGCTGATCTGCCGGTCGGTGCGGGGCTAAGTAGTAGTGCGGCGATCGAATTATCGTCGGGTTTGGCTTTTCTGGGCCTGACCGGTCAGTCGGTCGACCGAGAGACATTGGTTAAAATCGGAAGGCATGCGGAGAATTACTTCGTGGGCGTGCCGTGTGGGATTTTGGATCAAGGCGTGTCCGGTTTTGGGCGGAAAAATCAGTTGGTTTATATCGATTGTAGCGGGCCAACTTTTGAGACGGTGCCCATGCCGGAAGGCGCAGATTTTTGGATCTTCAATACTCACACAAAACACGCGTTGGTGGATGGGCTTTATCGTGCTCGTCACGAGGAGTGTATGGCTGCCGCGAGAGGATTGGGGGTGTCCCAGCTCGCACTAGCCAGCGAAGATCTCTTGGTGGCGCAAAGCACGGGGTTGGGCCAGGTCGAATTAAAACGAGCTCGTCATATCGTGGGCGAAGTCGCGCGGGTTCGAGGGACGATTAGCGCCCTCGCGAAGAATGATTTGAATGAAGTTGGCCGACTTATCACCGCGTCACATCGTAGTTCGCAGACCAATTTCGAAAATAGCACCGCCGAGCTAGATTTTTTGGTCGATCAGTTGGAAGGAATGCCGGGCGTTTACGGTGCGCGACTCACGGGAGGCGGCTTTGGGGGCGCGGTTATGGCTCTGACGGATGACCAATTTGATGCGAGAGCGGCGGAGATCGTTAAATCGGCTTATTTCGCCAAGTATGGAGCTCCAACCGACGTGGTTCATTTACGAACGGCAGAGGGAGCTGAAGTTGTTTTCGGCCCGCAGTCGACTCTCTCGTGCCGCTAGCGATAGCGCATTTCGGGCCTGGTATTTTTTCGGCTTCTTCGGGGGTGATCCAGCCGAGAAGCGCTTGCTTGAGCGCGTCACAGGGCAGTGGCCGGTAGCCTGAATTTTGGGCCCCGGCGACGGGCTTGGAGGGTTTAGTTCGAGGGCTGATGAAGTCGCGCATGTCTTCCGCGACTTCCAAATAGTCGTGGTGCCCGGTTCGTAATGAATAGCCGGGGTCGAACTATTTTTTACAGGTTCTTCCCCGATAAAGGGTCACGGTAGTGGCTCGGGGATCTTTGAAGAATGGCTCCAGTTCATTGGGGGAGGCCGGGGAGGTTTCTTTACAGGCCGAACAAACTCGGCGAACGAGTCGTTGTGACAAGATGCCGACGATGGTCGGGGCGACTAGGTGGGCCTCAACACCGAGTCGCAAGTAACCGGGTAAACGCTTGAATCGAGTCGTTGTTATCTGGAGCGAGCCCAGTGCATGCTGACCAGTCAAGGCGGCTTCGGTTGCGATTTGAGCGGTCACCACGTCGCGAATGTCGCCGACTTGCACGACGTCGGGATCTTGACTGTCAGCGGAGCACTCCGCGCCGGGGGCGGGCGAAGGTCAGGTCGATGGGGTAATTGACCTGATATTGGGTCATCGAGGGGCGGCGAATTTCGACGGGATCTTCCAGCAT
>Ga0105053_10008165_pt1 | contig 13711 bp, 8 predicted proteins | sample BON01_FD_78093 | JGI IMG/M metagenome (GOLD analysis project Ga0105053, IMG submission 78093) | Freshwater microbial communities from Lake Bonney liftoff mats and glacier meltwater in Antarctica - BON-01 | ecosystem: Environmental > Aquatic > Freshwater > Ice > Glacier meltwater | place: Lake...
AGACGGTCGCCTCGCTAGTAGATGCAGTCATCGCCGTCGACATGAATCACATCTCCTGAAGCATCGTCGATAACAACCGGGCGACCCGTATCGGGTGAATATAGCGCGTCGCAGGCCCGCCTGTCTCTCTGTTGAGCGCCGGGCGTCCCAGGCCGCGGGTCCGGGCCTCATCGACCTGCGTCAGCGTTCAGCCGCGAGCTCGCATCTGGCGCAGCCAGCTTGTCGGAAGGTTTCACCACTACGGCCTTCATCAGCTCCGGTAGTCGCCGTTGATCTCGATGTAGCGTTTGGTCAGATCGCAGGTCCAGACGGTGGCCGAGGCGCGGCCAGAGCCGACATCGACGGTGATCTCGATCTCGGCATTTTTCATATAGGCGCTCATCTTCGCCTCGTCGTAGGTCGGCGAGGGTGCGCCGTCGATGGCGGCGACATGGGGGCCGAAGCGGATGGCCAGGCAGTCGCGGTCGACCGGCTCCTCGGTCTTTCCGACCGCCATGACGACCCGTCCCCAGTTGGCGTCCTCTCCGGCCAGGGCGGTCTTGACTAGGGGGCTGTCGGCAATCGATTTGGCCAGTTTCCGGGCTGATGCGGGTGAGGCGGCACCGTCGACGGTGACCTTGACGAATTTGGTAGCCCCCTCGCCGTCGCGGACCAGCTGATGGGCCAGGTCCAGCATGACCTTGTCCAGCGCCGCTCCGAACGCTTTCAGCCGGCGGTCGCCGACCCGGCCGATACGCGGGGCTCCGCTCGCGCCCGTGGCGAACAACAGGCAGGTGTCATTGGTCGAGGTGTCGCCGTCCACGGTGACGCTGTTGAAAGTGGTGCGGACGTGCAGGCCCAGCAGGGCGCGCAGCACCGGCGGGGCGATAGCGGCATCGGTGACGATGAAGCCGAGCATGGTGGCCATGTCGGGGGCGATCATGCCCGAGCCCTTGGCGATACCGGCGATACGGACCTTGCGGCCCTCGATCTCGCATTCGGCGTAGGACCCTTTGGGGAAGGTGTCGGTGGTCATGATGGCCTGACCGGCACGGGCCCAGCCGTCAGGGTCCAGCCCTGCGCCGATCTCCGGCATCCGGGCCGCGATCTTGCGGTCATCCAGCACCACGCCGATCACGCCAGTGGAAGCCAGCATGACGTCACGCTGGCGGCAGCCGAACAGTTTGGCGACCTCGGAAGCCGTGCGACGAGCCGCGTCGGCTCCGGCCTTGCCGGTGAAGGCATTGGCGCAACCGGCGTTGACCACAAGGGCCCGCACGTCCTGACCGCCGTCCGTGACTGCCAGATGGCGTTTGCACCAGTCGACCGGGGCCGAGCCGATCTTGTGCCGGGTGAAGACGCCGGCGCAGGTCGTGCCCCGGGCGAAGCTGAACACCACTAGGTCGTCGCGCTCATGCTTGTAGAAACCGGCCCGGGCCGTGGCGATTTCGACCCCGCCGATGGGGGGAATGGCCGGAAAGGGCACGGCCAAGGGCGAGATCTCGAGTCCGGGCTTGCCCGGAGCGGCGGCCGGAGGCGGCACCCTGGCCGGAGTGGTGGCGCGCTTGAGGGCCGTAGTCAGGGGATCGAAGGCCTTTTCGATAGCCTGTTCGATTTTCTGGCCGGTCGAGGCGCGACTGCCCTCGGGCGGGCGGCTCATGAAGCCTTCTTCGGCGCGGGCGGCGCAGCGGCGGCGGGCGGTGGCGACGCCGAGGCCGGCTCCTGCGACCGATCCGTGTCGCGGGGCAGGAGATTTTCGACCTCGGCCTTGCCGCGCAACTCCTCAAGTAACTGGCGCACGCCCTCATAGGTCAGGTAGCGGATAATCTGGGGCCGGGCCTGTTCCAGGGTCGGCGGCGTCTCTCGGCGACGGTCCTCGACCCGCAGCACAGCCCAGCCGCCCTCGGTCTGGAACGGTCCGACCGTCGAGCCCGCAGGCTTGTCGCGCAGGGCATTGGCATAGGCCTCGGGCATGACGTCGAGGGTGCGATAGCCCAGGTCGCCGCCGGAATAGCGTGTCGCGTCATCGATGGAGCTTTCGGCAGCCACGGCCTCGAAGGCCGCGCCCTGGGCCAGAATGCCGATCACGGCATCGGCCTCCGGTTTGGTCCGGGACTGGATCAGGCGGACGCGGATTTCCTCCGAGGTCTGCGCCAGACGCACCTGCTCCTGATAAATAGTCTCTACGGCGCGATCCGAGATGGAGCCGTTGACCACCGTCTCGACCAGCATGTCGCCAAGGATGCGTTCCCGGGTCGCTTCCAGCCGGCGCTGGGCCAGGGCGGAGTTGTCCAGACCGCGACGCTCGGCCTCGCGGGCCAGAAGTTTCTGGTCGATGACCTCGTCCAGCACCCGCCGGAACAGATCGGAGGTCACATCCAGTGGTTCGCCCTCGCCGACCAGACCCTGGGCTACGGCCTCGCGTTTGACGTCGGACGCCCAGATGGTCTTGCCCTGGACCTCGGCCACAGCCCGGTCGCCGGGCTGGGGCGCGCGATCCGTTCCACCCCCGGGACCGCAGGCCGCGAGGGTCAGAAACGCCGCCAGCAGCAGGGGAAACAAGGGGCTGGAAAGCCGCATTTTGGCGCGCTCCGTCACGGGGCGGAAAAGCCCCTCGCGTTGACAGGGATAAGGCCGGTGCTTAAGTCCCGCCTGCGCCCAAGTCGAGGGGTTTTCGAATGATCGCGCGGCCCTCGCGCGCGTCTTTACAGGCGCATCGGGTCGCAATCGCCGTGACCCCTCCCCCCGCGCAGTCGTCGCCGCTCCTTCGGGACCTTTCAATACCAGAGCCCCTGTCGCTCGCCCGCCTTCGGATCATCCATGCTCGGCATTGCCAAGAAGATTTTCGGCTCCTCCAACGACCGAAAGGTCAAGGACTTCATAAGCCGGGTTCAGAAGATCAATGCTCTGGAGGAAAAATTCGCCGCCCTGTCGGATGACGAACTGCGCATGATGACCGAGGCCCTCCGCGACCGGCTCACGGGCGGCGAGACCCTGGATAAGGTGCTGAACGAGGCCTTCGCGGTGGCACGAGAGGCCTCGAAACGGGTTCTGGGCCAGCGCCAGTATGACGTCCAGCTGGCAGGCGGCATGATCCTTCACAACGGCGGTATCGCCGAAATGCGAACCGGCGAGGGCAAGACACTGGTTGCCGTCGCCCCGGTGTATCTGAACGCGCTGGCGGGCAAGGGCGTGCATGTCATCACCGTCAATGACTACCTGGCCCGGCGCGACGCCGAATGGATGGGTCGGGTCTATCGCTTCCTCGGGATGGAGGTCGGCGTCATCGTCAACGGCCTGTCCCAAGGCCAGCGACAGTCGGCCTATGCGGCCGACATCACCTACGGCACAAACAACGAGTTCGGCTTCGACTATCTGCGCGACAATCTGGTCTATGACCGCCGGGAGATGGTGCAGCGTCCGCACCATTTCGCCATCGTCGACGAGGTCGATTCCATCCTGGTCGATGAGGCGCGCACGCCGCTGATCATCTCGGGCCCGACGGAAGACCGGTCGGACCTCTATCTGATCGTCGACGGGATCATCAAGGATCTGATCCTGGACAAGACCACCTTCGACCTCGACGAGAAACAGCGGCAGGCGCTGCTGACCGAGGAGGGTTCCGAAAAGATAGAAGAGATCATGGAGCAGCGCGAACTGTTCGCGCCCGACACCACCGGCCTGTACGATGCGCCCAACATCACCCTGGTCCACCACATCAACCAGGCGCTGCGCGCCAACACCCTGTACCAGAAAGACAAGGACTATATCATCAAGGCTGGCGAGGTCATGCTGATCGATGAGTTCACCGGTCGGATGATGCAGGGCCGCCGCCTGTCCGAGGGCCTGCACCAGGCCATCGAGGCCAAGGAGGGCGTGAAGATCATGCCCGAGAACCAGACCCTGGCCTCGGTCACCATCCAGAACTATTTCCGCCTCTACGAAAAACTGTCCGGCATGACCGGCACGGCCGCGACCGAGGCCCAGGAATTCCTCGACATCTACAAGATGGATGTCCTGGAAGTGCCGACCAACCGGCCCGTCAAACGGATCGACCACGACGACGAAATCTTCCGCACCTCGGACGAAAAGAACCAGGCCATCGCCGGCCTGATCGCCGAATGCCACGTCAGGGGTCAGCCGATCCTGGTCGGCACGGTGTCGATCGAGAAATCCGAGACCCTGTCCGAACTGCTAAAGACCCATGAGTATGAAGTCACCCTCAAGACGCTGAAGCCCCAACATGCCCATCTGCTGGAACAGGTCACCGGCGAGGACGAGAAGGGCCGGCGCGAGGCGAAAAAGGCCTATGCGGCGCTGAAGGACGAGGATTTCGACATCGAAATCCGCACCGGCAAGGGCATTCCGCACAGTGTGCTGAACGCCCGCCAGCACGAGCAGGAAGCCTATATCGTGGCCGCCGCGGGCCTGCCCGGCGTGGTCACCATCGCCACCAACATGGCCGGCCGCGGCACCGACATCCAGCTGGGCGGCAACCTGGAAATGCGCCTGCAGAAATGGCGTCAGGACCTGCGCAATCTGGCGCAGGAAGTCACCCCGGACATGGAGACTGCGGAAGAGGCCCGCCTCAAGGCCGACATCGCGGTCCAGCGGCAGAAGTCGCTGGCGGCCGGCGGTCTGTTCGTCCTGGGCACCGAGCGCCACGAAAGCCGCCGTATCGACAACCAGTTGCGCGGCCGCACCGGCCGTCAGGGCGACCCCGGCACCTCGAAATTCTTCCTGTCCTGCGAAGACGACCTGCTGCGTATCTTCGCCGGTGATCGTCTCGATTCCATCATGCGCAGCTTCGGCGTGGCCGAGGGCGAGGCCATCAGCCACCCGTGGCTGAACCGTGCCGTCGAGACCGCCCAGAAGCGCGTCGAGACCCGCAACTACGACATCCGCAAGAACCTGCTGAAATACGACGACGTCGTGAACGACCAGCGCAAGGCCGTGTTCGAACAGCGCCAGGAGTTCATGGACGCCACGGACCTGTCCGAACTGGTCGGCGAGTTCCGCAACGACGTCATCTCCGACCTGATCGAAAAACATATGCCGCCCAAGGCCTATGCCGAACAGTGGGAAATCGACGGCCTCGACGAGAAGGTTAAGTCAACCCTCGGTCTGGAGCTGCCGCTGCATGATTGGGCCGCCGAGGAAGGCGTGTCCAACGAGGAGGTCGAGGAACGGCTCACGACCGCCGCCGACGCCCGCGCCAATGAGCGACTGGAACAGATCGGCGCCGAGCAGACGCGCGGCCTTGAGAAGCAGTTCCTGTTGCAGATGATCGACATGCAGTGGCGCGAGCACCTGGTCCATCTGGACCATCTGCGCGGCGTCATCGGGCTGCGCGGCTATGGCCAGCGCGATCCGCTGAATGAGTACAAGACCGAGGCCTTCAACCTGTTCGAAACCCTGCTGTTCGAGCTGCGCCACAATGTGACGCGCTGGCTGATGACCGTCGAGTTCCGCTTCGAGGCCCCGCCGGCGATGGAGATGCCCGAGTTCAAGGAAATCCACCTGAGCCCCGGCAGCGGCGAGAACCAGATGGATAATCCGAACGCCCAGTTACCGGAAGGCCGGCTCATGGGCGACGACCGGGCGCGGCTTCCGGTTGACGTCATGCCGGTCGGCTGGGAGCGCACGCCGCGCAACGCTGACTGCCCCTGCGGCTCGGGACGGAAATTCAAACACTGCCACGGAAGTTTGATTTGAGGCCGCTATCGCTCGCCGCGCGGCGGCTCGCTGCTTGAGCGCGGGAGAGCTGGCCACTAGCTACGGGCCGTGCTGAACCGCGTCGGAGATTTCGATGAGCCGCAAGAACCTGTTCTCCCGCGCCCTGTCGCTGGACCCGGAGCGGCTGCATTTCGCGGCCCACAGCCACCATCTGTGGCCGGATGCCAGTTTCGACGCCCAGACACAGACCTGGGTCGAGGCCAATCAATTAGCCGACCGCAAATGGGACCGGATCTTCGGTGAGGTCATTCCCGAGGCCCAAGCCCATGTGGCGCGTGAGCTGAACCTGCCGTCGCCCGACACAGTGGTGTTCGCCCCCAATACCCACGACCTGCTGCTGCGGATCGTCTCGGGCGTTGAACGCAAGCCGGTTCGCATCCTGTCGACCGACGGCGAGTTCCATTCGTTCCGGCGCCAGGGCGAACGCTGGGAAGAGGCGGGCGAGGCCGTGATCACCCGCATACCGCTGGAGCCGTTCGCAACCTTCGACGCCCGGTTCGTGACGGCGGCGCAAGCGGGCGGCTTTGATCTGATCCTGGTCAGCCAGGTGTTTTTCCGCACCGGTCAGGTCTTTGGCGGCATCGCCGATCTGGCGGCCCTGGCCGATCCGGCGGGGCCTTGGGTGGTGATCGACGGCTATCACGGCTTCATGGCCACGCCGACCGACCTGTCGATGGTGGCCGATCGCATCTTCTATCTGTCCGGGGGCTACAAATACGCCATGGCCGGAGAGGGCGTCTGTTTCCTGCATGCGCCGGACGGCTACTGCCCGCGGCCGGTCGTGACCGGCTGGTTCGCTGAGTTCGGCGATCTGTCGGGGCCGCCGGGCGGGGTCCAGTACCGCAGCGACGGCGGCCGGTTCTGGGGCGCGACCTTCGACGTATCCCCCCTGTACCGGTTCAACGCCGTGCGCCGGGTGCTGGACGAGGCCGGCCTGACCACCGCCGACATCAGCGCCCATGCCCACGGCCTGATGGCGCAGTTTCAGGACGCGGTCACCGGGGGGCTGGCGGGCCGGCTGGGCGAGGCTGAACGGATCAACCCCCTGACCGGCGAGGCCCGGCGGGCGCGCTTCCTGGCCTTCCGGCACCCGGACGCCGAGGCATGGCGGGCACGGCTGCTCGAAGCGGACGTGGTCACCGATGTGCGCGACGATGTGATCCGCTTCGGCTTCGGCCTGTATCAGGATGCGCGCGACGTCGAGCGGCTGATCGAGATTTGCGACCGGCTGCTCTGAACCCTCTGCCGGCTCAGAAGAAGGTCGTGTCTTCGGACTGTTTCGCTTCCGGAGCCTTGCGGGGTGCCGGAGGACCGGTCGGAGCGGGTACCGGCGCGCTGGCGGGCGCGTCGCCTTCGGCCGGCGCAATCGGCGGCAGAGTCGGATAGGGCAGACTTTCGAGGCCGGCGCCGCCCGGCAGGGCCGACGGAGCCTCGGGGTCACCGGGGGCGACGGCCGGCGCGTCGAGACGGTCGGGCGCGTTCAGGTCGTCGCGGATAAAGACCCAGGAGCGGCTGTCGGAACAGGCGCAGGCCTTCATGAAGCCCTCGCGGTCGCGCCAGATGATCAGCGGATAGCGCGGCTGCAGATTCACCTCCCTGAGATCAGCGGTCAGGCGGACGACGAAGTCGCGACTGGCCTCGACCACGGCCCCACGAGCCAGATTGCCGTCCGCAGCAGGGATGCCCGCAGCGGTCCAGTTACGCACCGGCGTTGCGGTCCAGCGCTGGTACAGGGTCCAGTCGCGGGTCAGCCACAGTTCGGCGATGGTGGCGCGCTCGGCGGCCGTGGACTGGGCCAGCCCCTCGAGATCCGGGCGGGCGAACAGGATCATGCGGACCTCGACACCGGCGGCCCGCAGCTTGGGCACCTCCTCGCGCTCATACCGGGCCATGGCCGCAGAGTCGCGATAGCCGATGATATACAGCGGCTCGCCGCCGCCGCCCGCCGAGACCCAGGACACCTCGTCCAGCATCCGCTGGATTTCCGCCTGGTTGCGGGACACCATCACCGGCTGGAACCGCGCATAATAGGTCCAGTACGCCCAGTAGGCGATGCCGGCGAGGACCAGACCGATGACGGCGGCCAGGGCTGACCAGATGAAAAAGCGACGCATGCGGGGAAGCGCTCCTGCTTACTTGGTTCGCAGACGATACCGTCTAGCACCGATTTGGGGTGCCGCGCACGCCTGAGAGGCGAGCGGTCATTGATCAGACCTTGACGCCTCGAAGCGTCCAGCCAAGGCCAGCGCGAGAAAGCGGTCGCAAGCGCCTGACGCTTCGGACGCGTCATCGGGCCGGCGACCAAAGAAGGCGACGCTGAATTCACCGGGCTCGAAGGAATTCGTCCCGATCATCTCCGAGCGTCGAGCGCGGTATCCGAACGAGATCAGCCCGGGATGGCGAACCAGGCTGAACTCCGCACCTTCCACAGCCGCAAACTGCCTTGCCAGCGCAACCACCGTTTCAGATCGTGACTCCGCAACCGTGACGTTCACGATGCAAACGGCGGACTTCTCCTCAGCTGAGCAGCCGTTGGCGACGCCAATAAGCAAGGCGCCGACAGCCGAGAGGGCCGGGACTTTCACCTCACCCCATGGTCGGAATGACGAAGCTGGAATCAGCATGCTCCAGCGCGCTGTCGGGCCAGCGGGCTGTGATGGTCTTGACCTTGGTCCAGAATTTCACCCCTTCCATGCCGTGCTGGTTGGTGTCGCCGAAAGCAGAGCGTTTCCAGCCGCCGAAGGTGTGATAGGCGACCGGCACCGGGATCGGGACATTAATCCCGACCATGCCGACATTGACCCGGGCGGCAAAGTCGCGGGCGGCGCGGCCGTTCTGGGTGAAGATGGCGACGCCGTTGCCGTACTGGTGCTTGCTGGGCAGGCTCAAAGCCTCCTCGAAGCTGGCGGCGCGAACGATCTGCAGCACGGGGCCGAAGATCTCTTCCTGATAGGCGCTCATGTCCGGCGTGACGTGGTCGAACAGCGACGGGCCGATGAAGAAGCCCTTCTCGTGGCCCTGCAGGCTGAAGTCGCGGCCGTCGACGACCAGTTCGGCCCCCTCCTTGACCCCGGTGGCAATCCAGTTGGCGATACGGTCGCGGTGCTGAGCCGAGACCACCGGGCCATAGTGGGCCCCCTCGTCCGTCGAGACGCCGACCCGCATCGTCGGGATTTCGGCGACCATCCGCTCGCGCAGTTCGTCGGCGGTTTTCTTGCCGACCGGGACCACGACAGGAAGGGCCATGCAGCGTTCGCCGGCCGAGCCATAGGCCGCCCCGGACAGGTCCTTGATCACCTGGTCCATGTCGGCGTCGGGCAGGACGATGCCGTGGTTCTTGGCCCCGCCCATGGCCTGGACCCGCTTATGGTTGGCGGCCCCGGTCTGATAGACATAGTGGGCGATGTCGGACGAGCCGACGAAGCTGACGGCATGGACCAGCGGATGGGTCAGGATGGCGTCGACCGCCACCTTGTCACCGTGGACCACGTTCAGAACCCCGGCGGGTGCCCCCGCCTCCATCATCAGCTCGGCCAGACGCAGCGGCACCGACGGATCACGCTCGCTGGGCTTCAGGATGAAGGTGTTGCCGACGGCGATGGCCACGCCGAACATCCACATCGGGATCATGGCCGGGAAGTTGAACGGTGTAATGCCCGCGACCACGCCCAGCGGCTGGCGCATCGAATAGACGTCGATGCCGGGGCCGGCCCCGTGGGTGTATTCGCCCTTCAGCACATGGGGGATGCCGCAGGCGAATTCGATCACTTCCAGCCCGCGCTGCACATCACCCTTGGAGTCGGCGACGACCTTGCCGTGCTCGCTGGACAGCAGTTCGGCCAGCTCCTGCATATGGGCCTCGACCAGCCGTTTGAACTCGAACATCACCCGGGCGCGACGCTGGGGATTGGTCGAGGACCAGCCCTCAAAGGCGGTCTGGGCGGCCTGGACGGCGCGATCCATTTCGGCCACCGACGCCAGCTGCACCCGAGCCTGGACGTCGCCGGTATTGGGATCGAACACGTCCGAGAACCGGCCCGATGCCCCGGTAAAAGACGCGCCGTCGATGAAATGGTTGATGTCGCGCATGGGCGGGCCGTCCTCGGAAATGAAACAGGTCGTCAGATGGCCAGCGGTTTAGCCCCTGACCCGCGCGGGCGCCAGCGCTGCGGGTGTGACACTCCAGCGGGCGGTTCCCGGCCGAAGAGTGGACGTTTCGAATAACGGCCAGGGATGGAGTACAGATTTGAGTGTGTTGCAGCGATCAGTTGAGCCCACCGTCAGAAGCTGACATTGGCTTGCTGGCACAAGCGGACCTTTTAGGCTCGTTCCCGCTTGAGACGGGCGCACGATGGCGCGTAAGGAGCAGCGATGGCGTTCGAACCTGTTCCGCTGCAACCTCTAGAGCGCGGCTATCTTACGGTCCTGCGCATCCGGGCAGCCATCGGCTGGCTGTTCGTGGCTGCGATGGCAGCGGTGGCGGACGGCTTTTTGCAATGGCGCATCGGCCTCTCGCCGGGCGTCGTCACCGGACCCTTCGTTGTGTTCGCCATCCTGTCGATCGTGTTTCTCGTGCCGGGTCGCTGGCGTCGACGGGGCTATGCGTTCACCGATCGAGAGCTGCACGTCGCCTCCGGCTGGCTCACGCGGGTGCACATCGTTGTCCCGGTCTCTCGCGTCCAGCATATCGACGTCAGCCAGGGGCCAATCGAACGCAGCGCGGGTGTCGCCACCCTCAGCTTGCACACCGCCGGCACCGAGAACAGCCTCGTGGTGCTCCCGGGCATAAGCCGGCGGCGGGCCGAGGAAATCCGCGATGCGATCCGCGGTCGCATCAGCGACGCGCCCTGGTGAGCACACCCGAAACTTCGACCGTTTCCGAGGCCCTGCCGCCGCGACGGCTTGACCCGCGTACTATCCTCATCCGATCCTTGCAGGGCTCGCCATCCGTCATCCTCGGAATCCCGGTGGTTTTGGCCTGGTCGCGGGGGGACGGTGTCCCGGTCGCGTTCCTGCTCGCAGGAATGGCGCTGCTGTTGGTCGTCATGCTCTTTTTCAGCTGGCTCCGCTGGCGTACTTTCACCTACCAGATTCTGCCCGGGCAGGTCGTCATTACACGCGGCCTGATCACGCGGACCCGCCGCTCGATCCCGGCCGAACGTATTCAGGACGTGTCGATCAAACAGGGTCTGTTGTCCCGATTGATCGGTCTTGCGGAAGTGCGCATCGAAACGGGCGGCGGGGCGGAGGACGAAGGCAGGCTGGACAGTGTCAGCCTCTCCGAGGCCTATCGGCTGCGTGAGGTACTGCGGGGCATCCGGACGGGTGTCACTGCCGCCGGGGCCAGCGGCCACACAGGCGAGGACGAGGCCGAAACCCTGCTGTTCCGAATGGGGTTTGCGCGATTGCTCGGCTCCGGATTGTTCAACTTCTCGCTCGTCTGGATCGTTGCCATTTTCGGTATCCTTCAGTTCTTTGGCCAGGCGCTCGGTTATGACGGGGACCGATGGTTGGAGGTGGTTGGTATTGCCGAGAGGGCGCTGGAATCGCGGCTCAACGCCTCGGTTCTCCTCAGCGTCGCCGGGCTCGCCATCGGCCTTGGACTGCTGGCCGGTGTCATCAGGACGGTGCTGCAGACCTATGGCTTCAGGCTCACCCATGCCGGCGAACGGTTCCGCTACAGGCGCGGTCTGCTGACCCGAACCGAGGTGGTCGTGGCACGGCGGCAGATCCAGCTCGGGCTGGTCGAGCGCGGCACCGTGAGTGGTCGCCTGGGGTGGTCGGCGTTCAAGGTTCAGACCTTGGGCGGCAGCGATCACGTTTCCGGCCGGCAGGAGCTGGCGCCGTTCGCGAGGCCGGCGGAACTCGCTCCCATCATCGCCCTTGCCGGGCTTCCCCCGTTCGAGCGTTCCCCGCTGCGACCCGTCTCGCAGCGGCATGTCCTTCGCGGACTCGTCGGATTCGTCATCTTGCCGACTGTCGTCCTGCTGGCGGCGACGACCATCTTCCCGCCGGCCGCGCTGCTTCTGTTCGCCATGCCTTTCACGCTCGCGGTCGCGCTGCTGCGGCGGCGCTGTCATCGCTACGCGCTGGCCGCAACCAGCGTCCAGGTGACGCGCGGCGTGCTCAGGCGACGCGACTGGACGGTCCCTTACGGCAATGTCCAGGTCGTCACCGTGCGGCGCGGGCCGGTTCAGCGGCTGCTCGGACTCGCAACGGTGCGGATCGACACCGCAGGCGGACGCGGGATTAACGGTCCCCATGTCCACGATCTCGATGAGGCGCAGGCCGCGGCGTTCGTCGGCGACCTGATCGAGCGGGTGAAAGCCCTTGGGAGCTCGACGCCTTCAAACGCGCACTGAGAAATCTGTAATACCGAACAAGCGAGTCGGATCAGGAATTTATTCCTTTTTCGCCCTTGACCTTCGCCGGGCCCGTCCCATCTAATGCCATGGTGCGGTCGGTCGGCCTCGCCCCGGTTTTTGAAAATCGAACGACGGAGGTGGCGATTTCAGCGGCATCCGGCGGGAAAATTTCCGATACTCTGGCACGGTTTCAGCCAACCTGACGGGCTTATTTTTCGCCAAGCAACTGAATATAAAAGTATTTCAGAGTTTTTTGGATTGGCACGGTTGGCACCCCGAATCTCCGGAACCGTGCCACCGATCGGAGTGCAGGACCGACGGTCGGATGCGACCTGACGTACAGTCTGCTCCCCCGCCCCGCCCCGGCGCAATCAGGTTCATCACAAAGGCCACAACGGGGTCACAAAGGGCACGACGGGTCCTGAGAGGCTGAAAGAGCCGGCCCCGCTATCGATGTGCAGCGGAAAACTCGGGTTCAACGCCAGTACGTTGATGGATCAAGGCGGCGAACGCCGCGATCTCACGACGCGCAAAACAATCAACCGACCGCGAAATGGCGTCAGTCCCGTCGTGTTCGTTGTGACCCCGTTGTGCCCGTTGTGCCCGTTGTGATGTACCCTGCGACCAGCAGACGTGGCGCAAAGCCAACGCACCAGCCGGAGCCACCTCAACGGACGAAGGGTCTAAACCGCCGCGTCGAACAGGGCGTCGCGGGCGATGTCGGCCTGGAGCATGGGGAAGAAATGGGTGCCGCCGGGCACGGTCGCGACCGTCACATGGGGCAGGCCGCGCCTGTTACCGTCAAGATGACAGGTCGAACCCGTCTCGCCCTTGAGCACCGTCACCGGACAGTCGAGGCGTTTGAGGGCGCGCCAGGGGTCATGGCTCTGGGCCGCATAGTTGGAGGCCTCCCATGCGGGGTCGCAGGCCAGGGTAAAGCCCTCCGGCGTCTCGACAAGGCCATCGGTCAAATAGTCGGCCAGCATCATCTCGGGCCAGCCTCGGAAGGCTCCGCGGCCCAGATAGGCGGTCATGGCCTGTTCGCGGCCGTCAAAGACGGCGCGGCGTCGCCGGGCGGCCTTGACCAGGGGGATGCGTGAGGCGAGGCGGTCGAGCAGCGGCAGGTGGAAGGCCGCAACGGTCCAGCGGCTCCAGATCACCGGATCGAGCAGGACCAGTCCGCCGACGCGATCGGGCCGTTCGGCCGCCGCCAGCAGGGCCGAGGTGCCGCCCATGGAATGGCCGGCCAGGATCACCGGCGCTCCGTCCAGTGTGTCGAGCAGGGCGACCAGATCGTCGCGATGGTCATGCCAGTGCCGACGCCCACCGCCCTCGGCCGGCAGGGTGGTACCGCCGTGGCCACGCAGGTCAGGGGCCCAGATCCGCAGACTGCCCGACAGCGGGGCCAGCAGAGTGCGATAGGTCAGGGCGTTGAAGCCGTTGGCATGGACAAAGATCAGGTCGACCGGCCGTTTCGGGTCGCCGAAATCCAGCACAGTCATCCGGCCCGCGCCCCAGCGGTTCGACACCGGCAGGCTCAGTCGACGGGGCGGGGAGAGCCGGATCGCATCCATGGGGCGCAGATAGGGGGCGGCACCGGCGAATACCAGTTCACCTGGCGGAAGGCTCAG
>Ga0105053_10008168_pt1 | contig 13707 bp, 11 predicted proteins | sample BON01_FD_78093 | JGI IMG/M metagenome (GOLD analysis project Ga0105053, IMG submission 78093) | Freshwater microbial communities from Lake Bonney liftoff mats and glacier meltwater in Antarctica - BON-01 | ecosystem: Environmental > Aquatic > Freshwater > Ice > Glacier meltwater | place: Lake...
GGAGTTTGTGATTTCTGCGACGACTACGACTACGGCATCAAGCAGGTGGCGGGCAACGACGACTACGACTACGGCATCAAGCAGGCGGGCAACGACGACTACGACTACGACGAGGGCCGATATATTTTTCTTCGACTCGTTGCTCAAGCAAGGGAGAAGAACCTCCTAATACCGGCGGTGGCCGGGTCTTTCTCCCTCGATGCATCACTTGGTCTTCTGGCCACACGCCGGCGCCTGGGGCGCCGGGGTAATTTATTCTGCCATGCGCTCAGCTTTTGTGGTGTGAGTTGTATGTATGAAGAATTTCACACAAAAAAAGAAAATAGCTGTAGGTGTGTACCCCTAAGTTTTTGGCGATACCCCTCCCCCTGCCCTCCTCGGCGGCGTTCGTGGTCGGAAAAAGCGAAGCACAGCAGCTCGCGCTGGAGGTCGGCCATGGATGGTGCGTGCGAGCCACCACGTGTCGAGCCACCGTGCAGGCTCCACGACTCACCCGAGCCTCCGCCGCCGCGCCAACAGAGTTCAAGTTCGACCTTTATGACGCGCTCGAGATCAAACCCGATGCGTCCGTCGGCGACGTGAAGAAGGCCTACCGGAAGCTCGCTCTCGTCCACCACCCCGATCGCAACGGCGGCGAGCAGGTGGATTCGCACGCCGCAGCCGTGGCTCCTCGCCGAGCCGCTGGGGAGCGGCTTCTCGTGGCACTGAGCGGTGGCATTCCGTTGCACACTGCATCAGCCTGCCAGCGCCCACGCTCCAACCACGCCGGCGCCGCTCGCGCTCACCCCAACTCCGCCTCACTGCCTTGCTCAGTCGGAACTCTTCCTCAACCTGAAGATTGCGTACGACACGTTGCGCGACGCGGACCAGCGGCGCAACTACGACGCCTTCCACTCGTCTCGCGAGTACGTGCGCGACCGCCGGCCGCTCTCCGCCAAGGAGGCGGCGTGGCTCGTCGACCAGCAGAAGCGCTCGTGGGGCGTGCGTGAGATCCACCCATTCGCCGTCTGCATCCTCTGTGAGAGCTGCCCGTGCCCCGCCGACGGCGTCTGCTACGCGTGCGGCATGACGTTTTGCCAGATGTGCGTGCGCAAGATGCACACCAACGGCAAGACGGTGCCGCACTACCCGTGCCGCAACTCGACCAAGTTCTCGGAGGACCTGGTGGTGGCGGGCAAGGAGAAGGATCGCGAGCGGCGCATGCTGCAGGTCCCGTCGAACAAGTGGCTCCTGTCGGACGCCGAGTTCGGCCACCGCAGGGACGTCTACCGCGAGCGCGCAAAGGCGGACGCGCCCGAGATGTGCTCCTACTGGGCGTGGGCGCAGACGCGCTACACGGTGCACCTGGCCGTCTGGCTCCCCTCCTCCGACGGCAACGCCGAGATCTTTTTTGACCGGGACGAGGCGGGCAAGCAGCGCATCACGCTGCGGCCGACGGGCATGGCGCCGCTGCTCTCGCGCACCTTTGCGCATGAGGTGGACGAGTCGCGCGCCGGCGACGCCATGTTCTTCCAGCACATGCACTGCATGACCTTCTGCCTCGCCAAGGCCAACGTGGGCGAGCGCTGGCGCGCCATGTTCGCGGGCGACGCCGACGGGGCGAGGGAGATGCGACTGGGCAAACCCGACCACTCGGTCGGCGAGGAGCAGGTGCGTCTCGATTCGAATCGTACACATCGCGCGGGAAGGAACCCCATCCGGGCGTGCGAAGGCGCCCACCCCCCAACCCAGCGCACCCCTCGCGTGCCCCGCAGACGGACGGGTTCAAGCCCGCGAACCACTACCGCGTGGCGGGCCGCAAGGAGACGGCGTCCGAGTGGCACGAGGTGACGGTGAGCGTGCGCGTGCCCGAGGAGAGCTCCCGCGCGCTCGTCTCTGCCGTCATCTCGCCCACCCACCTCGAGGTGACCGTCGCGGCGCCTGCGCCCGCGCCGCCGCTGCTGGTCTGGCGGCGGCGGCTGCAGCAGCGGACGCTCAAGTACGAGGACGGCCACACCTCGCGCACGCACGTGGACACGGCCAACTCCACCTGGCTGCTGGGCACCGACGCGGAGGGGAGCAAGTGCGTCCAGTTCGTGCTGGCGCAGTGGATGGAGGGCGCCAACAAGAACCAGGAGGAGAAGATCTCGAACCAGCTCAAGGGCGTGGGGCTCTCTGTGCTGACGGAGGACGCGGACCCGCACCACCTCTTCGAGCTGCTCGAGGCGGAGGTCTGGCTGCGCGCGGGCGCAGTCTACAAGAAGCGGGGGGCGCTGTGCGAGGCGGCGGAGAAGCTGGTGCAAGAGATGGAGAAGCACGAGGAGCGCGAGGGGCGCGACCCGGCGGCGCTGCGAAAGTCGCCGCTGGCGGAAGTCTGGCAGGAGGACGAGGGCGAGGAGGAGGAGGAGGAGGAGGAGGAGGCCGCGGAGGGTGGGCAGGTTGCCGAGCAGACTGGCGGCGGCGGCGAGGTGGATGATGCGGCGCTCTGGTGGGCGGCGGAGCGCGCGGCCGAGCTGGAGGCGTGGCGCGCGGCGGTGGCGGGCGCGCGGGCGGCCGACGAGGAGCGGCGCGCGCGGATGCAGCTGGCGGGCGCCGAATCGGAGGCGCGCGCGGCGGCGGCGGCGGCGGCGCGGGTGGAGGCGGAGGACAAGGAGGCGGGGCGGCGGCGCAAGGAGGTGCTGCGCGAGCACCAGCGCATGGTGGCGGCGGCGCGCGAGGCCGAGGCCAGGGCGGGAGGCGGAGCGGTGGCTGGGGCGGCGACCCGGCGGGTGGAGGCGGCCATCGGCGTAGACGCGATGCGCTCGGCCGCCGCCTCCGCCGCGCGCGCCAACCCGCTGCCGCCCAAGCCACTCTGCGCCGCCGACGTCGCCTCGGCCACGGGGGCGACGGGCGCGCACGCCGAGGCTACCGGCGGCGCCGCCCCCGCGCCCTCTCCGGAGACCAGCGGGGCCAAGGGCGCGTCCGCTGCTGGAGCGGTGCATTCGCTGGCAAAGTGCGGCTACTGGTTCGAGGACGCGGGCGAGACGGTCAAGGTGACGGTGCCCCTCGCGGACGCGTGCGGCGCCTCCGGGCTGCCGAGCGACTGCGCCGCCGCCGAGTTCAGCCGCTTTGGCGCACGGCTCGAGGTGCGGCTGCCGTCGGGCGTGCACGTGCTGACGCTGCCCGAGCTCTTCAAGGAGATCTTGCCCGACGAGTGCGAGCTCAAGCTGCGCTACAAGACGCGGCGCGCGGTGCTGGTGATGAAGAAGCGGCTGGGCGGGGTATGGGTGAAGCTGGCTGCCGCGTGAGGCGCGCGGCGCGGAGGGGGTGTGCGCTGAGGGCCGCAGCTGGCCGAGGCGGGGAGTCGGCGGGCAGTGGGCGGAGACGCGAGCCGACCACACCACACGCGCGGCGGCTTCTCCCTTGATGGCCATAGGGCCGGCCGCACGTGGTCGTGGTGCGTGCGCTGGAGGAGCGTGTCTCGAGGACTCGCGGCTGGCAGATTGTGGTGCTTCCGCGTGTCGCGCATGGCTGGGTGTTGTGGAACACTCACACACTCTCCGCACAGCGCGCAACGACAACGACACGCAAGCAGCTATGTGTTGTATTAGTATTAAAGTTTTAGAATATATATATATATATATCATTATATATATATATATATATATATATATATATATATATATATTTTATATGTATATGATATAGTATATGTATATGTATGTATATATATATATATAGAAAAGGAACATGAGAGAGAGGGCACGCCGCGGGTTTAGAATTTGAATTTATTTGTGAATTTGCGGCGAAGATATATAAACGAAACGCTGAAAAATGAAGCGTTGTGCTATGGGCTCTGCTGGAGACACGACATTTCTCTGCTAGCGCCCGACTGATGACCGTATTACGCCGTGTTATGTTTATATTTATGTATTTTATATTATAATTACGCTTACGCTGTCCACGAACGAATAGACACATCATACATTGACACACGTCTATTTTTGAACATTATGATACGGTAAAGATACGAGCAATTAGGAACTATTTCACGTGAAGTCTGATCCTGGTTTCTCATCGGCTTTTCCGCAATCGGTCGGATCAACACACGCCGCGACATGCTCACCAAGGGCGAACACGCACCTGCGCTCTGCGACAGCAATGGAATGCCGCCCCTGACCCACACGGGCGAGAGCATCAGCCTGGCGACCTACGCGGGCAAGCGCGTGCTCATCTGGTTCTACCCGCGCGCTTCGACCGGCGGGTAAGCCCGCCAGCCAGCTCCTGACCCCGCCGCTGGTTCCGCATGCCCCCGCGACTCACACAATCGCGTGGCCCACGCACAGATCGAACTGTAGAGCCAGCTATGGATCCCCGCATGCCCACGCAACTCACATGATCGCGTGGCCTGGCCTACGCACAGATTGAACCGCCGAGACAGCTCTGGATCCCTGCATGCCCCCGCAACTCACACGATCACGTGACCCGCGCACAGATGCACCGCAGAGGGGGCGGGATTTCAGGCCCTGCTCCCACAGTTTGCGGCCAAGAACGTGGCAATCATCGGCTGCTCGAACGACAGCGTCGAGAATAACGCCAAGTTCGCCAAGGAGCAGGGCTTCACGTTTCCGCTCATCTGCGACCTGGACCTCGCGGTGGCCATCGCGTACCACGCGGCGCCGAATGCCTCCGCGGGCAAGGCCAGCCGCGTCGCCGCGCTCATCGGCGCCGACGGTCACATTGAAGAGTACTATCCCACCGTCGACGCCAAGGTACGTATAATATCTGGCGCGTTTCCACCCACGCCAGACAGCCTGGACGGCGATGATCTACAGTCGGCCATTGTGCGTGGCGCCGTGGGCCACCTGACTTCCCCTGCGCAGGCTCACAGGGACGGCTCGAGGCTGAACACCATCCCCTCCCTCGCAGGAGTTTCCCGCGCAGCTGCTTGCGCAGCTCTAGAAGCGTCGGTCCAGGACGATTCGCCAGGAGCCCAGCTCTCGTCGCCACTGGATGGTACCGTGCCCCGCGCGGAGGAGCGCTTGTGCGGCTCTGGGAGAGGGGGTGCAGAGGCGGGCGGCTGGATCTGTTTGCAAGCGCGCCTTTTCGTGTCTCGCCGCGGTGCTTGAGCTACAGTACGTGCTCGGACGGGCCGCCCCGGCTAAGGTCGTTGGTGCCCCGGCCCGTAGTGGCTCGTGTGTGCTCGCGTGTGAGCTTGTGAGCAGGGAAGGTTTGTCGCGTTGTGTTTATTAGTCGGCGAGATGTCTCGAGAGAGGATACTAGTGCAGCTCTCTCATGTGGTGCATCGTCGTGACGAAGTAGATTGGTTTTGATGATTAGAGAAATGTAAAAAATAATGTTCGAAAAGTATGAAGAATTCACAAAAACAACAACAACAACAACAACAACACTTTTCCCCAAAAAACAAAACCAACTTTTTAAAACAAAAAAAAACAAAAAAAAAACAAAAAACTAAAATTGCCGAATAAAATATTATATTTATTTTTAGTTTTTGTAACGTATGTCGTATGTTATGTATGTGGGGGGTTAACCCGAAAAAAAAAAAAAAAAAAATTGCGCACACACTCTCCCGCCCGCCGCCGGCTGGAATCGCGCGAAACAGAAATAGACGCTATACGTACGAAACACGCGCGCAAAATACGCAACTTGGAAGCGAAAAATGCCCAACTTATAAGCGAAAAAAAAAAAAAAATGAAACGAAAAAAGCATAACGAAACTGGTCAGGGCCAAGAAGTAGTCTAGAGGGGGGGAGCGATCCACACATCCACACAATCCAAACACACAAACAACATATTATATATAAATGGTTAATAGAAGAAGCGACACCGACTTAGGCAACACGCAAAGCGCGCCGCGCGGTGGAGAGAGAACAACATATTATTCATTATTCCTTTCACGTGAAACAAACAAATGCCGCGAATGGCCGACCCAACTCGCGACGAGCTCGTCCTGAGCGCTGTGGCGCAGGGCGACCCGGCGTTACTTCTTGTGGCGCTCCACCAAGGCGCGAACGTCGATGCGCGTGCTGATTATGCCGCAACGGCGCTGATGCACGCATGCATGCGGAACGATACTGCGATGGTCCGCAGCCTGCTTGAGCACAAGGCGAGCGTGGACGCACGCGACGCGCGGGGCACCACGGCCCTGCACTGCGCCGTCGGTGTCGGCAGCACTGCGGCTGCGGCCGCCCTCCTGGCCGGCGGCGCTGCTGTGGACGCGGCCGACGCCAGCGGCGTACGGCCTCTCATGTCTGCCAGCCTTTCCGGCCACGCAGCACTCGTCCGCGCACTGCTGAACGCCGGCGCCAACGCGTCGCTCGCCGATGAGGGCGGCGGGACTGCTCTCATGCGCGCGTGCGCTCGCGGCCACGTGGCGGTTGCCCAGGACCTCCTCGAGGCGCGAGCGGACCCGGACGCGGTGGAATCGGACGACGGCACCACCGCTCTGCACTCGGCGGCGGCGGCGGGGCATCAGACGGTCGTCGCGCTGCTCCTGCGACACGGTGCCGAGGCGGGTGTACGCGATGCGGCCGGGCAGACGCCGTGTGATCTCGCCGAGGGGCAGCCCGCATGTGAGCGCCTGCTCCGTCTGGCGGTGGCGAGCAAGAGAAGCCAAGCCCCCAGCTCCGCACCCGACGCCCCGTCAGCCTCGTGTGTGCTTGCCCGCGACGGTGGCGTGTTGAAGACGACCTTGCGGCCCGGCGATGCGGCCGGCGGCTGCCCCGCTCCCGGGTCGATGGTGAGCGTGCGATACCGCGGTGGTATCCTGCGGGCGCCCCGCTCCGGAGAGATACCAACCAACACTCTCGAGCTTGACTCTTATCACGGCGAGCTTCGGTTGCAGAGCGGTGACGAGATTGCGATTCGCGATGGGCCTCCTGCGGCCAGCGCGCAGGGCAGAGACGTGGTGCGGGCTGCGGGTCAGGCTCAGGGGAGCCCCATGGTGGAGGGGCTCCACGTGGCGGTGGCCAGCATGACGAGAGGTGAGGTGGCGCGTGTGCTGGTTTTGCCAAACCACGCCTACGCCGACACCGGGTGCGAGGCCAAGGGGGTCCCGCCCGGCGCCTCGCTAGAGTACAGGCTTGAGCTGCTCTCGTGGCGCGCTGCGGACGCGCCCACGCCCCAGCGTACCGGCGCCGGGCAGAGGGCGACCGGCGGGCGAGGCGTGGAGGAAGAGCGCGATGCGGAAGCGCTCCGGCTCAAGGAGAGGGGCACGGAGGCCTTCCGTCTTGGGGAGTGGCGCACCGCGCTGCGCTGCTACACGGAGGCCGTGGCACTGTTTGGGAGTCCGGCGCCGCCCGCGTCTCGAGCGGGAGCCTCCTGCACGCAGCCCCCTGCGGCCGAGCCCTCTTCCTCCGCCCCCTCCTCCGCCCCCTCTCCCTCCCCTTCCCCCTCTCCCTCACCCCTCCTCGCCGCGTGCCTGCTTAACGCGGCGCAGTGCCACCTCAAGCTCGACGAGCCAGCAGCGGCGGACGCCTGCTGCACCGCGCTTCTCCGCGCTGAGTCGCACGCCAAGGCCTTCTACCGCCGGGCCGAGGCGCGGCGGCGACTGGGAAACCTCGAGGGTGCGCTCGACGACGCGGCCAACGCACAGCGCCTCAACCCGACCTCAGCGGAGGTGCGCCAACTGCGCCGCGCGTGTCAGGAGGGAGTGGTGACGGCGCGGGCGGAGGAGCAGGAGCGCGCGCAGCGCATGATGTGGGGCGTGGCGGGGGCGAGTGGTGGGTGCTCTGGCCCGAGCGCCGCGGCGGGCGCGGCTTTGGCGGGCGGCTGGGGTGGCGGGGGCCCTGGGGCCAGAGACGGTTCCGACCACGAGGGCGCGGCGCTGGCTCTCTCCAACGACGAGACGATGATGCGCGCTAAGGCCGACGGGCGCGAAGGCAACCTGAGCCTGGACCGCGCCACGGGCCGGGTCTCGCTTCTCTCGGACGAGCAGATGGGCGGCGCCACCTCGGCCTACCGCTGGAGCCAGAACGAGACCGAGCTGAGCCTCGTCGTGCCCATGCCGCGCGGCACGACGAGAGCCGACCTGCTGGTGAAGACCACCACCGAGACGATTGCGGTGCGCTACCGAGGCGACCGCGTCCTCGAGGGCAGGCTGCACGCGCGCATCGTCTCGGATGAGACGGTCTACACCATCGAGGGGGGGGGGGCGGCGGGACCCTCTGGCTGCACGCTGAGCATCCTGCTGACGAAACTGGAGCCGACTCGCGCGAGCGAGCACTGGCGCTGCGTGGTGCGCGGCGAGGCGGAGATCGAGCCGGCGCTCTTCGGGGCGCCGGTGCGCGCCTTCCACGAGGACAACCCCAAGGACATCGCAGCCTACCTCGAGGCGTGCAGCCAGCGCATACCAAGCCAGTAGCTCTAGAGTAGGGCCGAGCGGGGAGGCTGGTCGCACGGCGGACTGAGCGAGGGTGAGCGAGGAGAAGGGAGCCCTCCTGCTCCTTGGGAGGAGGCGTGTCGTCGGCATGCTGTTGTCCGTCCGTTGTCTCCGTTGTCCGGGAACGGAATCAGCAATAAGCAGCAGAAGTAAATGCGTCAGATCCGGTACAAGTCTACCCGCGCCTGAAGAGCGCCGCGCGCTCTCGGCGCGCGGGCAGATTACTCGCTTACTCGTATCTCATAGTCATAGTATCTCTCGAGTGTGTGCTCCCCGTTCCGTCCGTACCCTTCGGGTCTCTCTCCCTCTTGCCTCTTGTGCTCCCCCTCCGTTCCCTCTCTGCTCTCTGCGCCCCCTTTCTGTGCTCGTGCTCCGTTCGTCTGCTCCCCTCTCTCTGCTCCGCCTCGTGTCCGTCGCCGTCGCCCGTCGCGCTCCCTGTACCTGTATGCTGCCTGCTCCGTCTCTCCCTTCGATCCCCTCTCTCGTGTGTGTGTGTGCCGCTCCGCGGCTTGTGCTTTCTTTCTGTCTTCTGTCTCTCTCTCTGCCTCTGCCACTCGTCACTCGACTATAAATAGAAAACACAGTCGCACTCATACCCTCGCATCGGCATCCGGCATCGGCTTAGTGGTGAGTCGAATCAGCTCGCTGATCGCTGAGACTGAGGCACCACAGCACATAGACATAGCCCCACATAGACATAGCACACACAACACACGAACACGACTTCCACCAACACACAATAACAATAACACACCCATAACATTTTATTATATTATATATTTTCATATAAATATAATATATATAATAATTTCAATAAATTATATATTAATATTATAGACAAAAAAGAAAGGAGAGAGACTCTCGGCGAAAGATTTTGAGTACGAGTAGGAGGTCAAGGTGAAGGTTAGGGTTAGGAAAAGCTGCGAAGCTGATAGCTGAAAGTGCCTGCACGACAACACAATATTTATTTGTTTCACTCGCATGCGCTCACACGCCTCTTAGCTTCTTGCTGTGGTCTTGTGCCGCCCTCCCGACACATCCTATAGTCAATGCTTCCTCGGCTGTTGGACCTTCTCCTCAGCGTCGCTGTTGCCGGCCGCCCCCTTTGCCCGCACGAGCTCCTTGAGCGAGGTGGACGTGCCCAGAAACGAGTGCACCGGCGGCGCGGACCTCCGCTCCGCGGGCGGCGGTCGGTGGTTGCGCCGCGCCGCGGCCGCCTCGGCCTGGTGGAGCGCCGCCGTGTAGAGCTGCTGGCGCGCCTTCTCGGGCAGCGAGGTGGCCACGGCGGGCAGCGGCTGGACGCCCGGCGCGCGCTCGTTGCCGCCAGCCGCAACCTGCTGCCGGCGCACGACGGCCGACGCGGGCAGCGCCGACGCAACGAGCGCCGAAGTGGCCCACAACTTGGAACGGTGCTGGCTGGACTTGAGGCCCTGCGAGTCGCGCGCGGCGATGCGGATGGCTGCCGAGGTGGACTCGAGGGGCGAGAGGTGCGAGAGGTGGGCGTTTGGGTCGAAGATCCGTTCGAGGGACGCGTCCATCGCGCCCAGCGTCTCTGCGCAACACGGTCGCATAGGTGAGAAAGAGACCAGAGGGGAGGGAGTGCGCGGGACGCGGCGTCCTCCTCGTCTCGGCCGGAGTCGGGGCGGCAGCGAGGCCGAGGCGTGTGAGTGGTGTTTGGTTCGGGGCTGTTTACTCACCCTGCCCCTCGACGGTGGTCCACCACTTCGGGTAGGCGTGGCGGTAGAGCGCCTCCACCGCCACGCGCACGAGCAGCAGCAGCGCGGGCAGCACAAAGAGCAGCGTGCCGCGGCGCGCCTTCATTTTGTCGCGCGTCGACGAAAAGTAGTGCTGCACGGCGCAGTAGAGCGCGGCCAGCTGCTCGTCCTGCACCTCTCGGTCGGTGAGCGGCGTCAGGTGCGTCCAGTAGAGGAGCAGCGCGACGAGGCCGATGAAGCGGGTGGTGCGCTTGCAGGAGAGCTCCTCGAGGGCCACGCGCATCTCGGACTCGCTCAGCCGCGAACGGATCTTCTCAAACGGAAAGTTGTGCACATACTCAGCCTGCGGCGGGGGCGGGGCGGGGAGTGGTGCGAGGTGAGCGTGTTGGAGAGAGCGGCCGCCCCGATTTGTGTGTCGGCGCCTTTTTCACCTGCAGAGAGACAATCGCCTTGGTGTGGATGTTGAGCGGTCTATGCAGCTCCTCGTACACCTCTTCCGGCGGATACCGCTCGTACCGCACTGCATCCCGCGACCCGAACCGGCCCGCGAGGTCGGCGAGGCGGCTGCCCTCCGCCGAGTCGGCGTCGCGCTCGTCCGCGGGCGCGCGCCAGTGCGGTAAGGCTGGGGCGGTGGAGGGGCCGGCGCCGGAGGAGGCGGCCTTGAACGGGTAGAGAAAGTGCCGCTGCGCGTCGCCAAACGACATTGGGCCCTTGGGCGCCCCCGTGTGGCCAACGGGGGCGCCCTCGTCGTTGGAAGCAATCCGTCCTCCCATCAGGAGCGGTTGCAGTTCGGCAGGCAGCAGCTTGGCCTGCAGGTCGTGAAGCTCGCCCCCGTGCGGCAGGATCTTTGCGGCGGAGCGGGCACCAGCGCCCGGGGGCGGGTTGTTCTGAGGCGTGATGTACACGTAGTCGGCGTTCCAGCCGCGCGACTTCCATGCGGTGGTGAAATTGCAGCGGTCGATAGGCACCGCCTTGCGGGCCATGGCCATGTTGGCCGGCGTGGGCGAGGCACCGATCGACTCGAGGTATCGCACGTGGAACTCGTTCGCCAGCCGCTTGTGAAGCAGCTCGTCGGGAAGATCCAGCGGCTTGGCCTGCTCCTTCAGCGCAACACCGAACCGCAGGGCAGCGGGCATGGCTTACGGCGGCGGGGCGGCCGCGCGGGCGGCGGCGGGGGGACGCTGGCGGGGTTGGGCCACGTCTGCGGCGGCGGTGAAGTGGTGACTAATATGAAACCGTCGACCATTCACAAGTGGAAATCGCAAATAGATCGGTGTCGGTGTGTGTGTGAATTGGCTTTGTTTCTGTGAATTGTGTGTGTGACTAAGGGCGTGCTACCTGCTACCTGCTACGTGTTGAATATGTATTTACGCATTCCTGGCGGGACGCAGCCAGAAGAATAGGAATAGCGTATTCCGCCTGGTGAACCCTGTATATGACATGAACCCGTAACCCGTATATACGGGAGCGGTACCGAAATGTATATTAGATTCGGGTCGGGTTAACCTCGTATTCAACATGCAGTGTAGGACTAAGGGCGTGTAAACAAGGTACGGTGTGACCTGTTGATCTTTTTTTATAAGTACAAGAAATAGATAAACAACCGCATACAGTAGCAGTAGTGTACTTACTGTATGTACTCACCCGCACACCTACTACATACTACATTACAGATACTATAAAACTAACATAGAATCTATGAGACGACAGTTGACAGTTGCAGCGAGCGACGGAACTTGTTATAGCTCTATATGTACAGTATACTGTCCTTGGATGTTCCATGCAATGGTATATACCATGGTATGAGGGTATATACCCTCCATCCATCACCATCACAGGGGACAGGGGGTATGCTCTCTATATCCTGGGTATAGATAAGCCCCCCGCTGACGTATATCTTTGGGATATCCCGGTTTTGATATGGTGGGATATGGTGGGATATGGTGGGATATGGTGGGATATGGTGGGATATGATGGGATATGATTGATTGATGGGATATGGTTGGATATAGTCGGATATAGTTGGATATAGATATAGCGGATATATAATATATAACTTGTTGTCTATGGTCTATGTCTATGGCTTTCTCATTGTGCTTTACAGCAAAAATAAACCAATTTTTTCTCGGCCTGCGGCCTGCAGCGCGCGCATTGCTTTGTGTGACAGCAGTAGCAGTAGCAGTCTACTTGGGCTACGTACCCACCACCCCAGCACCACACACACACACCATCCAGCCACCAGCCCACACACCCACACCCAGACGACGACCACCCATCACGCTCCGCTCCACAGCCACACACACACACACTCACTCTCACTCTCAGTCAATAACAGACTTAATAATTAACTTAATAGTATTATGATAGTCACACATCCAACAGCCACGCATGCAAAGTATACACACATACACACATCACCCGCAATGTCATCCATGTAAGTGTGGGCACACTCTGCCGTCGACTCTCTCTTACTCCACCCTGTTCAATCCACCTCCGGTTCCTCCCTAACCAACTGGTTAATAGGCCATGGGCTTAACCCTTAACCCAGAGGCGAAAAGAGAGGCGAATAGAGATAGAGAGGCGCGCAGAGAGTCAAGTAGAGAGTCAAGTAGAGAGTTGAGTCAAGAGGCGAGTAGAGAGTCGAGTAGAGAGTCGAGTAAAGAGTCGAGTAGAACGGCGAGTATAGAGGCGAGCAGAGAGTCGAGTAGAGAGGCGAGTAGAGAGGCGAGTAGCGAGAGGCGAGTAGAGAGGCGGGTAGAGAGGCGGGTAGAGAGGCGAGTATAGATATAGAGGCGAGTAGAGAGACAAGTAGAGAGGCGAGCAGAGAGGCGAGTAGAGGTAGAAAGGCAGAGGCGAGTAGAGAGGCGAGTAGAGAGTCGAGTAGAAAGTCGAGTAGAGAGATGAGTAGAGAGGCGAGTAGAAAGTCGAGTAAATATGAGAGTAGAGAGTCGAGTAGAGAGGCGAGTAGAGAGTCGAGCAGAGAGGCGAGTAGAGAGGCGAGCAGAGAGTCGAGTAGAGAGTCGAGTAGAGAGGCGAGCAGAGAGTCGAGTAGAGAGGAAGTAGAGAGGCGAGTAGAGAGGCGAGTAGAACGTCGAGCAGAGAGGCAAGTAGAGAGTCGAGCAGAGAGGCGAGTAGAGAGGCGAGCAGAGAGGCGAGTAGAGAGGCGAGTAGAGAGCCGAGCAGAGAGTCGAGTAGAGAGGCGAGTAGAGAGGCGAGTAGAGAGGCGAGTAGAAAGTCGAGCAGAGATGCGAGTAGAGAGGCGAGCAGAGAGGCAAGTAGAGAGAGGCGAGTAGAGAGACGAGTAGAGAGGCGAGTAGAGAAGCGAGTAGAGAGACAAGTAGAGAGTCGAGTAGAGAGGCGAGTAGGAGTAGGGAGTCCAGTAGAGTGTCGAGTAGAGAGTCGAGTAGGGAGTCGAGTAGAGAGCTCTGCAACAGGTCCCCCCCGCACGTCGGACGTGCCTCACGAGAGTGCAGGGACACATATATAGAATACAGAAAGAATGGGCAAAGCTCCCGCCTCTGGCGCGGCGACAGCCGCCTCCCAACCGCCGCCGCTAGGCTAGGGTTGACGAAACCCTAGCCCAGCTGCAGAGCGAACGGTGGAAGGGGCAGGGCCGAGGTAGCTCCCCACAGAA
>Ga0105053_10008176_pt1 | contig 13694 bp, 9 predicted proteins | sample BON01_FD_78093 | JGI IMG/M metagenome (GOLD analysis project Ga0105053, IMG submission 78093) | Freshwater microbial communities from Lake Bonney liftoff mats and glacier meltwater in Antarctica - BON-01 | ecosystem: Environmental > Aquatic > Freshwater > Ice > Glacier meltwater | place: Lake...
TCACTCCAAGTTTGGGATTTCTTGTCACTGACGGGGGGGGTGTATAACACGACCGCCAGATCAGGATCTAACATCTCTTTAAGGATATTAGTCTTTAAAACACTCGAGGATGAAGCATGAAATGAATTTAGCTTCTGGTATCCTTGGGTAACCATTAACACGTTGGATCCAATAAGAGCGTCTGTCACGGGGGATACTAATATTGCGACACTCCTTTTGGGGGTATCACAAGTAGAGGCATTCACAATTACTCGATGATCAATGTTATATTTAAACGGAGCAAGATTGAAGGTCACAATGTCAGACACCATCAAACCAAAACCTTCTGCGGTTCGCTCAAACATCAGCACCTCGATGCCTACGTTTTCAACCGATCTATTCCCGGCACTGTTGATGCCATACAGAAAGGGCAGTTTAACAGATGAATTGTCGAAAGGAAGAGTTTCAGAAAAGCTTTCGACATATCGCGTAAACTTCAATTCCGTCCCAATTACCCGCATTTCGAAGTGGTGTAGTTTACCCAAGGCAAGTTTGTCTACCACCACATCAAGGTGCAAATTAGGGACGGCATATGTGCCACCGTCTTTCGGGAAAGATATATGCATTATGGAACGATCGCATGTTGAATCACTAGCCAACACCCCAGCGCAACAGATAATAAAAAACCAGAATATCATGTTTGAATGATATTATAATAGTACGGGGACCGTGGCACGTTGCAAACTTCTTTAAAAAAATAGATTCCTTCCCTTCTTATAGTAATTTAGAATACTTCATTTTGGCTGTGTTAAACTAAATAATGCCTAGAGGAAAGAAGCCTTCAATCGCTAATTGATTTAAAATAAAAAGAGTAAATATGCATATCTTGTTTAATTTTGAATTCGAAAAAAAGATATGCATAGGATTTATAATTCGACGTATCTCCAAACTATAGATGAGCGATGGTCCAGATCCGCATTGAGCCCGTCTTCTGGTACAACTGCGATTCCATGGGTCCATAGCCATCTTGAAGGGCCCGACATTATATACACATCACCCTACATTTAAATTAACCCATCAACCTTTATATGATAGTTACTCACTGGATGAAGTTTGACGGAAAACCGTTCCCCTTCGGGTCCCTGAATGGATCAGAATTTCAAAAACGAAATACAAGAAACTCACTGCCATCATTAGCCTTGCAGAAATATTAAGCGACAGTGACACCAGCAAATCACCTGGTCCATCGAAGCTCTTCGCGTCCACTTTTACTTCACGTTTGTCCAGGCGGTCTTTATCCCAATGTAACGCGAAAAAAGTATCAGATGGCAAATAACGAATCAGCTGCTCCGTTAACAATGTAAACATACCACCACATTCAAATTGCTGATTCAATATACCTGAAAGCTCGCGCACCAACGTATCTACAGTCTTTCGAATACTTTCAGAGGCAAGATCCACAAGAAGCGGATTAAAATCTGTAATAACAATAGGTATCGTGCCCAGAGAGATTCAAACGGTCTTACCTTTACCCTTCCTGTCGTTGAACAATTGACTCATATATCTCCCTCCTCGTGCTCGAAGCATAAAGTCGCTTCCAGTGTAGCATTTCATCGAATCGGAGATCTTACCCGGATTTCCACCATCTTTCAAGGCGGTCCATTTGTATCCAACATCATCTAAACTGTCCAAGTAGCATCTCTCCAATGCAGCTGCTACACTCTCGTTGTCGTTACACAAATTCCGATGTAATGAGAACCCAGTGCTGTCTAAATTTTCCTTGATCTCTTCAGTAGTTTCAAGAAGAGTAAAGCCACGCAACCGATTTAAATTCTTGTCGAGTTTTCTCTTAGTAGAGGAGGATTCGGATTTGGTGATCGAACGAGGACGTTTGAATCGTTCCATCTCAAGAAAAATAGAGAGGGGGTCGTCAGCATAAAAAGATCTACGATGTCTCGAAGTACAGGAAACGATGCTTTCAAACTAGGGGATTATACAACAGCAGTCATGCACTATACCAAAGCACTTGATAATTCCAATCCGGAAGATATGGCACAACTTCTGTGCAATCGAAGTGCTGCAAAGCTTCATTTGAACGATGCATCCGGGGCATTGAAAGACGCCGAGTTGGCTACCCGAATGATCCCCGGTTGGTCTAAAGTCCATCACAGGATGGGTCAGGCGCTTGTGGCGTTGAACTTGAAGGATCAGGCCCGAGATGCCTATAACGTAAGTGACTCGTATTGCATTTCACCTCCTCATGTATTGACATATCTTAGGTAGCACTAGAACTGGAACCAGATAATAAGTTTCTGCAAAGGCAAGTGTAAGTATTTGTAGTTTTTCTAAGCTATGATTTCTAACCTGAAGGACAGTGATGAACTTGACAAACAAACCGGAAGGCTATCCGCACACGCGAAAATAGACCAGTACGTAGCTACGCACCAAACAATAAAGGGCTGTCCAACGAAACTCAGTGTCTCGATGTTTGAATTGGATATATGTCTGGGAGAGGGTAACTATTCCACAGTCTATAAAGCCACGTATATGAAAACAGGTGAAATATTTGCGCTTAAAATTGTGGAAAAAGACAAAGCTGATAGAATGGCGAAACGTCATCCGAATATCCACAACGAAATTCAAATGGAAAAATTGGTTTTATTGCGACTGCAACATAACCCCAATATCATCCAACTTTATGGCACTATGCAAGATGTCAAGTCCCTCTACTTCATTCAAGAACTCGCCTCTGATGGAGAATTATGGGCACAAATGCGTTTTCAAAAAGATAAAATGATCGGATTGAAACCATCTTTGTGCAAGTTTTATGCAGCTCAGATTCTTATTGCTTTGGAATTCTGTCATTCAAAAGGCGTCATTCACAGAGATTTGAAACCCGAAAATGTTTTGTTGCATGGGGTTCCCTTCACTAATGGTCGAGTCATGTTCTTGAAACTTATCGACTTTGGAACTGCGTATGACCAACAGAACGACCAGTACAATGGAAAGAGTAAATTCGTTGGCACTCCAGAATACATGGCTCCAGAGACAATAGATGCCAAGATCGAACCTACTGTAGCAGTCGACATCTGGTCCTTCGGGGTAACCTTGTACCAATTGCACACAGGGAGAATTCCAATGAAAGCCAATTCTCCATATCTCACCTTTCTTAAAACGCAGGCAATCCAATTCGATATTCCATCGTTTTTTCAAAAACCTCTGGTGGATCTGTTAAAAAGTATTTTCCAGCTTGAAGGGCGGCCATCAATCTCCGAAATTAAATCTCATCCGTATTTCGCCGGAGTAGACTTTGTGGAACTTCGACGCTGTCCTCGAGTACCGATGTCGACTCTTGCTGAAATTTGTATCGACAAAACCGCGGAGTCCATCGGTGAGGTGGAGAATTTGAACAAATTGTCACCGATTTTGAAAGCGACTTTGATGGGACATTTAGAGCAGCGTGGGACATTAGCAAGTCACTTGAAATATTTCTTTCCTGAAGGACATGACATGCTAATGGAACGACGCACGGACAGACACACGCTGTTGGGAATGTCGCATGCTGAACAAGGCGAATTCAAAGATTCCTTTACGATCATGGTGTTGGATCTCAAAGATGATTCTGGTGCTGCAGTAGCATCACATTTAAAGAATATGGAAACACCTCCAAAGTTGTTAGTTGCTTTTCAAGGATCTGTTCGCGGGTTGGAAAACGTATCGATACCGGTAGCAGTAATCAATGGGTCGCTAGAAGACTACTATTCGTTCTATGCGGGTGGCATCATGGTTATCGTTATGGAGACAATGAACCGTGATTGGCTTTCAGGGGAGCTTTTGAACTCAAAGTTATGTGCAAGACATGCTGTGATCGTCTCCAGTTTTGAATTTGAAATGGACGATTCTTTGATTAATGAGATTCTTGATGCTGGAACACAGGTGATTATTACACCCAATTCGACTTGTAGGAAAATTCCCCCTCGTACTCAGCATCATTCTAGAATACTTGTGGTGGATACCAAACCTATTAGAATACTTCGTGTTCAACCAAGTGATATCGTTACGGACTGCTACGAAACCGCTGCTGAATTACCTCAATGGTTTTCCCTTGAAAAAGATGAGGAACCAGACAACCAACAAGAAGATCGAATCGATAGTGATTTCTCGCTCTCAGATGAAGATGAATGATAATAAATAATTAACCTACATTTATGAGATGTGCAACATCATTGAATTGTGTTGTCCTTGTGATGATGCTTTCGTGGATTAGTTTCCTGAATGTTTCTGCTGCCACTTCTTCCGTTGCACCTGGCATTAATTTCTCTCTGAGCCACTTAATATCTTCTTTGGTTTCTAATTCTGGAATTCCGCATGAGAGCATCAATGAAAACAACGTGATTAACAAGTTGGCGTTCTTCCGCAAGATATTGAAAGCTTTACCACAAAGTACTTCGAATTCCTTAAATAGCGGTTTATCCAAAGGTCCTAGAATATCTGCCATTGCCGGCGTGAATACAAATGGAGATCTTTCTCGCTTAAGACCTAATTTAAATTTGAAATTTCCCAAAAAGTGACCAAAGTCTATATGAAACAGTTTACCATCTTCACTCAGCATGATGTTGTCATTGTGACGATCCCCAATACCAAGTACATAGGTGGCCACACAGTAGGCGGCACAGCTGTGCATAAAATTCTTCTCAGCGTGATTCCCATTTGGTGACTTATTCCGTAACCACTTCTTAAGTTTATGCTTATTGAAAACACGAGCAGCTTTGGTAAGCTTCGTCTTACCACTTCCAGCTGTGATTTTTGCGATTGTTTCTGCCTTCGAAACCACTTCAATAAGTCCTTGGTCTTTCCCCGTAGAGATACATCCGTATAATGTCATGCACATGTCTAGATCGTGATCCTTCCATAGATTATCCATCACACGGAGCAGTTGCAATGTCAACTGATCTTGACGCAGATCATCGCCTCGTTTGAATAAGACCATCAGATTGTTTTTACTTTCCACTGGCATCCACTCAATCCACAATGGTGCTTTTTTTGAATTCATCACTCTACACTTCTTTGTATTGATACCTTCCAACTTAATTCCAAAATCTAGCGGTAATTGAAAAACATTAGGAAGCAACACCTTTTGAAGTTCCTCTTTCAAGTATGCCGATCTACTAGCGGGCTTTTGAAGCGACACCTTTGCTGAGAGCGCGTCCAATTTATTCATGACGAACATTTCGTGTCCTAATTTCGCTCGCATTTCAGGCCGGCAGTATCTGAGAAATAAATCTAGCAAAGTTCCAAATTTTTCCTTGACATTCTTGCTCTTCATTTCTGCCTTTAAATACCAAAAGAATTTATGCCCAGTGGTGTCTGGAAATTCAAGTGCTCGTCTCAACAGGAATCTACTCAATGCGGAGTCGAGAAATCTTTCAAATTTTAAAACCTGAGTCAGCTGCAACATGTAAAACTCCAGCTCCACATCAGTGAGATGTTCCAAAGCCGACACAGCAAAGGCCCTCACTTTAGGATCTGGAAAATTGTAATTGAGCAATCGGAGTGCAGTTGTAGGATCTGGCTGCTTCCATTGATGTAGAATGCGATAAGCGTTCTGAACAGCAGATCGTTTATTCCATTGTACACTCTGCAAATACCAGCCTAAAGCGTGTTGATCGGTTGTTAGTTTCGGATACACCTGTCGCATCACGCTCTTCTCATCCTCCGTCAAGTCGTTTAGAGGATCCTGTGGTACTATCTTCTTCACGGTTTCTTCGCATAACTGCCATAATCTTTGTGTTACTGTCTCCAACCCGCCTTTCGAACCAAGTTCCTCAGGACTGTCATCCGTGTAAACCACAGGCGGATGGACAGCTTCCTTTTCTGTCCCATCCAGATATCTCAACTTGCCTAGATTCGAATCTAGATACGGAAATTCCAGGTCAATGCGATCGACCTCGTGTATTTCAGGATTATCCAACACAGGTGTTACAGCTGCGAGGTCTGGTGTGCATGCGCCAGGATACAACTTGAGTCTCAGTTTATTACTCCTCAGCTTCTGATCAAAGTCGAAGAGCAAACATCCTGTCCATCCTATTGGAATCAAGTTGGTTTCATTTGTAAAATCAGGCGGACTGCTGTTGTAACTGCTCCCTTTGGCTCTACCTCTCTTGGAGTTTGATTCCTCATTTACATATTTTGAATTAAAACTAGACGTCCAACTTGATTGCAAGCTTTCGTGACTCACGAGGTCCAAATCCACATCCTTGAAACTTCTCCCATAATATGCAGTGAAGATCAGCCGCGCGGTTCTCGGTAGGTTCTTGTACTGGATATTTAGCGTGACGTTGTCATTGTAGTCCACAATCATCAATGGGTTCAAAGTAGTAGCTTGCCTTTCTATGAATTGCTCGTCACATAACGGCTGGCCTGCATACCAAATACACACCCCGATCACCACTGACGAACTCATCAGCTCACCAGGCAGCGAAGTTCCGTAAAAACGTTTCAACTACATAGGATACTTTCAAACAAATTCTTCAAATAACAAACAGAACGTACCTTTACTCGAACTTTATTCAACACCGACCGCAATGGAATTTGATGCTGAACTATCTCCTTTTCCATCTTCCGCATATCCAATGTGCCTGCCATTTGCTCCACGACACTTACAAAAACGTGCTCGTCTTGCTCTGAAAATGCTGCACCCCCCTTTTTGTTTATGAGCTGTACAACCGCTACGACGACATCGTCATCATTCATGACTGGACAGCAGAGCACGTTGCGAATAGTGCAATTGATTTCAGCCCCAAGTTTTTCAAATTGGTCACTGAAGAAACTCTTGTTCACATGTGGAATATTAACCATCTTGCATCGCTCTGCACAATAACCAACAACGCCTTGGCCTATCTTAACCGTCAATGGTTCATTGTTAAAATCAGGTGACGGTTGCAGCTCGAGTTCCATATCATCCCAGTTAGCGTAGTACAATCCAATACGTTCACATCCGAATATTTTATACAAAGTATTGGTCATTCTCCTGATGGTATCGCTCACACTAAGCTCAGGGGAGAAGGCAGTCATGAGATTGATAAGTGCATCAGCAACATGTGCCTCAGGAGTCCCAGCAGTCTTTCTGCGCAGCGAGAGTACATACTCAAAGTTACTAATATGTTTTGTCAAAGTAGATACTTCGATATGGCTCACATCTAGATTTGAATATTCCTTGGCTTGCGGGGTCTGGTCGATTTTCTTAGTTAGTTTTTCAAAACTTGATGAGTGGAGCAGATAACATCGGACCTCGCCTACCGCCACGACGGTTGCACTACGGAGTTTTTTCGCACTTAATAAAGCCCTTTCTCCAAAGTAGTCTCCTTCAGTGAGTTGATTTACTAATCGTCCATACGAACTTTCCGCGGCAAAGGTATTCAGGTCGTTGAACGAAGGAGCATTCTCTGACTTAAATACCTGTACTATCCCACTTTCGATCAAATACAAATGATCATTATCAGTTTCAATGCTTTCTTGTGAAATGATCACTTGATTATTCGCGTACTTTTTATGCTCTAGTACTCGAGTTAGATACGCAAATTCCGCCTCATCCAAGGCGCTAAAAAGAGGAACGGACTTCAAGAAAGTCTCGATCTTCACCTTCGGTTTCACACTTCGACGATTTGAAACCCCAGCGAAAGAATTTTCTAGATATCTTCCAACAGCTTTGGCTGCTTTTCTAGGCGCGCTTGTACGACCCCCTTTGGTCTTGCCTCGTAACGTCCCCAAATGCCGGGCACGTGCTGTAGCAGTAGTTTTCATTTGTGCTGTGAATTTTTCTAATTTAGTGTAATCATCTTGAGCTTGCTGGATCTTAAACTGCAAATATCTCGCTTCTTGCTCTTTATTCGATGATGTGTCCTTACCGTCGTCGCCAAAAGGATATCTACTAAGTGGAGGCCGTTCCCACACCGCTTGGCGCTGGTCATACCAAAACGCTCTATTGCAAGTAGCATCCCATAAGGGAACAAAGCCAGCTAGCACAACATCGCCACCGACACCTGCACTCACCATCTCATTACCGTATACGTTGTAGTTTGTTTTGATCGAAGTGGTTTCGTGGTACCCAAGCGGCTCAGCAAGGGACACTTGATGCAGTCGAAGGTTCTGATAGTACCATCTATTCTGAGCACGGTCAAAAACTTTGGTCCATTTATTATCAGGGAGATGCCTGGTTTAAACTGTTAGTTGGACCAAGGCCACAATCGAAAATCAATACCTACCATAGGGTAACTCCTGTTACCACGTTTTGAAAATAGGTTTTGCCATTCTCAGAGTGTTTCCTTGCTTCCCACGCTGTTCCTGTCATTCCCTGGTGGTATTGAATCCGTGATGTATCCTGTCGTTTGCAGCTCTTAAAATAGAAATAGTGTGCACTTCACGCGTGAAGCCGTTTTAATTTTTTTAATGTACCCCGGTACCATGGTACCAGTACTAACATAATTCGTTGTACTAAACGTTTGAAATGAAGTAAATTCAATGTTCATCATGAAGTCGATTTTTGTTGTGTTTAAAATCAGCTGAAATAATCAATTAGAAATACTAAAAGTTCTCCTTGTGGAGCGAAAATTTAACATCGCCACCAGTGAATTTTTCGCAATTCTTTTTCAAGTCTTCACCTATGACAGGCGCTCCACAATAACATACCCCAATTTCTTTTACATTGGGTCTTCTGGCGTCTCGTATATTTTTGAAAATAGATGGCCAGTCTGGTCTTCCATTCCAAATCCATACATCGTGCATGCGTCTTGTTTTCTTATTCTGATACAGTTGTTGAATTCTAGCTTGTTCAGTAGCGAACTGCACCTCTGCTTGATCTTTGGTATTGTATCTAGGATTTTTCATTTCATTTCGGAGTCCAGGAACATCAAAACCAATCGGAACATTAAAACCTGCATCTTTCTCACCATGGGTGGTGCCGAAAGTAATGTTGCTATCCATTTCTTTCGCTGGTTTGTTATCCTTCGGCACACTGGTAACGTATATATTGATATCAATGTGATGACGAGGGGTGATTGCATTTGCCATTCTATCACTTAAAGTATTTCGCGTCATTTCGGTGATGAATTCAATGAACCACATGAAAGAATCGATTTCATCATGTCGCACCACCCAGAAGAATCGAAGCACTTCGGGTCGAAACCCTTTTTTCCATTTGTACCGAGTAACGGCGCTCAAAATGGAAGCACATGGTGTCAGTCCGATCCCAGCACCTACAATCATGGCCTCCTGGAACACACTATACTGTTGAGCAGGAGCTGCATGCGGACCATCAATCTGAATCAAAGGAAGTCCGTCGGGACCGTAGTACTTGCCGCGTTGCTGAATACCAGAAGTGTCAAAGTGTTTAAATGTCGCTTGGAATGGTGCCATGTTTTTCTCATTGCCTTTTCCAGCAATAATCTTGAAATACTCCATCAAATTGTGCGTCCATGATCCTTTGCCTTGCACTTTCATGTATACTTCCACATACCCTCGTTTTTCAAGATCCTCAAAAGCTGATGCAATAGTGAACGGATGCCATTGGAAAGGACTCAAATGGGGTGCTTTAACATACAAGAACTGGCCCTCTCGAAAAACAAAGTCCTCAATCTTTTCTGGGAAGAATCGAATATTGAGTACCGGAGGAATAAACCTGACTGAGTCCACAAACATTGGACCAGCTCCTTTCTTAGCCCTGAAGTTCCTGTCAATCGTGTAGAGTAGCATGGGTATACCAAAGTATATCCAATCTTTAGGCGCATGGGCCAGTAAGAATGCGAATATAATAACGAAACAATGATGTGAATACCAAAATTGTTCGTAATTGGCTCTTCGAACAGCCTCCTGTGCACCACAAAACGCAGCAGTCATTGCCAGAAGAATCACTCCTCCAGTCCAAAGAGGAATCTTGGAGAACTTGTTAATACTCGCTACAGGAGCAAAAGCAAAGTTCGCAAAGTGGGCTGCAACGTGACCAACTGTACCAAGGAAGACGAAAAACCCTATAAACTTGTGAAATTGAACATTCTTCTTGAGAGGCACATACGAAGACATTGTTTTATCTGGACCGAATTGAACATTCGCGATCTTCACCAATAATGCTCGACATACTGGAATGAGGATCAAAAAACAGGAAAAATCTAATACTGTGCCAAATCCTTTTGCAAAAGGTCCATACATGCTCAGACATTGATCTTGCCATTGACTAACATCCGTTAGCAGTGCCATGCACGCAAGTCTATCTTGATCCACTATATACCAACGATAAGCAAACAGAAAAACGTTGATCAGAGTGAAGAAAAACACCACTGCAAGTTGCACGGTGCTCCAGCCACGAATTATATGAGTCTCAAATCTAAAACAGTACCTAGTTGTTTTAGGGTTTTCCCCAAATTCTTTTCTACTATCGGCGAAGAAATTCCACCCGGCGGTTACTAGTCCTACAACTCCAACAAATATAGTAGGGTTGCTTTTGAATGCAGGCAACGAGAGAACCAAATACATGGGTCCTCGGTATGGCGTTTCTCCCTCCTTCTTTGAAAGACCAAATTGATATTCAAACACAAGAGCAAACACTCCCGTAGCCGCTACGACAGGACCTACCCACTCATCTTCTATTCCCAACATAAACCTTTTACGTGAGTTCAATGGTTCTTTCTGAGCTTCCAGATACCACAAGTATGCCGCGCTTCCAAGAATAATTGCAAAAAATGCAAATGAATAGCCCCAATTGTGTGCCGAGAGAGTAAATACTAATTTCCCCTTCGGCTTCGGTTTCGCAGCAGGTGATGGTTGTTCTATTCGAGCGGGCGGTGATACATCATTGTTACGAGCACTTGAAGACATCATCTTGGGAGATCTAAAACTTAGTTTTTGGGCTTTTGAGACTCCGTAGTTTTTAGTTAACGATTGAACCTGGTTCATTTCTGCCTGCGACATCACGCGAACATAATTTGCGGGAACCTGTCCCATTATTCCGTTCATTTCAGCTTTCCACCACTGACCTTGCTCCAGTTGTTCGACCCCAATAATCACCTGACCTGCTTTCACAGTAAGTTCATCCGGATATTGAGCCTTGTAATCATATAATACACGAAGTGGAGTGCCACGATTCCCTCCATTGTTTCCCTGGGAGTTATCCATGTAACCCTGCGGCATGCGCTGTTGTTGAGGCATACGCTGCTGCTGAGGCATAATAGCGGGCATGCCCATCATGGCTTTGGGCTGAGCTCTGCTGGACGCTTTCATTTTAACACTAAACATTGAGAAGTTTTTACGCTTAGGTTGCTGCATTGGCTTTTGGAATCCCTCCGGCGCATCCCATGTTGTCTCACCACGGTCATTGTAATAGTATGGCTTGCCTGTAGCCTTGTCCATTGCCATGTACCAATTCATCATCCTTCTCTATGGATGGAATATAGAAAGATGTGCAACAATCCTATTTTGAAAACCAAAACGTGTGCCAGGTTTTTTTGGTACTAAAGACCTGTTATCATTTACTATAAGACCAAATGAGGACTTGTGTCGTTCTTTTCAAATGCAGTGTGTACTTAGATGCCATGAGCCCGGGAAAAAGTTTATGATTTCAATAAATACTGAACCTATGCTAATAAACTAAAGATAAAGTTATGTTATATGTGAATAATCCCAGCCATGTCTCTCTCTGACCAAGTGCTTCTTTTTCGAGGAAAGACCTGCAATTTTTTCCTCGTAACTATCGCACGTATCTCGATTTCCTAAAGGTATATGTTTCCTGCTGCTGCTCTTCCGGGACACGAAATCATATTCAACTTTAGTCAAGCTCCCTTTCGCAAGCGAGTCTATTTCGTCAATCACCGACTGAGTCATACCAGCTCGTACAGCAAAACGGGAATGTCGAAGAGACAACCTGTCTCGAAGGTTATTCAACGTTTTATCGTCGTATTTAAATTGAACATCATGTTTACAATACTCGCTTGCAAACAAAATTAAGGGCACTTCTGATGCTTTATCATATACTGGTTTTCTTGGAACTTTGGCAACATCGAGAAGAGTTTGTACAATCGACGGTTCCTCGTGCCCTCGGCCCACCAGGAATAGAATTTCTACAATGTATCTAATCTGATTCCATAAAAATGCATTTCCTGTGATCTTGAAAACGAATAAGTCATTTTCACGAGGCTCTATAATAATTTTATGGATCCGCCTCGTAAAATGATTCACGTTGGTCACATCCATTCTACAGAAATTACGGAAATCGTGAGTCCCTACTAGATAAGATGCGGCTACTTTCATCTTGTCAATATCAAGCTTACGAGGCATAAAATAATACTGGTATGTCCTGCTTTCAGCATTGAACCTTGATTTGAATTCCAGCGACGGAGCAGGACACCATCCAAGTACAAATATATCATCCGGAAGTATTTTATTCAAAACTGCTGGATAATTGATTTCCATATCATCGTCATTTCCTGAACATGATGACTCTCTAAACTTTGATGCAGGGATGCAACTGGCAGCAGGCAACGATTTTGCCAAATTCGATCGCAGTGTAATAGAAACTACTTGACTGAACGCACTTACTCCAGCATCAGTTCTGCCACATCGCGAATAGTTGGCGCTTTTGGCATCCGTTATAAGTCGTGCTCGACTCAACGCTGAGAATAAGTGCGTCTCTACAGTCTCGGCGCTTGAATCGCCTAGGGCAAACCCATGATACTTATCACCAAAGTATGCAACATGCAAACATACATGACGCTGGGAAAAGTAAGACATGTCAAATTCTCCTTTCACCTTGCGTTTCTTCTTTGGATTCATTGAATCAATTTTTACGCTGCGTTTTGAATCGTTCATGTCGGTATCTGCAGTTGAGACTGTTTTTGTTCCAGGAACCCAATTGGAATTGTTAGAGACTTGCTGCATGGCGTGAGTCAATACATTGTCTCCACAGCTTTGTCCTAATAATACCACAAGGTCCTTCAGCTCACGCCTCGACATGCGTGACAAGTCCATCGGAACCAATAATTTACCAGACCCTAAAAAGTAAAAAAAAAGTAAAAACTGACTAGGGATTTGTTTTAAATCATTTCGTGAAACTGATGCTATTTATTATGCCAAATCCAGAACGAACTTCGACTAGTTCGCACGCTCACTTTTCAATACCTTGTTGAAGCTTTCCATCAAGGCACCCAGTGCAGCTTGTTGAGTATTATGAAATTCGACAATACCAAAGTCAAAGATGAGCAATTTTCCTTTGAAAAATCCAAAATGTGATAACTTCAAATCAGCATGCTCCACATTCCCTCCGCCACCTGCACTGCCTTTGGTGAAACGTTCTTCTACGAGTGACAATGTCCCGGCTTTGAAAGTGGAAGTGAGGCGAATATTAGATACACGCGTAATGTTTTGTTATTAATTAATTAACTGTTATTTTAATTAACAACATTGTTATTAAGTCGTTTGTTAAATAACAGAATATTACCAAGTATGGTAGTCTTACAGCATTATTACTTTCATTCTACATACTTATTTGTAGGCCTCGAATGACTAGTAAAGCAAAATCCCGAAAGAATCACATTTTTGCACATCTCAAGAATCACGAAATTTAAATATTACTAGTAGTGGATAAAAGCCATCAAATGCTAATTTCTTAATAAACAAGAGTATCTTGTTGAAAGAAAAGAGCCTGATGGCAATCCGTGAGGTAATCAGAA
>Ga0105053_10008183_pt1 | contig 13687 bp, 13 predicted proteins | sample BON01_FD_78093 | JGI IMG/M metagenome (GOLD analysis project Ga0105053, IMG submission 78093) | Freshwater microbial communities from Lake Bonney liftoff mats and glacier meltwater in Antarctica - BON-01 | ecosystem: Environmental > Aquatic > Freshwater > Ice > Glacier meltwater | place: Lake...
CAAAGACTCCAGCGCCCGGTGGTCCCCAAAAAACGTATATTGATCAGTGCTCATATTGAATGGTTATAAAGAGTCGTATCCAGTTGGCAACCAATTAGTTGCTATTTATAGGAGTTCCCTAAATTGGACCTCATTATCCGGTATGCGAATCGGCGCAGGTAATATAAGGCAGACATGGAATCGTGGGAGGGGACAGCAACGTAATTCGGGTTATGATAGCTCTTCTGGAAATAGTTCCTCAACAAATTCTGATAACTCTACATCAGGCGGTAACAGTTCCTCAACTAGTGATGGAGTCTCAAATCAAACTGGATTCTCTACAACTACCGCGGATAGGGTTTCATCGAGTGTTACCTATCCCGATGGGGCTGTCACCCTTACATATCCCAATGTTCCATTTAGGACTACCACAGGCCCTCCAGAAGACGACAAGGGCAACGTATTGCCGATTAGTAATGCCTACTCTACCAACGTAACTAATACTGGCTCTAATACAGGTAACGCATCTACTACTAGTCTAGCTCGTTCTGCTTCCGATGCTGTGAGCGACTTACTTGGTCTGACAAATACAGGAAGCCAGAATCGACTGGCCTCAGCAGTGTTCTCAGCTGCGGATTTTGATATAATTATCAGTGCTTTGAAGTCTCAGAATGATACCCGGCTTATCTCAAATCCTACGGTGGTAACGCTCAACAATACCGAAGCCACCATCAATATCGGAAAAGAATTCCCTATTCCCAACTTTACTTACAATCAAGAGCGAGGGACTTATGAAATCAGTAATATCGACTACAAAACAATTGGTATTAATCTTAGAGTCACTCCACAGGTGAATTCTCGAGGCTTCATTAAGCTGGATATCGAGCCCGAAGTGAGTAGCACAAATGAGTCCGTCTCTTTGCAAGGCACGACCATCCCTATTGTCAGCACTCGCAAAACAAAGACGCAAGTCTCTCTACGAGATGGCTATACCATGGGTATAGGGGGGCTGATAGAGCAAAGCGAGAGTGGAGGGGAAACCCGTGTGCCAGTGCTGGGATCTATCCCTCTATTGGGTCGTCTGTTCCGATCTGAGAGTAAGAATAATAGTAAACGTAATTTGATCATCTTTATAACTGCTAAGACCGTCAGCCCGGAAGGTGCGAGTATTGAAGAAGTATTTGATTCACGTAGGGTCCGTGAACTCAACATGAGTCGCAAAGATCTTCCCGGTTATCGTGATGGTAGTGATCCATTCCTGCCAAATGAACCTTAGGTCGAATCTGAGAAAGACCGATCAGATATTCAATTTATCAGCCGCACTCTCCTGAGTGCGGCTTTTTTATGTCACCACCAACCGACGACGTAGCCTTGAACTGCCTTAATTGCGATCACGCCGAGGTTTTTGAATCCGTGAGCAACGAAACAAGGAAGGAGCGAATGCCGGGGATTCCAGCGCGCAAATCTCACGGCGTAAAACCAAAGCGAGAAGGCGAATGCGGCAGAGGTGCTAAAGATACCTTTGGCGGTTAGGGTGAGAGTGAATCCTTCGTTCCACTCCCAAAGAAAAGGATGCAACAGGGCGAAGATCGTCGATGCGGCCACGATCCCGATCCAGCGCGTTGCGGCACCTCGTTTGTTAATGACCAGATATCCTCTGAAAATGATCTCCTCAATGATGGGCGCAGCCAAAGTATAAAGTGCCAGCAAGATGGTGAGCTCGGATTGTTCGCTCACGACATCGAGTTTGTATTCTCCCCAGGTTTCGAGGCTGAGCAGGATTAGACTACCAAGAATGGCGATAACATAAGCTGACCGGGGGGCGGAGGTCGCGCCAGGCAAAGCCTGAGGATGCGCTTTCCCCGTTTGATTCATTCGATAATCGTCGTGCCAGAGTTTGGCGACGTAGATCGTCGCGGCAGTCATTATGAGGAGTAATAGCGGGCTTTCTGACATGTGAAGAAATAAGTATTGATTAGCTATTTAGGAGACGACACCTAATGTTCAAATGTCCGATGAGTTCTGTCCGTCGAGCTGAATCCCCTCCTGTTCCCCATGATGCCTATGGGGCTGTCTTTACGCGTTTGCGTCCGCATATGGCGGCACTTGATAAATTTCTAGGGCTTCAGGTGCAAGCTTTTGAACCCGAGATTCGGGAGATGGCCGATTATTGTATCGATACGTCAGGCAAAAGGATCCGTCCCACGCTCGTCTTTTTGAGCAGCTGGCAAGAGGGGGAAGCCCTATCTGATGATATTGTGAAAGCCGCCGCTGTCGTCGAATTGGTGCATTTGGCGACATTGGTGCACGATGACATCATGGATGGTGCGGAATTGCGCCGCAGTCGTCGCACGGCCGCGCGGGAATATGGGGCCACGGCGGCAGTATTGTTGGGGGATGCTCTTTTTTCCCACGCTCTTCACTTGGCAGCGCAGTTTCCGACGACCGAAGTTTGCCATATGGTCTCCGAATCGACCCGGAAGGTCTGTGCAGGGGAGATTGTGCAGACATTGCGTCGCGGATCGACTCGCATCACCCGAGAGGACTACTGGAGAATAATCGATCTCAAGACAGCCGAGCTTTTTCGGATATCATGTTATTTAGGAGCATTTCTTTCCGGTGCTGAGCCCGCCTATGTTGATGCGGTGGCTAAATTTGGCCGACACTTAGGAATCGCCTACCAGGTTTATGATGATCTTGCCGATTTCTTTGGAGATGAAGGCCGGATTGGGAAGACATTGGGCACAGATTTCGAGAGCGGTAAAATTACGCTTCCTCTTTTGATATTGTTGGAAAAATTGCCCGTTTCTGAACGCGCAGCACTCCTCGAAGAAATTTGTGGCCGACAGCCTGGCAATATGGATCAGCGCCTGAACGAAATGACCGAATATGGAGTTTTCCCGGCAGTGTCCGATGCCGTTCAGGTAGAGGTTGTAGCTGCTAAAAAAGCCTTGGCTTCGTGGCCAAATGAGCCGCCGACGGCACTCCTGCTTCAACTTTGTGATGTGTTGAGAGCTCAAGTGGATGGTTTGGAGGCGGCACAGTAGCTTGAAAAACCATTTGCTCTATGAAATTAATGCGATTTTATTAGTTATGAAATGGATGCGCTGAATTCACTCGGAAAGACGATGGTTTCGTCACCTGAGCGCCAGCAGGAGGCCGACTCCGACTGGGATATCGTCCAACGTGTCCAAGCAGGAGATGTCGCTGCGTTCGATGAACTATCAATCCGCTACCGTGGAAGAGTTTATGGAATGATCTACAATATGACCTCAAATCGAGAGGATGCGGCCGACTTAACGCAGGATGCTCTCATTAAGGCGTTTAGGTCGATAAATCGGTTTCAGGGACAATCGTCTTTTTTTACGTGGCTCTACCGAATTGCGGTCAATTCCACCCTCACGCACCTGCGAAAAAACCGCCTTCGGACCTTCTTTAGTTTAGAAAAAGTAAACGAAGATGACCGTCAATCCGCGGAAGTTATTGAGGCTTTGACGGATAACTCAGGGGCCGAACGGGACACGTTTGTAAAAGAACTTCAGGAAAAATTGAACGAGGCGATGCAAAAGTTGTCTATCAGGCATAGAACCGTGGTTACTTTATTCGAAATCGATGGCCTTGGGCATCAAGAGATCGCCGAAATTATGAACTGTTCAGTGGGAACAGTCCGTTCGCGCCTTCACTACGCTAAACAAATTTTACAAGCAGAGTTGCAACCTTACATCCGTAAATGAGAAACGACCGCACTAAACCCCAAGTGATCTTAGAAGACCTTCTCCGACTGAAAAGGTCTGAGCGGCCTGATACCGAATTTTGGCATCAATTTGAGCGCGAGATGCGTGTGAAGCAGTTGGCTGCTATCGTCGAACCGCGCCCTTGGTGGGCTCCGTTTATCCGGATGGGTTCGCGGATGGCACGCTACCAACTCCCGGTTGGCGCTACCGCGATTTTGGCTCTTACTTTTATCACTGTGCGTGAGTATCGCTTACCAGAAGCTGCGGGCACTCAATTTATCTCAGAGAGTGTCGTTGCCTCTGCTCCAGTGAGCTCTTCCAGGGTTGATTCCGTGATTATTGCTGAAACCCCGGTGCCGGAAGTGATCATCGAGAATTTTTATGCGAAGGCAGATGTGGTAGTCGCCTCCGTCGAAGTCGAAGTTGCTCCTGCCGTGGTCGAAGCTCAGCCTGAAAGTGTCTATTCTCCAGCCGATGAGGCGATTGCAGCCAATCTGGCTGCGGTTAGAGCAAAGACTCCTGAGCTAGCTCGTTTGATCGCTCGCGTATCTGGGGTGGATGAAATCATTAATCCTCGCACTCGTAGTGAAGTAGTGGATCCGCTCGCGCGGGTCAAAGGGCCCAGCACTAGCCGCACTTCACGTTTGTTGGCGAGTGCATTGCCTGCGACTTATTCTGAGGACCGGGAGACCCGAGGATCGGTGCTACGCGTCGAGCGTGGTCTGACGGAAGAGCGGGTCTATGATAGCATTAGTCGTTTTGGTGTGAAAGCCGATCGTCTCGCGATCAGCTTCTAAGCGTTGCTCAGCTTGATGTTCTCAAACCCCGCAACTAAACCCCGCAACTACTGCGGGGTTTTGCTTTTCTGGCGTTGAAGTATAATTTTATCCCATGCGCATCGAAAAAGATTCCATGGGTGAAATGTCCGTCCCTGATCAGGCATTATGGGGTGCTTCGACTCAACGAGCGGTTCTCAACTTTCCGATTAGCGGAAGAACGATGCCTGAGGCGTTTATCCAAGCTTTGGTTTTGCTGAAGGAGGTCGCGGCGGAAGCTAATCATGAACTTGGCTTACTTTCAGCGCCGCAATGTCAGCTGGTCAAATTGGCTGCCCTCGAAATCAGGGAGGGCCAATTGGATCAGCATTTTCCGGTTGATGTCTTCCAGACAGGGTCTGGCACCTCAACGAACATGAACGTGAACGAGGTGATTGCGAATAGAGCCAATCAGCTATCCGAGAAAGGCGTGAGGGTGCATCCCAATGATGATGTGAATAGGGGGCAATCGTCCAACGATGTCATTCCTTCGGCTTTGCATATAAGTGTGGCGTTGGTTTTGCGGGATCAATTGAGACCTGCCTTGGAGGAACTCCGTGCTGAGTTGCTGAAGAAAAGTGCGTCCTATGCCGAGATCGTAAAAATAGGTCGCACGCATTTAATGGATGCGACTCCTCTGACCCTAGGGCAGGAATTTTCTGGGTATGTCGCTCAGATGGCGAAGGCCTGTGCACGGATTGACCACGCGATCGATATCCTGATGGAATTGGCTATTGGCGGAACCGCCGTGGGCACCGGACTGAATACCCATCCGGAATTCGCGGGTATCGTGTGTGAAAAGCTTAATCAGCGAACGGGAATGCGATTTCGGGAGGCGGCCAATCACTTTGAGGCTCAGGCTGCCCGTGATGATATCGTGGAGGTGTCCGGAGTGCTGGTGGCGGTATCGGCAAGTTTAACCAAGATAGCCAACGATATTCGTCTGATGGGTTCTGGGCCAAGGGCGGCTTTATCTGAACTTAAATTACCGGCTAGTCAGCCCGGTTCGTCGATCATGCCGGGCAAGGTGAATCCGGTGATGAATGAGATGCTGGTGCAAGTGGGACTTTATGTGCAAGGGCTCGCACAGACCGTTGCTTTGGCCGGCCGCGAGGGGCATTTTGAACTCAATGCGACACTCCCACTGATGACGCACTGCCTGCATGAATCGATCGCCTGTTTGAGTAATGGAGTGAGGGTGTTCACCGAAAAGTGTATCACAGGTTTGGAGGTGGACGTGGAGCGTTGTCGTGAATTGATGGAGAACTCCCTCATGTTGGTGACCGCATTGAATCCGCTGATTGGATATGATGCTGCCGCCAGTGTAGCGAAGGAGGCCTTGAGGGAGGGGAAGTCGATTCGTGCAGTTGTGCTCGAGCGGAAGCTCTTGGAAGCCGACGAATTGGATCGTGCTTTGGATCCTCAGCAGATGGTTCGCAATAACGGGGCTTAACTTGCCCAGGTGTTTCGTTTGGCGTTCGATCACCCCGTGGCTGTCTTCCAGAAAACACTTAATATCCCAGGTTCAGGGTGCGGGCTCGGCGAGATTACGAACGAAGTGTCTGCAGTGCTTTCAGCGAGTGAACAAACTCAAGGTTCCGTCACCGTGTTTTGCCAACACACGAGTTGTAGTTTGGTCATCATGGAAAATGCCGACCCCTCGGCACGTCATGATTTGGAACGGTGGTTGAATCGCTTGGTGCCGGAAAATGATCCTGATTTTACCCACACCTTTGAAGGCGCGGATGATATGCCCAGTCATATCAAAATGGCGCTCACCCGCACGAGTGAAACGATTCCATTTTCAGAGGGCCGCCTACTGCTGGGCACTTGGCAAGGCGTGTTTCTGTGGGAACACCGCAAAGCGCCACACCCACGCCGACTGATTGTTTCCGTGCAGGGAGAGTAGCCCCAAAAGGATCGTTTACTTTCCTTTCGGAATACAGGCTCCGCAGCCGTCGGCGAAGAAGTCGTTGCCCTTGTCATCCACGAGGATGAAGGCGGGGAAATCGTCTACTTCGATTCTCCAGATGGCTTCCATTCCGAGTTCGGGGTATTCGAGCTGTTCGACTTTTTTGATATTCTCTTTGGCGAGAATGGCCGCGGGACCACCAATGCTACCGAGATAAAATCCGCCATGCTTTTTACACGCATCCGTGACCTGTCGACTGCGATTTCCTTTGGCAAGCATCACCATGGAACCGCCGTTTTCTTGAAACTGATCGACGTAGCTATCCATGCGACCGGCCGTAGTGGGGCCGAAACTTCCCGAAGCGTATCCCTTCGGAGTCTTGGCCGGGCCAGCGTAATAAACCGGATGATCCTTGATGTATTGCGGTAACTCCTCACCTGAATCGATCCGTTCCTTGAGTTTGGCGTGGGCGATGTCGCGGGCGACAATCATGGGGCCACTGAGGAGCACCTGAGTGGTCACGGGGTGCTTACCGAGCTCAGCCAATATTTCTGTCATGGGCTGATTCAGATCGATGCGCACGACATGAGCCGTCTTGAGTTGGCGCTGGCTTTTCGGCACGAAACGCCCGGGATTGGTTTCCAGTTTTTCGAGAAAAATACCGTCCTTGGTGATCTTCGCTTTGATATTACGGTCGGCACTGCAAGATACGCCGAGACCGATGGGGCACGATGCGCCATGACGGGGGAGACGCACGATTCGAACATCGAGGGCGAAATATTTTCCACCGAACTGCGCACCGATACCGGTCTGTTGCGCGAGGTTGAGCACTTTTTTCTCAAGCTCGATATCGCGGAAGGCGCGACCGTGTTCGTTTCCGCTCGTGGGGAGGGAATCGAGGTATTTGGTTGAGGCGAGTTTAACGGTTTTTAGACAGGTTTCTGCGCTGGTGCCACCGATCACGAAAGTGAGGTGATAGGGTGGGCAAGCAGCGGTCCCGAGGTGCCCCATTTTATCGATGATGAACTTCTCTAGACCTGCTGGATTAAGAACGGCTCTGGTTTCTTGAAAGAGAAATGTTTTGTTGGCCGAGCCACCACCTTTCGCGATGAAGAGGAATTTGTATTCATCACCTTGGGTCGCGTAGAGGTCGATTTGAGCCGGCAAGTTGGTGCCGGTGTTGGTCTCCTTAAACATGTCGAGCGGAGCCGTCTGCGAGTAGCGAAGGTTCTCTTTCGTGTAACATTCGTAGACACCCTGGCTGAGTGCCTCCGCATCATTGCTATCGGTCCATACTTGCTGACCTTTTTTGCCCATGATGATCGCGGTGCCGGTATCCTGACAGAATGGCAGAATTCCTTGGGCCGCGATCTCGGCATTCTTTAAAAGGGTAAGGGCGACGTAGTGATCGTTGGCACTGGCCTCAGGGTCGTCGAGAATCGCCGCGACTTGCTCGAGGTGCTTGGTGCGCAGCATAAACGAGCAATCGTGAAAAGCGTTTTGCGCAAGGTAGCTTAAGGCGCCGGGATCGACTTTGAGTATCGTGTGCCCATCGAACTCGCTGGTGTTGATGCCTTCCTTGGACAGGAGGCGGTATTCGGTATCATCCGCACTGAGCGGAAAAATATCCTGATAGTGGAATGCGGGAGTGGGCATAGCGGGAGGGTTTCTCGTTGAAGATCAGTGGAGCGAATCTTCCGCCATAGTCATAACCGTTTCGTGAAAACGGGCCAGTGCCCGTGGCGTTACGAGCTCACCTGTTTGGCGTCTCCAGCCATTGGGGCCGGGCCATTCTCCTTGCTCAAGAAAACGATCAATGGCTCCGGTCATCCCGGCAATATTCACGTAATCCTTTTGCTCTTTTTCCTCACGAACCTTGGTCAGTAGTTCGGCGGGGAAATTGGCGATATGTCCACTGGAGACGTGGGCGAGATCGTTGAGAATTACGAAAGGACGGGTATCGATTAGACTGGTGGCAGGACGTTCGTCTTCGCCCCGAATGTAGCGATGGAAGGCGAGGTGGTTTTCGGTGACTCCATCGAATTGACCGATGTCGATGTGCTCGACGCGACCATCATGCCAGCGAATTTCGGCATGGCCTCCGACGCTGTAGAGAATGTCGGCTTTCTCGCAATTGACTGTTTCCTGATGGCTGATTTCCCCGGCGCAGGCATGAGTGATCGCAAATCGCATCGTCGCGCCGTTCGTCGTGGTAGCCTCGACGAAGAAGGTATCGGCCCCTTCGATGGCATGAGCACGATAGAGCTCGGCTCGCACCGTATCAATCTGCGCCCAGCTCGAAAGTTGGGTGTCACCAAGCCAAAAGAGCATGTTGTGCACAAAATGGGCATTGGCATTGCCAAAGCAGGAATCGAGCACGACTTGCTCGCCCATCATCAGCCGCCCCGCCCAAGCCGCGCGCTTAAAATAGTCTGAAGGGCGAGGCCAGTGCGCCATCAAGGTCGCGCCTTTCACGGCCCCAAACTCTCCGTCAAGGAGGCGCTGTTTGATCGCGAGCCGTGGTTTTTCGACGATAAAGTTAAAGGCGACAAGGGTGGACTTACTGGCCTGCTGATCGCAGGCGATCATCTCCTCAAGCTCGCGGTAATCTAGGGTGGGTGGCTTTTCGAGATAGACGGGGATGCCGCGCTTAACGACCTCGCGATGCATCTCGGCGTGTAAGTTGATCGGCGTGGGCACCACGACCAGATCGAGATCCTGCTGACAGGCATCAAGCATCTGAATGTAATCGGTGAAGATGCTCACGCCTCGTTCAGCGAGTTTCCAGTTTTGTTGCTCATCGGCAAAGGCATCGACCTGTGGATCACAGGTGCAGATGAGTTTGGCGAGGCCGCGTTCTTCGAGTCGTTGGATGGTGGCGTGATGCCAACCGGCGAAGCCGCCCATTCCAATGATAGCAATACGAGTAGGATTCTTCACACGATCTTGAGTTTAGGAAGGTCTTGCCCATCGACGATGCCGATCGGTTTCCCCTTGGTGTTTACGACGATGAGGTCGTCAATTTTGTGAGCTTCAAATAGACGCAGTGCATCAACCCCCAACGCTTTCTCGCGAATGGTTTTGGGTGAAGGCGTCATGAAAGTGGCGACCGGCAGTTGCAGGAAATTTGATCCGGATAAGGCGCTGCGACGGAAATCACCATCGGTAAAAATACCGGTTAACTTACCACGCGCATTGACGAGCGCGATACAGCCACATTTGGCCTTAGTCATCGCCAGGATGGTCTCCTGAGTGCTGGTGGTATCTCGTAGGATCGGCGCAGCTGCACCCGTTCGCATGAAGTCGCCCACCGTTACGAGGAGAGCCCCGATATTGCCTCCGGGGTGATTGCGGGCGAAATCATCGCGGGTTAACCCGCGGGCCTTGAGTAAGACCATCGCCAGCGCATCACCGAGAGCCATCGCAGCAGTCGTGCTCGCGGTCGGTGCGAGCGCCAGAGGGCAGGCTTCGCGAGGCACGCTGTAGAGCAGTTGATAATCAGCCGTGGCTGCGAGGTCGGAGTCGGGATTGCTGGTGAAAGCGACCAGCTTGACGTTGGCACGCTTGAGCAAAGGGAGGAGTTTGAGGACTTCCTCGGTTTGGCCACTGTTGCTAAGCAGAATGGCGAGATCGCCTTCATGACAGAGTCCCAGATCGCCGTGCAGCGCTTGGGTCGCGTCGAGAAAAATGGAGGTGATCCCGATACTATTAAAAGTGCCCGCGAGCTTTTGCGCGACGTGGGCGGATTTGCCAACTCCGCTGAAAATGATCTTTCCCTTCGCGGCCATCAGCATCTCGATGGCCTGAGTGGTTTTAACAAACTCTTTGCCCAGATCCTTGGCGGTGGCAGCGAGCGCTTCGCCTTCGGTGCGAATGCAAGCGCGGGCTCGGCTAAGGATGGTAGTTGGCGTGAGAGGCATTTAGAGTTTGTGTCGTCTAATCAGGTTGCGGAATTTACGGGTAAGTTTTTCTCCGTTCAATACCATTCCCGCCGTGATCCCAATTCGAATGCCCATTTTCAGACTTATTAGTCTCATTTTCGTGTTGTTGTGGGCTGGTTGCGACCGCGATGCCGGTCAGCCATTGGGTGCTGAAATTGATGAATCAGAATTTACCCGCGGGCAGAAACTGGTAAAGCAAGGACGCCATCAGGAAGCATTGGCCTCATATTTACGGTTGATCGAGAAACGTGGCGATAGTGCACCTGAATCCCATCTGGAAGTGGGGATACTGTATTTGCAGCAGATCAAAGATCCTCTCGCGGCGATTTACCATTTGCGGAAGTATCTGGAGCGCCAGCCAAACTCCCCTCAATCACCGCAGGTGCGAGGTTTGGTGGACAGTGCGAAACGCGAATTTGCCCGCACGCTTCCGGCCAATCCGCTCGAAAATCAATCGGAGCGTCTCAACATGCTGGATCAGCTGGGTCGTTTGCAGCGTGAGAACGATCAGTTGAAAGAAGCTTTGGCTCGTTCGCGTGGCAATGTGGTGCCGCCCCGAGTCGATAATAATCATGACGTCTTTAGTTCGCCACTCTCGGTGGCTCCCATGCAGGAGGAAGCCCCAGAGCTGACACCTGTTCTCCGCGAACCGGTGCGTAGCAAGCCCACGCCCCCCGCAACGAATAGGCGCTTACACACGGTAGAAAAGGGGGATACTTTGTTTGTGCTCGCACAGCGCTATTATGGTAATCGCTCAAAATGGCGTGATATCTATGCGGCGAATCACGATGTGATGCCGAATGAAAACTCGTTGCAGATCGGCATGGTCCTGAAAATCCCGTGAGATTTATGCCCGCAAGTTCTGTTTGAGCTTTCGCGTTTCGCTCAACAGTTCCTTGGCGGCGAGCACGGCATCGGCATTTTCATGCTGAGTGATCGTGGGAGCATCATCGTGATCCCCGATTCCTGCTTGCTGGTAGGAACGAAGTCTAGCGAGGATGAGGTCGCGTATCTCAGACGCATTATCCACGCCATGAAAGATGGACAGATGCATCGAATCACCTGATTTGTGATGGTCTGATGTGCTGCCTCCACCGGCAGACCTTACCCGCACATCGGCGATTTTTAAAAGACGTTGGAGCGGCCCCTGCTTGACTTCAACTTGCTGCAGGTTGGCAAAACTCATGGTGGATTCCTTCAGGGAAAAAAGTCCGGTGCGAACGCGTAGACTGCGATCAGTGACGATATACCAATGTTGCTCGTATTCGAGCCGGATGAGGAAGAAAGTCGTGGGGATTTGCACCGTCAGAAAAATCAACGCGGCATATTCTGCCAGATGAATGATGGAGAGAGTCCACCTCGGCCAATCTGCGAGCCAGTGCACGATACGATCAATCCCATCTTCCGTCTCCTCGGTCAGATTCGCCGCGTCTTTATCCTCAGCTGCAGGCGTTGCGCTTGTTTCCGCAGAGACCTGTTCGGTCGCGGTTTTGTCCGGTTCATTGATGGCGGTGTCCACTCGTTTCAGGACGGCGAGAGAAAATAGAATACCAGCAATGGTTCCGACTTGGGCCAATCCCCAGAGGAACAGGAGCAGTTTGTAATAATTCCTGGCGGCACGAAATGTGCGAATGGATTTAGCTGCACCTGACGGTGGCGTTGGGCGTTGGGGGACCCGAAGCCAAAGCATCAGACGATGGCGCACGCGATCACTCATCATGGGACTTTTTGCTGAGTGATTCCCGTATACCTCTCATTTCCTGAGCCACTTCTCTGAGGGTAGTGGTTAACTCGCGCTCTGATTCCGAATTCTCGGCGGAATGCAATTGAGTCGGCTGATCTTTCACGCCGCGCATCCGTGAATAGAGAAAATCGCGCACTCCCTCGTATTCACGTAATCCGACGATAGTCATTTCCGCTCCGGAGTTGCCGCTGGCCGTTTGCACTAGAATCCGGGCGAGACCGAACCAGCGTTCTACGAGATTGGATTGCAGATGGATGTCCTGAATGCGGGCGTAATTGATGATGATCTCCCGTCGAAACAAGATGCCCCAGCTCATGGAGATGCCCTCTTCGTCAAAACGATAGCGCATCGTGTGATAATGAAACCACGCAGGCAGAATTAAAATCGGAAACAGGGGAGGGATTACCAGGCAGGACAGGATATAGTAGTTCCACAGCTTAGCGTGAGGCCGGGAGATGGACAGAATCGTAGCTTCAGGGGGTGAAGTCTCCATAACGTTTAGAGCAAGACGTTTGGGGTTATGATCACAATGGGTAAACTTGGGATGGTGTGAGATGGGGAGTCTCTTCACTCATCTCTTCGGAGTGTCCAACCAGTCGTCGGTGAAAATCCGATAGCCAATGCCGTTCTCGCCCATGAGGCCTCGGGAGAAGAAAGTAATCCGATACTTATCGGTCAGTTGTCCCACGGTGTTGTAGGAGAAGGTGCCTTCTTCGATCGTCTTGTGCGACCATGTATTTCCGTCATCATCGCTAAAGTAAATGGTTCCGTTTTCACGGCCATACCTCCAGCCATTTTCGGCATCCGGTCTGTATCCTTTGGGGACAGAAAAGTAGATGCGATTTTCTATTTTTGCCATCGTGCCGTGGCATTTTACGCCGCTGATTTCTTTCGAAAAAGGTTCCGACCAGGTTTTACCGGCATCACTACTCGTATGGAATATCCGCTCGCCGAATTTCGGTCGGAATGATGTTTTAGCGGGATGCGCTCGCATCATCGCTTCCTTATTAAAGCGTCTTACCATGAGAAGACCTTCTCCGCCATCAATGGATACTGCCGATGCTTCGTTGGCCAAATAGTCGGCGATCAGTCCATCCATTTGCCAAGAGACTCCTTGATCATCACTGTGGATGACGGCTGATCCACTATTGGCATAATCACGAAAGTCGCGGGTTATCTCAGCTCCTTCAGGAACGGCAAAAACCGGTCCTCCTAGAATGTATCTTCCCTGATGTGAACCTTGGTTGATTACATGAACCTGTCCGATGGCATTGAAGAAAATAGGGGTGCCGCCAGAGTGTGGTTTTCCCAGTGGTGTTTTGTCTCCTGTTAAGGGTTCATTTTGCCATGTGTCGCCGACGTCATTTGACGTAAACCGGCACAGAACGCATGGCGTTTCAACGCCAACGACCTCCATGTCGATCCCAGTGCTTTCCTTCAACAATGCATAATCATTGACGTAATACTGCTTGGTTACGTTGAGATCCACACAAGTGAGGAGGGAGACGGTTTCTCCGGATTCCGAGGCGGATAGGTATGGTGAGATCGCAAAATGATTCATC
>Ga0105053_10008185_pt1 | contig 13684 bp, 11 predicted proteins | sample BON01_FD_78093 | JGI IMG/M metagenome (GOLD analysis project Ga0105053, IMG submission 78093) | Freshwater microbial communities from Lake Bonney liftoff mats and glacier meltwater in Antarctica - BON-01 | ecosystem: Environmental > Aquatic > Freshwater > Ice > Glacier meltwater | place: Lake...
AAAAAAAAAAAAAAACGAGAAATAGTGATCGACTCTCTCGCTTTGGGCTTAGGTTTGGATTTTAGTGGTGTATTGAATGTTTCGATGGGTATTGTTGATAGCATGCTCGTCTCTCATCGCGATATTGAACGCTTATGAATTTGTAGAAGCCGCTTCCACCTATAATGGGCCTCCTTTGAAAGAGTTACTAAAAGTTCGTAGCAACAAATTCCTGCTTTTTCAAACATCAGGTGGTTTCAATAATCAACGTATCATCCTCCAAAGGGCTCTGAGAATGTGTCAGATAACCCAACGAATATGCATCATTCCGATGGCTGCTCGACATTCGAGCATGTATTCGACTTACAATAAACTTTCTGTAGAGATTGATCTTTGGGATATGTCTAAGGTGGTAGACTTCCCTCAACTTGCCAAATACTCCAAGATAGTCCCGCTTACTATCCCTTTTGTTCAAGCAGTCAAATTGCTGCAATCCAAAATAAAATCTACTAAAAGTTGGTTTGTATTAGAATACACTACCCCCACTCGCATTACAACAGCCACATACTTGGAGTCTCTGAATAAGAGACCTGAAAGAATACTGTCATTAGCTGGGTCTACTGTATGGAAATGTTTTGGGAAGCCTTCTATTGCCAATGAATGGATAGAACCCGTACATCCTTACTTCAAGTACTCTCCTTTCTTTCGCTCTTTCGCCGGCGAGGCAGTCAAAGCATTATTTGGAGTGAAACCTTTTCTTGCTATACATTCAAGACAACAAGACCACGGAGATAAATGGATCTCTGAACATGCAAAAATGAAAGATGATTCTATTGTGGTTGCAGGTGTTGCCACAATGCACTCTGAAAGTTTCTCAACTAAATTTATGCCCAACGATATTTGGCTCACTGATGACCCGGGTTATCTTTTGAAAAAAACAATAGCCCAAGTGAGTTCAAAACATGATATCCCTGTTCTAGGAGTAGATTTATATATTGCCACGAAACCTAGTTCAAAGAATGCACAAATATACGCCAACCTCACTGATACTTACAGCCTTTATTTTTCTCAAGACATACCTGCTGTTCTCCTGGGAAAATTTGATTCATATTTCACTGTAGAACAGGCGCGGTTGCGGAACGACATGCTAGGGGTGATAGAGCAGCTTATCTGCGCACATGCATATCTCTATGTGGGATTCATGACTTCAACGTTTTCAAAATATATTGCTACCTTGCGGAGTCTACCATATTCACATATTGAATCCACCTCTGTTTCATAATATGAAGAAAAGGATTATGAAAAAAAGAGTCGAATAACAGAGATAATCGAAACTTCAACAACTAGGAGGTTATTAAAGCCTCGTGGAGAGACGAAGGAAATCATTTAAAACCATTAATCTAATAAGCCAGGAAGTTTTCTAATTATATCAGCAACAAGAAGAAGGTGAATGCATTGGAAGTTATTTTGAAGTTGAGAATTAAACTGGAAAGGTACGGTCCCCATACCTATGTCTATGCTTCGCCGATGGTCGCATAGTTTGTCTGCTAGGAAAGTCCTGGTGACTACCCCTATCTTTTATGTGAACGGCAATCCTCATATAGGTCATGCTTATTCTGGTCTCTTGTGCGATGCCTATTCGCGGTGGCTCAGAATGCAAGGAGACCAAGTCGTGTTTTCCACTGGCACCGATGAACACGGGTCAAAAGTAGAAAAGGCTGCCAATGGAAAAGACGTCAAAGAGTATTGCAATAAAATTTCCTCATCGTTTAAGAATCTATTCACCTGTCTTGGGACCTCTCATGATGTGTTCGTGAGGACTACAGATGATCGTCACAAGCAAACAGTTCAGGCGTTGTGGCAGCGTTTAGTTAACGGTGGATATTTGGTGCAAGGAGAGCACGAAGGATGGTATTGTCAAAGTGATGAAGCTTTTCTCACTGATCAGCAAGTGGGGGAAAATCCAGATGGTAAGAGAGTGTCGTTGGAAAGTGGACACGCCGTTGAATGGCTCAAGGAGGCTAATTATCTATTTCAATTACCAAAGTTCACAGATCGCATATTAGAATGGCTTGATACGACCGCCGTGTATCCTCCCGCGAGAAGCAATGAGATCAAAGGGTTTTTGTCGGCACATGATATCAGGGATTTATCTGTTAGCAGACCTAGTGATAGAGTGCCATGGGCGATTCCTGTCCCAGGGGATGCTTCACAGTCGGTGTATGTTTGGCTGGATGCACTTACCAATTATTTAACTGTCGCTGGTATTCAAGTTAGTCCAGATCCTACAGTTCCAGTCCATTGGGGCTTCGACAAAGTGGTTCATGTAGTAGGCAAGGATATACTAAGGTTTCACACTCTTTACTGGCCATCGTTTTTGATGGCAGCTGGAATAGATCCTCCTAATAGAGTTATTGTTCATGCCCATTGGACTGTTAACAAAGTGAAAATGTCAAAGTCACTAGGCAATGTTATGTGCCCAGTAGAATTGCTGAAGAAATACGAGCTAGATGCTGTGCGGTACACACTGTTGCGAAATGGAGGTCTAGTGGATGATGCAGACTTTAGTGAAGATAGTTTGAAATCACGACGCAAGGATGAACTTGCAAATACGTATGGCAACCTGTTATCCAGGTCCACTGCAAACCGCATCATGCCCCAAACTAAATGGCCAGATGTCCAAAATATTGAAGATATCCCGTTGGTTAAAAATCATGTTAGACCACTGCCTGGCGTAGTCGATGCTTATTACCAAGATTTTGAATTTTCAAAAGGGATTGAGGCTGTCGTTCACTTGCTATACGAATCGAATCGAGTCTTCACCGAGGAAGAGCCTTGGGTTTTGATAAAACAGTTAAAAAGGAATCCAGAAAATCAGGAAGAATTGCAGCTTAAACTCAATAGTATCATGTACTCCATGCTAGAGTCCCTTCGTGTGTCTTCCCTTCTCTTACTTCCCATCATACCTGATACCTGCAATAAAGTTCTAGATTCTTTAGGGGTTTCTTCAGAAGAGCGCTCTTTCAAAGATGCCACTCATCCTAAGAATTATAGCGGCACCGAATTTAAGCGACTGGCAACACCATTGTTTCCGATATTGGAGTAATAATACATTTTTAAAAATTTAATTTGAAATAGGGTCTACATAAAGGGTCTACTCTTGCGTTGAATCACCAATCATTTGAAATGGGAGTTGTGAAACGGCTTGTCGAGAGTGATAGCGATGCACCAGTGTCAAAGAGAGCTAATACCTCTAAGGACACAACTAGTATCACGCCTGGATCAGTTATCACGGGCCGCATTGACACCAGTTTCGGGAAACAGTTTGCTCGGATCAGAGTCACCCAACATGTCTTTTTGAGACTACGCCCAACAGATATAGAATTACCGGATGATTGGAAATCCGGCAGTATCGAATCTCTGAATCATGGTTTGTTTGTCAAATGTGTGGCATTGAAACCTATTCATACTAGATACGTAAAAGATGCTGAGATGGTGGATTGTTCGCTGCGACCAGATCTGTTGGAAGCAGCAGCAGCTTCTAATGGAGATCTGCCTTCGGACATTTTGGAACAGGAATTTGTTGAATCATCGAAATTTCCTGAAGCAGGATCATTGGTTAAAGGCTTTGTTGAGCATTGTGATAAATCAGGTGTTTACGTGAGGATCTCAAGAGGAGTCTCGGCAATTGTTCCATTGCGATTCCTTGCTGACAGATTTGTTGAAAATGTGGCTAAAGAATTTCCTATTGGGAGCCTTGTGGCTGGCAAGGTTCAAGAAGTTGACCAAACGAAGCAATCTGTGGTTATCTCCCTCCAAGCTTCTAGAGTCGTTTATGGTGGTAAAGCTAGATATGATTATTCAAATCTGCAAGTTGGCACTTTTCTGTCTGGAACCGTATTTCGGGTAGAAGCATATGGTATATTTGTGAGCATTAAGGACTCAAATCGATTGGCAGGACTTTGCCATGTGTCAAATATTTCAGAAAATGGATCTGCGGACCCAACTTCCAAGTTTTCTAAAGGAGATAGCGTTCGAGTCTGTGTAATGTCGATAGATACAGAAAAGAGGAGAATAAGCCTTAGTATGAAATCCTCTGATATGGAGAACGATGAAGCATCAGAAGAAGCATCAGAAGATGAAAATGCATCAGACGGCGATGAAGAGGATAGTTCATCAGAGGAAGAAAACCCAAAGAAATCAATGACTCCACTAAGTGACAGCGATGACGACAGTGATGTTGAAACATTGATAAAACAAGCAGCACTTCAAGACGATGAATCATCTGATGAAGAAGAAAGCGAGGAGGAAACAAAACCATCCACTAAAACCCTGTCATTGAAACAAGCTCTTATGCGTACCAACGTATCGAAGCCTAAGAAGGTTTCTGAAGAAGCATCCTCTGAAGAATCCGATGGTGATTCGGGTGACGAAACTAAGGTGAAACGCAAGAAATCATCCAAGGCAAAACAAAGAGAAAGAAAACGCGAAGAAGCCCAACTAGTGGCTAAAGAACAAGCGCTTATGCAAGATGATAATGCACCTCGTTCTGTTGACGATTTTGAAAGACTAATCGTTGCTTCTCCAAACTCATCTTTGTTATGGATTCAGTATATGGCATTCCAACTAGCACAAACTGAAATTGACCAAGCAAGAGCTATAGCCGAGAGAGCCGTTAGAACTATAAACTTCCGCGAAGAAGCCGAAAGACAAAACGTGTGGTTTGCCCTTTTGAATTTGGAGCACAAATATGGATCTCCAGATAGTGTCAATGAGCTAATGAAGAAAATCACTCCTCAAATGAATCCTAAACATGCTTATTACAAACTTGCAGAAATCATGGAAGAAAGTGGCCATATTGATGAAGCCGATGCTGCTCTTATGAAAGCAGTGAAGGCAAGCAAGGGCGAAAGTTGCGGGGGGTGGTTTCGCAGAATTAAGCTACAGCTGGGTAACGGGAACTCGAAAACAGCTCGAGAGTTGCTCCAAAATGCAATTCGCAGCATTCCAACCCGAAAACATGCAAAGCTGATTTTGAATTTCGCAAGGTTGGAATATTCCCATGCCAACGGAGACTGCGAACGAGCTCGAACCTTATGTGAAGGCCTAATAGATTCTTATCCGCGACGAAATGACATTTGGCATCAGTATATTGATGCAGAGATCAAGTTCGGTAATGATGTACGCCGAGTTAGGCAGCTGTTTGAACGGGTATTGACTATTAAATTGTCAGTGAAGAAAATAAAGGCTTTCTTCAAGAAATGGTTAATATTTGAAACCGAGCAAGGTTCTGACGAGGATGCTGAGAATGTCAAAGCTAGAGCAAGGTCGTATGTGGAAACCATTGCTTCATAATATGTCCAAACCCAAATTAAATCATTTTAGTCTTTGTATGCAGAGTATGTGTCAAAGCAAATATATGTAAACGCAAGAAAAATAAATGATTCTAGTCCTTTTGATGCCAAGAAAATCTCAAATTGAATTATTATGTTTTAGTCTTTTTCGTCGGTGGTTGAGTTGCGTTCTTTCCACCAACGGTGCTTGCAACATCCGCATAAGCTGAGTTGTGGACACCAGAAACAGCTCTTCCAGAGTTATCCCCTCCAACCTGAGTGGCAAGGCGTTTGAACTCCTCGTCCCATTCGATAGCAGCTGCAGTGGAACATGCAATACTAGGACCACCTGGCACAGTGGCTCTTGCAGACTCACCGGGGAAATGATGCTCGAATATCACTCTGTTCCGGTATCCTTCCTTTGTTGAAGGAGTATTGAAAGGGAATCGATTCTTCCTGTTTTCAAATTGGATATCTGACACTTCTTCTTCCGCTTTTGCTCGTAAGGAATCAATCCAGCCGTAACCAACCCCATCGGAGAATTGTTCCTTTTGGCGCCATAAAACTTCCTCAGGAAGATATGGATTTTCAGGGGTATCGAATGCTTTACGCATGATGAATTTTTCAATACTTCCGCGATTCTCATCTCCTTCTCTGACTTTGCACATTTTCCACTCAGGGTCAAGATCCATGACGTAGTCAAGGAAGTCACGATCCAGGAATGGTACTCGGGGTTCTACTCCATAAGCACTCATAGCTTTGTTTGCTCGAAGGCAATCAAAGTAATGAAGGTTTTTCAGCTTGTTGACGGTCTCCTTATGAAACTCTACCTTGTTGGGTGCTTTGTGAAAGTAGAGGTAACCACCCAATGCTTCATCAGCACCTTCACCTGAAAGAACCATCTTCACTCCCATGGCCTTAATCTTCCTTGCCATCAAATACATCGGAGTAGCTGCACGGATTGTGGTGATGTCATACGTTTCAAGGTAGTAAATCACATCATGAACTGCATCAAGTCCTTCTTGAACTGTAAAGTGGAATCCGTGATGCACGGTTCCCAGAAAATCGGCTACTTTCTTAGCAGCAGCCAAATCAGGAGATCCTTCAAGTCCGATACTGAATGAATGCATACGAGGCCATTCCTTCGATTGCTGGGCCATGTATCTCGTTGCCACTGACGATACCAATGAAGAGTCCAGTCCTCCACTCAGAAGAACTCCCCATGGAACATCACTCATCATTCTCTTCACAACAGCTGCTTCGAATTTCTGACGAAGTATAATATACTCGAGAGGTTGTGATGGGATTCTATTGATATCCCACCACATAGGCTCATACCATCGTTTCATTTGTCTTTCCTTTGAGCAATAGTAATGTCCAGGAGGAAACAATTCAAACCTCTCAACAATACCAATCAACGCCTTCAATTCAGATGCTAAAACCGTCCCCCCATCAGCCCTGTATCCAATATAGAGCGGAAGAATTCCCATATGGTCCCTTGCAGCATAGTAGTGTTTTGTATTAGCATCGAAAAGAACAAATGCAAACATCCCATCTAAATACTGAGGCATCATGTTGCCGTACTTTTGGTACAGAGGAATAATGACTTCACAATCGGACTCGGTATAAAAAGTGTAAGTACCTTCAAATTCAGCACGGCGAATTTTGTGGTTATATATCTCTCCATTTGCAGCAAGAACAATGCTTTTGTCGGTACTGTATAAAGGCTGCGCTCCAGATTCAGGGTCTACAATAGACAACCGTTCGTGAGCTAGAGCTGCAACGTTGCATTCCCCTCCTCCTTCTGCCTCAGCGTTAAAGTACAGGTACACTCCACTCCAGTCAGGGCCTCGATGACGGATCTTTTTGGCATTGACAAGCGCCATCTTTCTGACTTCTGCTTCAGTTAAACCATGGGTATCAAAAATACCGAGTATACCACACATGAAGACGACGGACGCAAATTCAATTTCTTTTTGTGGCCACACAACATGAAAAGGTAGACACTGATGAATAAAGTGTCGACAAGGTAGACGACCGAGAATGAATCAAACAATGAGTAAAGTATTTGGAGCATCGCTTGCGACCATGGTGGGAGTTACTGCAGTCGCTACTGGTGCTAGTTTTATCGAGAAACAATCGCCTCCTTCAACGTTCTCTCTCAAGGGGAATCGATTTGATTTGAACACGTTCCAAGGCAGGTTTTTCCAGCAGTTGAGAAATTGCGATCCGAGCAGCTTGTTATCAACCACTTCAGATATTTTCAAAGCTCAAGAACTTTTGAATGATTTCAAATCAGGAACGACAACATCTGATGTTTCAACCCTTTGGAAAGCAAGGAAGGTACGTTTGTTGCTTTTAATGTTTTTGTTCCTATTTTAAATGCTTTTAGCTCGTTGAATCAGCAGTTCATCCAGATACCGGTGAAATTATTCCAGCTCCATTTCGAATGTCTGGATATGTCCCTTTCAACGGTCCAATCTGTGTGGGGATGATGGCCAGCACTGGAACCGCTGGGATCCTGTTCTGGAGTTGGATCAATCAAAGTCAAAATGCGCTTATAAACTACTTCAACCGCAATGCTTCGTCCAAAACCTCCAATGAGACACTTGTCATTTCTTATTGCGGTGCCGTCAGTGCAGCACTAGGTGTGGCATTTGGACTCACAACATTGATGAAGAGAACTATGCCTCCGGCCTCAGCCATGAGAATCATGAAATTTGTGGCATTCCCTTCTAGTATCATTGCGAGTTGCTCCAATTGCTACATAATGAGGAGTCCCGAAATCGAAACTGGTGTACCAATCTTGGATACTGAAGGAACCGTTTTGGCACAAGGAATGAAATCTTCAATTGCTGCCAAGAAAGCAGTTTACGAAACCGTTGCTTCCAGAGCAATTCTTCAAGTTCCCGTGTTTTTCATTCCTGCAGTCGCCATGAGTCTACCTCCAATTGCTGCTGTCTGTGCTACAACTCCTACTTTGTCTATTCCGTTAGTTACTTTGATCACTATCATATCGTTTGGGTTTGGTTTGCCAGCAGCTGTGGGATACTTTCCTCAAATAGGTGAACTCAAGGTAGATGAATTAGAAGAGGATATTAAAAGCAAAATCCCCTCTGATATTACCACAGTGTATTACAACAAAGGACTATAAATTCAAAACAAATATCAAAGATTTCAAAATAATTTTATAAAATTAGAAAGGAAGAGAAATCGTCGTTTTTGCAGAATACGTGCGAGACCGATTTTAGGATTTCAAAATAATTTGTAGTTAGAATGGAGGGCAACTTGGCTAGCGAAGTGGCAAAGCGACTGAAACAGGCAGAATCCAGGGTGCAGACTGCTGAGCGTAAAGTAGCTCTGATGGACCACGAAGCTCAAAAACTGCGTGCCACCATTTCTGAATTAGAGCATTCCTACCAAACTGCTGTTCATGGAAAAGGAGCCGCAGAATCTCGTGTGCGTGAATTCTCCGTTAAACTTCACGAAGAAATTGAAACTAAAAGGCGAGAAGTAGATGCTGCTAAGAAAGAATATGTTGCTCTTCAATTACAAGTAGACAAAATGAAAAAGGACAAGACAGAGAATAAAAGCCGACAAGCACAAGAGACTTCATCGATAGAAGCTCAATTAAGAGTCGAAGAAGAGAAATCGAAAATGCTAGCAGAGAAAACGCAGCAATTGCAGCTGGAACTAGATAAAGAGAAACGCGTATCCTCCCAGAAGCTTAACGACTCGTATGACGCCATGGACGCTGAATCGAGACGAAACAAAGAGTTGTCTAATGTATTGGATAACCTAAGACAGGAGAACAAAATTCTATCAAAGGACTTTCAGTTGACGGTTGAACGTAAATCAGAACTGGAATCGGTTTTTGAAGCAGCGAGGAATGCTGAGTTTGAAGCGAAAGAGAAAGTTTCCAAGTTGGAACATCAAGTAAGAACACTGAGACAAGAAAATGATGAGCAAGATTTGGAAACCAAAGGATTAAAATCAAGGATTGCTTTTGTAGAACAACAACTAAGTGAAGCATGTCACGAAAGAGATGCGATTAAGTTAAATGTGAATGAAAGCAAAATGGAAATGGAGTCGCTCCAGAATACTTGTGACAATCTGAATGCAGGTCGGCTTGAATATGTTAGCAAAATAGAAAATCTAAAACAGGAAATAAGTCAGTTGCAAAGCGAAAAGCACATGTCAATGGATAGAACCGCAGAAGCAAGAACCCACAGTGTCCATGAAATACGGTCACTTGAAATCGAAAATGAAAAACTTCGACAAGAAATACACATCTTAAAAGAGTCTTTGCATAACGCGCAACGAGCAAATGAATCTACAGAAAACTCTACGAGAATGGCTCGACGAGAGATTGAAAGTATGAATCAACTTTTGCGACAAAATCGAAGCACTATATTGGCGTATGAATCCGACCTGCAAGAAAAACATGCCCTTCAAGGTCACGTTGCTCGTTTAGAAAATGAAGTTGAAAGCTTGCGGCAGTCGAATCGATCTGCACTGCATAGAATGCAACTTTTGAAAGGAGAATTTGACACCAAACAATTGCAAGTTAAAGAATTAATCCAGGTTTCGAAAGACCTTGAAGTCAGACTTGGAGCTTCAGAGGATGAGAATCAACATCTCACTAGAAGACACGAGTTGTCTATGAAAGTCAAGGATGCCGAGGCCGCCTACATCTGGAAGAAATTAGACCAAGCGTTACAAATGTAAATTAGTTTTTATCCTCGGATTCATCATCCGCATATATATCATCCAAATCCTCTAGATCGTCGTCATCATTAGAAACTGCAGGAGAAGCATTATGAGTGAAACCGGTAGGAGTAAATGTACTAGGAGGAAGAACAGCTTGAGTTAAGCCAGGTGACATTAGTCTCTGCACCAAGTTGGGATTCGACATCATCGCAGTCATCGGATCTTGTCCACTAGATAGCAAGCCCAGGATTTCTTGTAACACCGCAGGATCTTGCATGAGACTCTGTGTAGTGGCTGCGATAGATGCTTGAAGATTGGGATTCGCTTGCATTGCAGCAACGATGTCGGGCGACATACCTGGAAAGCTGCCTGGAAACTGATTACCAGGTGAAGGAAAACTGGTAAACGGATTACTTGATACAGGAATACTTGGAGGACCACCAACGGAAGAAGCACCTCCGGTAGAACCATTCAAATTTGAAGTGCTTCTGGTATTACCATTGATCTGCTGGGCCAATCTAGTGTGTACTTTCTCAAGAAGTTTCAAACTCGGACTAAGTGAATCCGCAGATACGGTCAGGACCAAATACGACTCTCCATCTCGAGGTTTAATTTCGAATCCAAGAAGTTTCATGCAAGCCATTCCGCCTTCACAAGACCCTATTTTGGAAGAGAATTTTAAATTGGCGGTTCGAATAGACCTATACTTGATATCATCAGGATGATTCATGATGTTTTTCATGTACAACACCATAACTTGAATCGCATCTTTACTCTTGGAGACGCCATTCTTGGACTCAAGCTCACCAAGCTCTTTTTCCAGTCGTTTCATATTCATTGAAGAAACTGGTTCGGGTGTGCCCGGAGGTGATGATGATGGAGCTGCAACACGTGCAACTTTTCCTGAGATTGCAAGATGGACAGTCAAACCATCCTCATTCACTCCGTAGCTAGCAATAGAAGAATCATCTTTAAGAATCTTCCCTTTGAATATGAGACGGATAGAGTCGAAATCCACCTGAGTAGCGATTGCAACTCGATGGCGTAAGTGCTCTACTTGCGCGTGCTCATTGACCTCCACTCCAACAGTATCACTAGAAATTCGCTTGACTTTTATGGATAGCATCTTACCTCCCGTTGGCTCAGGAACCTTCATCTGATGAGAACGAGAAACATTTAAATTGTCAGGATTCAAATTGTCCACCTTCATATTGTCTGTCATGGACAAGCGAATGGCGTCTGCGATTTGGGCATCTTCGACCTTCTCCAGTAATCGAGAGATTGCTTGATTCAACTTGTCTATATTCCCCCCTGAAAATCTTTCGGCTTCCTCGCCTTTGATGAAAAACACAAATGTTGGAAACGCACGAACTTGATAACTAGCATGGAGTAGTTCGATTTTGTTATTTTGTTGCTCAGTATCTACTGAAGTGAATATAACACTGGGATACTGGGCGGGTAACTGATTGAAAAGGGGTTTAATAGCCATGCAAGGACCACACCAAGGAGCTGTAAAATCAACTACAACTAAACGCCCTCCTGCAGCTTTCATCACTCTATTAAGATGGCTCTTGCCTTCTATGTGGACAACTTCCCGGAATTCCTCTTCTTCGACGTCAATTTTATCAATAATCAACACACGGCCTTTCTTCAATGCTTCCACACGAGCCCTGACATGCTTTATTCTAGCAAGCATGCCCTCCCCATACACACAACCTGCTTGAGTAGCCTTGCCCTCATACTTTTCCAGCGCGGACACTACGGGATCCATAGAAACAGCTGCAGTACCTTCTTTTATGAAAGCTTCAAGCTCAGTAACATCGTTTTCCAACTCTTTGAATGCTGACATCTTCAACCAAAAATATTTTCTTTGATGAATAAAGGAACAAGGTAGGGGGTCGTACCGTCTTTTAGATTTGGTTCATACAAGCGAAAATCAATGTTGGAGCAAGATGGTGCTTACTCTTCGTAAGTATGAGGTATCTTCTTCTATGCGGAGATTTAAAAGTGAATATTAGGTTCAGTGAAGTTGATGCAACTGATCCCCATCATCGAATGGAATCTGATTTCGAAGCCGATGAATTACTTGCTAGAACACTTCGCGATTCCGCTTCTGGTTCTGAGTTATTATCTTACTCGGATCTTGACGTACAATCACCAGCCAAAACCACATGTGGGACGCTAAAGCGAAATAAAAAATGCCTCTGTTGGTCCTTTTTACTCACGATTTTCTTGTCCTCTGTTGTTGGGTATGGACTCTTCTTTTCAAATCCTGGAATCGTGCTGGTATCTGTTCAAGCAAATTTAAACGTATCTTCTAACATTATTTCCGGAACTCAATCCTTTGAAGTATCAAACCGAAACTGGTTCAAAGTACTCCTTCAAAAGATAGATAGATCGGTGTATTACAAAGGGTCTCAAGATTGGTACCAGCTCCAGGATGTTGGTCCTTCTGCAACCCCTGAACTGGACTTGAAGGGACTTAGGAGCACTCGTGTTCAAGTTGATTTCGAATATAAAATTCGAAGTGGCCGTGCAGCCTCTGCTATTCTATATCAATGTCAGAACCACGTTCTGGACCTTGGATGGGTCGGCATCTTTCATTACCAGTACCTAAATGCGCCCAAAAACATCGGCTTCGGACCGATTACAAGTTTCACAAATTGTACCATCAAAGTTTTCTGACCATAGTTGAATTTTTAGAATATATATAATCAAATCAGTTGTTCTCTGACGGCTTAGGTTGTCCTGAGAACATGTTGGTGAAGCCACTAGATACGGAAGAAGAGAATGCATTTAGGGCTTGTTGTTGAATAGCTCCACCTACTGCCTCTTGGACACGCTGTTTCGCCTCCTTGGAGCATTGCCAATACCCGTAAATATTAGACATCCCTAAACCTAGTGCAATTACGTCAACCAGAAGCCAATCAAAGCTAAATTTTAAAATCCCCAAAAACGCAAAAGCACCCCATACAACCACATTGAGATACATGGAATACCAAAAAATAGAATAGTCACTACTACTGACGCTGTCGACATCCTATTGAACAAATAAGCCTGACGGAAGTTGAAATTCTATAGTTGGCACACTTACTGGGGATGATTCAAACCGCCATACATTCTGCCCGGTGTCAGACATGTCGTTCCACCATCGAAGTCTCACCATCAGTCGTCCAGTTATATTCTTCACGGTCCAGAAATCAAACGACAGCGCCAGAACACACAGTACAAAAACAACTACGAAACTGCTACTGAAGAGAGACCCAAACAAATACAGTACAAGTGCAGCAACCTTAAAACAAACGTGAAAAACGGCGGCTACAGGGTGACTTGAACTCTTGAACATCGCAACAACACCACCATCACTCTCAGTATTAGGCACATGAACACTAATATCCATTGGTTCTTCTTGACCCAAGAAGTTGAACTCCTCCTCCCTTACCATCGATCCTCTTTTTTTTTTTAAAACACAACAAAAATTGATTTTTTTTATTAGAAAGCAGTCTGCCAATCCGTGAGGTAATCAGAAGCAAGAATATTATGTGGAATCACTGAATTCACATTATATTTCTCCTGATGTAAATTAATTGCATCCCTCGACTTGACAACTATGTCGCCTGCAAACGCCTTCCATGAAGTAGCCACTAAATCATTTAAAGATA
>Ga0105053_10008188_pt1 | contig 13678 bp, 14 predicted proteins | sample BON01_FD_78093 | JGI IMG/M metagenome (GOLD analysis project Ga0105053, IMG submission 78093) | Freshwater microbial communities from Lake Bonney liftoff mats and glacier meltwater in Antarctica - BON-01 | ecosystem: Environmental > Aquatic > Freshwater > Ice > Glacier meltwater | place: Lake...
GTGGGTATGGTGGCGTACCTGGGTACTGTGCAGACCCTGTAAGTGGGTACCAGATGTTGTCATCATATTTTTATGTATCGCAAGTATCACGTCAAACATATATCGAAACAATGCAACCTAGACTGTTTGAAGAGTGGTCGTCTCTCTATGTTCGAGTACGTGAGACTGGTGACTGGGACATCTTCCTAGGTCCCCCGGAACGGGCGAGGGCGGAGACTGGTGGAGCTGCCAGGCTGACCAATGGGTGTTAAAGCGAATGGAATGCTCAGGGTGAATAAAGTAACTTCCGCATCCATGGGATACCCACTATTAGTTTTCAATAGAAAACTCTACTCTCAAAGGGTCTTCCAACCAAACCTCGGGAAAAAAAAAAAGAAAGAAAGAAAGAAAACACCGCCCGACCCCATCAATCATTTACCCTCACCAAAAAGTGTTCGTCTGTAGGGTGTGCATAGGCACCGCACAGGTTGACGTCTCGTTGGTGTCCCTTTTCGATCCACTCTTCAAACGGTCCAGGTTGCATTGTTTCGATTAATGTTTGACGTGATGCTTGTGACACATGAAAATATGATGACAATATCTGGTACCCACATACAGGGTCTACACAGCACCCAGGTACGTCACCATACCCAAATTGACCTGTTGTGTCTGCTTTGTCAAACATATGATGATCACCACCCAGGTACACCACCATACCCTTCTTGATCTGTCAACATGTCGAGTCTGATCTGTTAAACGGAGGATGATAATGCGTCAGTACTTCCCCCGACTCTGGTATGATCCTTACCCATTGTATGCGCGTGGTCTAGGTCTCTGTCTTTTTTTAGTGAGCAGGTCTGTGATCTGCTGCCAAGACGGTTGCTTGGTGGCTTTTGCTAAAGATGCATTGCCCGAAGAGTATCTCAGTCACAATTTTGACGAGCAATGCTCGGGAGGACAATAGTCCTATTTGATGCCTTTCCTGTCCTAGTGGGGGGGCACCATTGATCCCTGGGCACTACATTTCTTGGTAGTTAGCGAGATTGATTGTGGGGATTGGTTAGCCCGTAGGCTGGTATGCCAACCCACCAACATTGTGATCTGTTTTACCCACTAGGTTGGGGATCTGATTGGGTCTACCATAAACTAGGTAATGCTCTGGTCCTCCAGTCTGGGACAGGTTCTTGGGTCCTAAGTGGCTAATTGGGTGTTCGCCATTTTTAGTCCAGTGATTAGGTTGGGTCTTCGAAACCCAAGAAAGAAAGAATGAAAGAAAGAAAGAAGAAACAACATGATGGATTAGTTCTTTGTCACTTCTCAATACTGCCATTCTGCACGGTAGTTCCACAGAATGAAGGATATCAGCCATGCCTCTTCTCCCCCCATAATCACGACAACCTCCAGGATCATGACATACTCATATTCTGTCAGGTTGTAGTAGGGATCAAGGTGTGCACGCGTGTCTATGACTGTAACACTTATGCAACATCAGTCAGTGAGGTAGAAACATTGAGATGAGAATCCAATCTCCTTGATGCCTGGTCAAATGGTATGATCTAGTTTACACCGTTTCCGTGTAAGATAGAAGAGACAAGAGACTGCCAATAAAAGGAACCAACACGGCAGAGATATGGAAGGGAGTGAGAACTCGGCAGCGCTACACATCGAGACAGTAGTCAAAATGAGTAATCAACCTTTTCGAACCTTTCATCTATGGAGTCTGCCCCCATTTACGGACTTACGCACATGTGTGTGTAATCAGACTATTTTTTTTTCCCTCATAGGTGTGAGGGGGTGGGAGAGCCTGAGTGTGTCGGCAGTTGCACTCCGTTGCTATTGTTGTATGGCCTTTGTTGCACTACTACTAGGTTTACTTGTACACTCCTGATGCCCATTCCTGGTCCATTCTTGCGCTGGTGTCTAGGATGAGCGTCTATAAATCCTCTGTCTTTGTCTGCGGTGCAGCAATCTAATTCTGATGTTGATTAATGGATTAGTTCTTTGTCACTACTCGATACTTCCATTGTTGCATGGTAGTTCCACAGAATGAAGGATCTCAGACATGACTCCTCTCCCCCCATAATCACGATAACCTTCATTATCGTGACATACTCATATTCTAGTTGTGTGTGACTTCTGTCAGGTTGTAGTAGGGATCAAGGTGTGCACGCGTGTCTGTGATTGTAGCACCTATGCAACATCAGTTAGTGAGGTAGAAACATTGAGATGAGCATCCAATCTCCTCGATGCCTAGTCAAATGGTATGATCTAGTTTACACCGTTTTCGTGTAAGATAGAAGAGACAAGAGACTACAAATACACGGAACCACTGCTTTGTTCCTCTTGGTTCTCATCTTGTTTCTACCCACATGTTTCGTTATATGTGTGACAAACTACGTCACGTTTACATGTGTGACATACACATGTCTCGTATGATGTGTGACACATACAAGTCTCATTTACATGTGTAACATTGCGTCGAAGTTGTGTGACTCACACGTGTCTCGTGCATATGTGTGACACACACGCGTCATGTTTACATGTGTGACACACAGATCCCCTATAGGATATAGGGTTCACGACTTGTATGCTTACAACTCGTATTTTGTAGGATTCATCGGCGGACAGAACACCTATATCACGGGATATATGGTTCACGACTCGTATTCTTACAAATCGTATGCCGTAGGATTCGTCAGCGGAGAGAAACCTATATCACGGGATATAAGGTTCACAACTCGTATTGTTTCAACTTGTATCAGGATGATCACGTAGGATTCGTTAGCGGAAAGAACACCTATATCACGGGATATAGGGTTCACGTCTAGTATACTTACAACTTGTATCTCGTTATATTCGTTAGCGGAAAGGAACCTATATCACGGGACATAGGGTTCACGACTCGTATACTTATAACTCGTATCACGTAGGATTTGTCAGCAGGAAGTACACCAATATCACGGGATATGGGGTTCACGACTCGTATACTTACAACTCGTATCACGTAGGATTCGCCGAGTCGTTAGCGGAAAGAACACCTATATCATGGGATATAAACTTCACGACTCGTATACTTATAACTCGTATCACGTAGGATTCGTTGGTGGAAAGAAACCTATATCACGGGATATGGGGTTCACAACTCGTATACTTACAAATTGTATCTCGTCGGATTTGTCCGCGGAAAGAAACCTATATCACGGGATATAGAGCTCACGACTCGCATACTTACAACTCGAATCTCGTAGGATTCGTTGTCAGAAAGAAACCAATATCACGGGATATTGTGATATTAGGTTCACGACTCGTAGGATTCGTTCGCGGAAAGAAACCTATATCACGGGATATAGGGTTCACGACTTGTAGGATTTGTTAGCGGAAAGAAACCCATATCACGGGACGTAGGCTTCACGACTCGTAGGATTCGTTAGCGGAACGAAACCTATATCACGGGATATAGGGTTCACGACTTGTAGGATTCGTTAGCGGAAAAACCCTACATCACGGGATATAGGGTTCATGACTCGTAGGATTCGTTAGCGGAAAGAAACCCTATATCATGGGTTACGTTTTCATGTGTGACACACACATGTCTCGTATAATGTGTGACATACACAGGTCATTTACATGGTTGACACGTCACGTCTGGAATATTGTGTGACACATGCACGTCTCGTTTATATTTGTGACACACAAACGTCTCGTTTACATGTGTGACACACACATGTCTCGTATGATGTGTGACACACACACGTCTCGTTCATATATGTGACACACACAGGTCACGTTTACATGTGTGACACACACATGTCCCCTATAATGTGCGACACGCACACGTCTCGTTTATACGCGTGACACACACGTGTCTCGTATAATGTGTGACACACACACGTCTTGTTTACCTGTGTGACACACATTCATTGTGTGACACACACATGTCTCGTGTATATGTGTGACACACACACTTCTGGTTGACATGTGTGATACACACATGTTTTGTATGATGTGCGACACACGCACGTCTCGTTTACAGGTGTGACACACACACGTATCGAATAATGTGTGACAATACGCACATGTTTCGTTTATTTGTATGACACTCACACGTCTTGTTTACATGTGTGACACACACATGTCTCGCATACTGTGTGACACACACGTCTGATTTGTATGTGTGACACATACACGTCTTGAAAATTTGGTGACACGCACATGTTCGTTTATATGTGTGACACACGCATGTAATGTTCACATGTGTGAGACACACATGATGTCTCGTATCATGTTGACTCACTCATGTATGTCTTGTTTAAATGTGTGAGACACACACGTCTCGAGTATTGTGTGTCACACACTCGTCCGTTTACATGTGTGACACACACAGGTCTTGTATAATGTGCGATTCACACATCCTATGTTATCATGTGTGACACACACATTTCTCGTATAATATATGTGTGACTCTCATACATCACGTTTACATGTGTGATATACACATGTCTCGTATATTGTGTGACACACACACGTCTCGTTTACATTTGTGTCACATCGAATATTGTTACACACTAATATCGTGTTCGTCTCATTTACTTGTGTGTGACACACGCACGTTACCTTACGTGTGTGACACGCACACGTCTCGTATGATGTGCGATACATACACGTATTGTTTAAATATGTGACACGCGCATGTCTTGTATAATGTGTAACACACATTGTCTTGTTGACATGTGTGACACACACACGTCACGTTGACATGTATGACACACACATGTCTGGTATAACGTGTGACACACACACGTCTAGTATAATGTGTGACATTCACACGTCTCGTTGACATTTGTGACACATCCACGTCTTGAATTTGTGTGACACACATATGTCTCGTTTATATGTGTGAAACACACATGTCTCGAATATTGTGTGACACGCATATTGAGTGACACACACACGTAACGTTTACATGTGTGATACGCACACGTCTCGTATGATGTGTGACACACACACACGTCTTGTTTACATGTGTGACATACGCAAGTCACGTTTACATGCGTGACACACACATGTCTCATATAATGTGACACATACACATGTCTCGTTAATATGTGTGACACACACACGTCACGTTTGCATGTGCGATATTTACATGTCTCGTATGATGTGTGACACGACATACTTGGCACGTATACAATAGTGACGGTTCGAGGCAGGTGCTTTATAACCCCCGAAAATGCTATTTCGGGGTCAAAATGTGTCCCGCGGTGCGCGAACGTGTCGACGATCTGGACCCTGAATCACGTGAGATTGCGTAGAAAATTCTCTGTGTATGCGCACGGAATTAGACATGGTTGAGGTTTTCTGTCTTTGTCGGCAGAGCAAACACAATTCTCACGCTGAGCTAGAGAGCAGCCGCTGTGAGGGTGCAAGTGCAAAAGTGTTGTCATTCTCAAATTCACTTTGTGTTCAAATGTGGAATGTGAGGGGTTGACGATAAAGACGACGCCGAGCTGAATCTGTGCGCTCTTACCAAAAGTGAGCGAGTTAAGTATATAAGGCGCTACAGTGGCAACACACCACCATGCATGCCACGGCAAGTGTGTCGTTAAAAGACGATACTGACGCAAACTCAGAGTCGGATGCCGATGACGCCACCGATCCTGACGCAAACTCCGAGTCGGATGCCGACGACGCCATTGATCCTGACGCAAACTCCGAGTCGGATGCAGACGACGCCACCGACGGTAGGCCCGATGCCGACACCTATATGCCCAGCACCGAAGAACGGGAGAGAATGCTGGCCAGGGTGCAAGCAGCGGCGCAAGCCCAGCCGCGACTGTCCGCTGGAGCGGTGTGCTACAAAGACATGGTCTTCACCGAAGAGTTGTTGTCCAACGTAGATCCTGCGACCTTGCGAGCGTGTGTCCTGCTGAGTGCAGTGTCGTTCTGCTACAAGCCGGATTTCCTGGATTACGACTACGACGATTACTACAAAGAATGGTGCAACGACATGGATTACACACAATGCTTTGAGACCATGTTGGCGTTGATGCATGTTGGCAGCAAATACAAGGACAAAGCGGATTTCGAGGGTTGTGTCAACTACTTGCTGTGCTGTGCAAGCGAACGTGCAGTGCTCTTGACCGGACGTAGCGCATGGTCCCGTAAGATCTGCTGCGCCTGCCTGTTGACCTATCACGACGTTGGCAGCATTCACGACGCTACCCCCACCTACCACGCCCACCTCAGCAACGTGTGTGCGTTCCCAGTGTCGCGCGGCCACGGCCGTCGGCTGATGCAGCACGTCAAGATCTTTTGCAACAAGCAGCCCGATATGCAAAGCGTCACCCTCTGCGTGGACAAGGACGAATACATGTACGCAACCCTCAAGTTTTACAATAGCGTCGGCTTCAAGTCGTTGCCCGAAGCACACGGCCGCGACAACGTGTTTATGTCGTACCAATGCACGCCCCACACGCACCACACGCCTTTACGCATGAACAGCGACGCCGACGCCGTCGCCGTTGTGCATGTGTTGAACCCATGGCACATGCAACAGCACGACGACCTCCAGCGCCAGCACGCCGGCATGGCGGCGTCGCAACACACCCGCGACATATTGGACTATACGAGCCAACAACGCCGAATTGCAAGAAAATCAACTTGAGTTGCTGGGTCGTACTAGGTCTGTACTAGAGTGTAATACCAAGTTTCATTCCCATTACAAAAATCATCTGTTCTTGCTTGACAATAATTTTTTTCTGTTCTAGAATCATATTTTTTTGCTCGAGGATTGAAGACTCGATACGTGACGAGTCTTTTTTATTTTTCAATCTCATCATATATGCCTCCTGCGCAAGAAGCTCAATGTACTTTAATATTTTGTAAAAATGACCATTTCTTCCCATGACACGATCTATCAAAATTTGCACAATGTGGTTTTGCTGTATAAATGCTCCAGATTGCCAGTTGAGTAGTTTTTCTTCTGCAGGTGTCGTGGTGTACTCCAGTTTGATTGGAAAATCATACCCTAGATCTATATTTGCTCCTTCAACTTCCTTCCAATCTGTCCTGAGAAGCTCGCGATGGACATCAAAATCCACCTCGTCCATTGTAAGAAGCTCACGACGCACATTAAAATCCTCTTTGAACACACTAAAGCCAGTGCATATACTCATGTTGTGTGTGCAAAATAATGTTTACTTATATACAACAAGGACAATAAAATACCACGCAGTCAGACGCATAAACAGGCGTGCCTGCCAATCTGGTCAAGAACACATGGAGGCAGTAATGTTTGTGTGTTGTGTAATTTTTGGCATATTCTCGAGAAATAGAGGGAATGCTGGGTTAACTCGTAACTTGCAGCAGAATAGCAGACACGGCAAATAGTATAAAAGAATGCGAGCGACACCGGGGATCGGACTGCATTATAATTGCCAATGTCATCTGATTCGGACGAAGAATGCAGAGATATATTTGCAATTGCACCACTGCCCAGCAGTCCAACGCATGGGAAAATGGAAGATGTTACCTATGACACTGATGCACGGACAGGTGAGGGCTGTGCTCTAAAACACGTAGCTGCACGCGAGGCACCGATGGCGATTGTGGCGGCTACGAAGAGAGACAGGCATGCGAGTGATGACGACGGCTGCGCAGCTGCTGGGAAGCAGGCCAGTGACAAGCAAGTGGTGGTCATGTTTAATTGCGTATTGAATTAAGAGGTAGTAAATCAACAATCACTGAACTTTACACTCATTCATGTTCAAAAATAAGTATATTCTTTCTTTAAATGTGGGAACCATTATACAAATGGAATCATACAAAGATGGCTTAACCAAATTTTTGTTCAAGAGAATTTCTGCAAACACTCCGAAGAAAAAACTTTCTATTTCTCGCCCCACAATAGGCCTATTCTATAAACACTGCCGAAATGTGCAGAATGCGTGGCAGAAAGGCCCAAATAACCAAGAGGAACATGATTTATCAATTGAATTATGCCTTCCAACAGTTTTACACACTACTGCGTGATATCTGTTCACTATACTTCAATGTCGGTTATTTGAAACACACACACGCTTCGTGTGTGCTTTGTCCTGAATTTTGTCAACGTGCTCAATGCGATACATTCGGTTCCCAACCCACACAGAGAGTTCTACTTCATCAGAGTAGATCATCAAAAGTTTTTCATAGATCAAAAAGGGCATTGAACAAAAGAGACTGCGTTGTGATTACACTGCCTGAAGGCATATGTTGCATGTCTCGTTTTACAAGATGTATATGCTGGATGTCTCGTTTTCACTAAGGTCTTGTTTTGTCCTGGTTCAGCGAGCGACCGTGCTCCAGTTGTACTGCAGATGCTGTACCACAGTACTCTCTGGGGGCTCACTGTGCCTTGATTTACCTTATGCGGGCCTATGACATGAACAAATGTTATGTATTGGGCCTAGTGAGTCCCCAGAGGCCACCGTCAACGTTCACAGGTATCATGAAAAATGAAGGAACAGTTCCTTACCCAACCAGATGTTGTTTTGTCTTGTTGCTTAGTGTAGATGATGTACAACGTTCGAGGACCTCTCAAGCTTTCGGCCAATCACGACGATCAACTGTCCCAAGGTGCGGTACCCCTACCCAGTTTGCTATGATTTTGCCAGGCCGAGTACACGACAGTGTGTACTTGACGTTTGTTGTGTCTGGATACGTATCTCATAGAATATTGAAACACCAACCAACAACCTCAGGTATGTCCCCCTGTGCAACTGCCACCATGTCAGGTTTGCATTTCAAACAAGACAACTGCATTGTTAAAAATTCATATTTTAAATTCGAGTGCGTGTCAACTACACGCACATATACCTACGCATATGTGACATGATTTGCGAGAGTGCCTTTGATCCAGGCACTTCCAGGCTTCCTTATTACTGCACACCACCTTTGACCGCTCCTGATGTAAGTGGTGCACGAGCTGTGTGGCCACAAAACACCCAAAAAAAAGGAAAATCTGAGGTGTCGTCACCGTGCTCCGTAAAAGGCAGTCCCCCCCCATGGTCGTGGCCTGACAAAGAGCAGACAGGGGATGTTGGGCGAGAGGGTAGTATTGTAGGTGCATGGGCATGGGGAGGGAGAACTGTGAAGGTATAACCACTAATGCAATTTCAAGCAGGCACATAAATGTCACTGAAACTAATCAGCATCCAGCAATCTTTGTATATCACACATTAGAAGCATGCATGCACCCACATTTTCAGAAGCATGCGTGCACACTCACCGAACAAACTGCATTCATTCACATGTCAGCATGTACCAGAGCCAACAAGCGTTGATTCGTGAACACCAGCAAGCTACATTGGACATTGCGCAAACATGTATGCATTCATGTAACAGTGCTATATCATACAATAGCAGCACACATGCTATGGAAGCACGTATGCACTCGCACGTGCGGGAGTATGCATGCATCTGAATAGGCACGCATGCACGCTCACGTCAGTGGGCTTGCAGCTGATGCTAATGTTTTGCCCAAACATGAGGAGTTGTGTTTTTGCAAGCATGTACAAGGAACAGAGGAAGACAAGCGCCACCTGTCTTCTCTCCTTTCATGCATCCCTACCCTCTAATTGATTGAGGAGCTTCTCCCCCCCCAAGGGGGGGGTGAGGTGATGGGAGCTATGCGAAAAAGGAAAAAAATAAAAAGATTTTTTGGTACCCAGCCCAAAAACAACAGAGCCCAAGCAGGATGGCTCGAACGCCTCGGGCTGGTACAGAGTCAGGTGACTCTGTCCACTGATTTCGTCATTATCAGTATTGAACGAGAGAATGGAGGCTGCGCAATGGAGGCAAACCATGATTATACAATTCTTTGTTACAAAAAATCGATGTTGGGTTTCAAAATGACCAAATGCTCACAGTAATTGTACTCAAATTCAAATTGTAGATCTCTTTTGGGGTCAGGCAATAATCTGCGAATATCCGGGACAGGGAGCAATTTGTGTAAGAAAGTGCCACACAAGGAAAGATTGCAATTACGCTAGTCGCAGGATAAAATTTGCTCCCGGAATTTTTTCTTGATTCTTCAAACCTTTTCTCGGAATTCTTCTTTCAGAATTCCATTTTACTGTGTTCATTCCTCGGGCTGTGGAATGGATTAATAAATCCCCCACTGCAACCTTTAGTCAACCAATGTTTGTCGCAAACATTTGAATGCTCTTTTCGAGAAAAAAAACATGAAGCCCCCAAGGTTGAGGTGTAACAAAATGCCGAGAATTTGAAAGTAATATTCCGCTGAACTGAGTTGTGTCCATTTCACGAGATTACTGGATTTACTTTGATATTACTTGAAAAAGTTCCAAGAACTCAGCATTCTGAGAAGAAGTTCCAAGAATCGAGACCTTTTTCCCGAGCAAATTTGATCCTGCGACTGGTGTTATAGTTGAACAGAGTTGAACACTGATAACGTTGAAATCTACCCGCGGAGTCGTGCTTACCAGCCTGAGGCGTGTGAGCCATCCGGCCCGGGCTGTTTTTTTCTAGGGCTGGGCACCAAAAAATCTTTTGGTTTTTTTCCTTTTTTGCACAGCCTCCATCCTCTCTGTTCAACTCTGTTCAACTATCATTGCAATCTTTCCCTGTGTGGCACTTTCTCACATAAATTGGTCCCTCTTCCGAATAATTGCAGATTACTGCCGACCTCAAAAGAGACCTACGATGTTGATTTGAGTGCAATTACTGTGAGCATCTGGTTTGTTGGTTTGGCAATTTTCCAGTGTTGCAGATTTACGGGGGGACAATACACCCCTCTCCTCTTAAGGACCCTTTATTTTCTAATATAATCATATTATTGTTTTATTTTTTCATTGCACATGCGTGTGTTGTTTGTACGTGTAGGGTAAGGTAGTATTTGTAGGGTAATAGGGTAGGGTTTGTAAGTAGGTATGTAGGGTAGGGTAGGGTTTGCAGGGTTGTGTTGTAGGAGAGTAGGTATGTAGGGTAGGGTAGGGTTTGCAGGGTTGTGTTGTAGGATTTGTAGGGTTTGTAGGGTTTGTAAGGTTTGTAGGATTTTGTATGTTAGCATGTAGGTATGTATGTATGTATGTAGGTATCTATGTAAATATGTAGGCATATAGGTATGCGCGTGTTTGTGCATCCTTGTATTATAAATCTCTTCTTCTGCTGTTGCCTCGCAATCAGATTACATGTGTACATATATATACAGACAAATCTTCTGCCCCTAGCGTCCACGCATGCGGTGCTCGCAGACGAAGACCGCTCGTGTAACAGCTGCGCTCTAGGTGTACCGGTTCACTGCGCCGCCTGCTACAGCTCTTCCTCCCGACTTCGTCTCTTGTTCTTGCTCTTGTCTCTTGCTTGCTCTCGTGTCGTGTCTTGAAACGCCTGATTTAGCTTTTTCATAGCAAACCTTGAATTTTTTTCCTTTTTCAGTCGTCGTGACCTAACAAAATTTCAACCTTGACAAATTCCTTCCGTGACCTCACTTCTTCTCCTCCTCTCTCCCCTCTCAACTCCTCATATATTTATGTATGTGTGTGTGTTTGTGTATATGTTTGAGGGTCCTAAAGGATTTTCGGTGATTTATCTGTCACCATAGCTCAGTGGTTGAGAGCGCGGCACATAAGAGATTTAGTAATTCGTAAGGTCCCCGGTTCGATTCTGGCCGAAAACACGTCACCTCAGACTCACATGGATTTGAGCACATAGACCCTCAATCAAGGGTTCTAAACTACTGTTTCCAGTAATAAAAGCAAATCAAATCAATGTGTATATAAACATGTTTGTATTTGTCATTATACACATGTGATAATATTATGTATGTATGTCCTCATTTGTGTGTCTATTGTGTGTCCTTATTATGTGTGTATTTGTATGTATGTATATATATTTGTGTACTCATTCAATAGTGTAAATTAAGTATGTCATCCCCTAACATGCAGCATCAATATATATATTCTTAATTTATATGAATTTATATACCTGTCAACACACCCCTTCATTAGCTATCATGTGAGCTCACGTATATAGGAGGCAACAACTCCCCCTACCTACAGGGCTTCGAGCATTTAACTGCACACTACTTGATATACCTTTTTATCAACACCTTTAAGCATTGAGGCATATGCGCTCCACTTGTGACACTCCCTGGGAGGGCACAAGTGTCGAGTCTTGCATGATGTTAATGACCAAATCTACGAGCCAACCTCAGTTTAATCGGAGATCCTAGCCCTAATTCTACATGTGTGTGTAGAGACCATTTGGCCACCACTCCACAGGATTCACTCGTTATAGCTTTGGATAGCGAGTTGTGCTGAAAGTTCGTGAAATTTGAATGTAAATATATTCCACCTATACTGCGTACTATCGCATACGAAAGTCAGGATAAGGGCAATGCGCCACCTTTAAGTTCACGATATTTGGATGATAGAACTCGTGATACTTTGTTACAAATGAATCAGTTATTCCACACATGACTGAGTCATCACACACAAGAATGAGTCATGTCGGGAATAGACCTTGTGTGTGTGCAAATATGAAATCAAAACGATGCGGCGCCTTCGCCACTCTGTATAAAGTAGTGTTTGGATCGTGGTCTGTGGATGGTAGCGTCCAAGATTGAGATATTAGAGTTGCGGTGGTATTTAAATTATAGTGCTCGTGGTTTTCAGATATCAGAAATATATATATGTATGTATATTTGTATGTATATTTGTATGTATGTATACATATGTACATACATATATATATGAATATATATATTTATATATATGTACATACATATACATAGATATATATGTGCATTAGATACGGGCGATGCATTGCCTTGTAAAACCAGTAGCGGGTATATATAAAATTGTATGTATATATATGTATATATATACGTACATATTTATGTATATGAACCCTACATAGATACCCCCGCTACACACACGCAAAGAATCTTAAGACTGTGGATTGCACATCTTCGAGTTCGAGAGACTGTCTCTTTTTCTCACACGCACACACACACACGCGCACACACGCACGCACGCGCGCAAACACACACACTCACGGAAACATCACGACAAGTCAACCACACACAAAGGCCCTCGCGTCTGTGGATTGTAGACCTTATCGAGCTCGAGAAACTCTCTCTCTCTCACACACACACAAAATCACGCACACACGCACACACGCACACACACATGCAAACATCACTTCCCCCCACACGCACACACAAAGACTCTCACGTCTTTGGATTGTACATTTTGTCGAGTTCGAGAAACTCTTCCCACCCCCAACTAGCCTCAACGTTGGAAAACTGAGCTGACAACAGCTTTGTAATTGACAAATCCTGAAATTTTTTTTCTCCACCACCGGCATCAAACCCTTCCCCCCCTCCTTCTCCACCCCTATGTTTTTTTTTTATCCCCCCCCCTCCCGCTCTTCCAGTCAGCGGGAGAGGAGTTCTTGGAGCGAGGAGCAAGCAGAGAAACAGACAGTAGGGTCTTAAAACCACCCATTTCGCGCGCCAAAGATATTGAGGAGGGGGGGGGTGATGTGGCGGGGGAGGCGAAGGGTGCCGGAGGATTTCAGTTTGAGACACATAGCCGTAAGAAGGAGGAGGGGCTCGCTCAGCTACTGCAGGACTCTTCTGAATACAGCGAATTGGTCGAGAAGGTACGTATTTTTTTTTTGTTTTTTTTGGTGA
>Ga0105053_10008194_pt1 | contig 13671 bp, 16 predicted proteins | sample BON01_FD_78093 | JGI IMG/M metagenome (GOLD analysis project Ga0105053, IMG submission 78093) | Freshwater microbial communities from Lake Bonney liftoff mats and glacier meltwater in Antarctica - BON-01 | ecosystem: Environmental > Aquatic > Freshwater > Ice > Glacier meltwater | place: Lake...
TACCAAAAATGTCTACAATAGTATCCTCGTATCCGTACCCCATCCAGCACCAATGCCAATAATGAAAGGAATCAAAATATGACCAGAACCTGTCGCAAAATTTTGATACTTCAACTTCTTTAGAATTTTTAGGCCTGCCTTGGTTTTTCAAGGTCACGCTAAATTATCTCCAATATAAATCCAGGAGGTATTACGAAGCTATGTACAATATATATAGTTTGTAGGTTTCTTTCATTATTATGGTATTTCAAAATAGGAAAAAAGTTTATCTAATCTTTTCATGAATTGCACAGCCCAATATTGCTATTGACTCTCCTTGGTGCTGGTCATATCTATTAATAAGATCCTCGACAATCTTGACTTGTTGCCCCACGTTAAACTTATATACATTTAAAGGATTTACACGGATAGTGCTGCAACTCGAATCGTCTGAGAGAACATCGTTCATTATTCGAGTCAAATTTTCTTCAAACTCCATTTGACAAAACAAAGCAGTCCCCATTTTCAGTTCCAAACTAAGTTCAGAACTATTCTTAAAATAGTTTCCCAGTACCTCAACCACAACACAGAATTCTGGATTAGAATGATCTTTAAACTTTCTCATTAATTTCATAGTATTGTCGTCAATTACTTGTACCTCTCCATTTGCAGTTGGAAGAAAAGGTCGACACAGAAATAGAAGTGCTGATTGTCTAAGCCTGTAGTTAAGACCTTCCAATATATAGATAATATCGTCTGTTCTAGCATCAAGCTTACTGTTAACGGTATTGTTTCCTGATAATGCATTAGCATACAGGCACACGATATTCCCTACAAGGGGGTTAATCCAAACCGTTATAATGGTGTCGTTTGCTGTTTTACAGTTCAATCGGTGACAGTAAGAATTTGCTACAGGAGCAAGTATATCGAATAGCAGTGGAATTCGCTTTAATATAGTTCCACAACTAACTTGGATATCCGTTGCATTGGGAATGCCTAGATCGAAGCGCCAGCGGACCAGCGCGGAATTTAACTTTTGGACCTGTAAAGCTCCTTCGCTTTCGTCTCTGATTAAATCCATCGCATCTCTCAAGTCACTTTCCTCTCCATCTTCTAGGCATTCAGAGACAGCAACTTCCAAGGCAGCTCTCCAATCCATCACAGATTCGAAACGGTCAACTTTTTTGTTTTGTTTTATGACTTTTCCGCTATATTTGAAGCATGTAAACAGCTCCAATTCTGAAATTCAGATTCTGAATGAGGAGCTCGATTATTAATTAAAAGGATCCGAAACTAAATAATAAACGGAATACATTTTAAATTTCTTTCGAGTAGGAGCTATCATCACGAATCGGGAAACATCCACATAATTTGATCTGCTTTTTGATATTGAATCTATTCCATCAAAATGATACGGTTTTGGATACATCAACAGCTCCATAATCAAATGATTGAATCAAGATGAGTCAGAAAGGCGGTTTTCCTTATTAGGAGCAACTGCTGTTCAAGTAGAAGAGCTTCATCACTCTTTTCCCTGATACCTGCTTTTATAATTTTTTTTATGGATTCCAGCTCGACAATCGCCCGTTCAACAGCACCGCATGTCTCCTCCAAACCATCCAGTTTTCTCCTGTGTCCTATAGGTAGATATTCGCCAGTCCAATGAAGGTTCCACCCTTGTAACCGTGGATTTTTAATATCGTGCTGGTTACACCATGGTAGAGGAATGCCTTTTAATAAAATTGCCAGTTGAGGGTATGCATCAAGAACAGAAGTAGGCAAACAAAAATTCGACATGAGAATTTTCTCAGACGCCGCCAACAAATTCTGAAACACGCTGTCATTCGTTGCTGCGAAACTGGGGTTCGAGGTCGCATAATCTGATACCTTGAGCAAAACCGAATGGGCGAATTGTAAAAAGTTTTTAGAAGCCTTTACGCTTGAAAACTGTAGTCGCAGTTGACTCGACTGAACTCGAAGACATTTCGCGGAGGATTTTAGGGACCTTAATTGCTCACAACGAGCATCGTCCTGTTTGATCAATAAATCGGTTGCGAGGTTAGTAAAAAATTCTCTATCCGACTCCAGTATATGTTTCTGTTCCAACTTGACCTTGAGCATGACTTCAAGTGGTAGGACTTGTGCCTTGATAAAATTAATCCGTTTCAAATCGTCAAGATGATCCATTTCCATATCTTTAGCTAAGCGAAGTTTATTTGAAAGGTATCCGGATGCTTGGGGATTCAACAACTTTCTAAAGTACCGCCTCTGTTTGTTCATTTCCTCCATCGTTTCATCGTGCATTTCCCTAAAATCAAACATGTTTTTGTTGGCCATGTTTCCCATCTCGTTTAGAGATATCAACTTGGAATGGGCCAACTGGTACTCTGATTCAAGGTGGTCTAATGACGAAAGCGCTTCTTCTGTCTTCATATACATGGCCATCCATCGATCCAGGGTTTCTTCAGCTTCGTAGCTATTTTCAACTTCTTTAATATCGCAATTATCTTCGGCATCTTCAACGAAGTCAAAGGGTTCATCTTCCTCTGATGAGCCGCAATAGAACTGAGCATCAACTAAAACCGTATCCATCTGTACCATCGGGAGTACTGAAGTATTATAACTTAGTACAGTATCAACGACTCTTTAGTCTCTTTAGAAGAGCATTCTACTGAATTATTAGTGTTTTCGGTAGGCATTTCGTCGTCCTTACTGAAACCTTTCTGAATCATCGAGACGCCACTCAATCATCGAAGCAATGTGTCTTAGGCGAATATTGTCCGCGGTGTTTCGAAGGAGAAGAGGGTCGAGACGATGTGATGACATGATCCATGAGAAAGGCTCGGATTCTGACGATGACTTGGAACCGGTCACAGAGACACTGACGGCCATTTCGTGGAATCGCACGGTGAATTACATCGCAGAGGAAAACCTTCCAGAGCTGTCGCAAGATCTTTGCGACCGTCGAGTGCAGCAACGAGTTATATCATGGCGAAGTGAGAACCGAGAAAGCATCGTGCTTTTAATGGTGCTAAAGGGAAAGGTAGATCTCCTTAAGCTTGTCCTTTCACACTTGCCTCTAGACGAAAAGGAGTATTTATTAAATCAAGTAGCAGAGATTCATCGAGGGACTCTTCCTATTCACGCTGCTGTGCGTAATGCAGACATGAAGTGTGTCCAGTTGTTGCTCGATCATGGTACTGATTTGAATGTGACAGATAACTATGGTTTTACCGCGCTTCATCGAGCTTCCTCTGACGGACATGTAAATATTTGTAAATTATTGCTTTTAAGTGGGGCAAATGTGTTTTCACGTGATAAAAGTGGTTACACTCCATGGCTTCGAGCATGTAGCAAAGGACGAGTGGAAGTTTGCGTTCTATTACTGGAATATTTGAAAGAACAAAATATGATGAACCATCTTTTGGACGAAGATCGCGTTGCAGAAAGTTCTCTGAACGTGATTGCAATGTTAGTCCGCAATCGAACCGATGAGTTGGTGAGTCTGGTGGTGGAGGAAGCTGGGTTAGACATAAATGCATTATCTCCAACGAAGAATATTACGCCGTTGCATTCTGCTACTATTGTTGGAAATGTAGCGGCAGTTAAATCTTTGTTGGCGCACGGTGCTAGTCCTAACGTGGTCAACTCTGGAAAATCTACAGTGCTCCACTTGGCAGTGGATTATGGCCAGATGGAAATATGCAAACTTCTCCTAGAGTTCAAAAATACAGATATAAGTTTAGAGGATGACGAAGGCAGAACGGCGAGAGAGCTGGCTATGGAGATGCAGCAGTTTGCTATAGTCACAATGTTTGATTCTGATCCTTATATTGATCGTCGTCTCGAAACTATTCAAAAGACGAGCCGCATTCGAAATATATCATTGTCCAGCTCCATCAAACAGAAAATATCTGCTTTGACCCCTATTTAATCTTTCCTACAACTTTTATTGAAAATTATGTCGAAATATTCTATTCTTACACACCAAACCGGATTAGAAATATATTTCTCTCTTCCTTATTTAAAATTATGTATCTGTATGTTTCAATAAAGTGTTTTTCAAATGTTCTCCGATGGCAGCTGATGGATTCATTTTGAACGCAGGATGGACGAGTACTTGATTAAACAGTGAAACTTCTTTCATTGCCAAATTCTTTCTTCGCTTATTTGTCATTTTTGTCTGTTTTTTCTTTGCGTCTCCTATTTTCCGTGTTTCCTGGGCATATTGGCTAATTGCTTCGGCCAGATTCGAAGTATTGCCTAACCCATGCCCGTACTTCTTGACACTTTTGTCGACCTGAATTGATCTTTTAGTCTGATGCAACCTATCCAAGAAGTCCGCGCGTTTTTCTTCCTTCTTCTCTTTGAGAGTCTTCTTTTTGGGATTCGTATCAACAGCTGTTTTTGCGATTTGTCTTTTCCTGATCACCTTCGGCATCTTGAAAACTGTTGGTGCAATAAAAAAGAAATGGAAGGTTTCTTTCAGCGGAATGTAGGTGACAACCATGAATATGCAATGAAGCTGATGAGGACAAAAGCGATGGTGCTAGACAATAATGGTGGTCCCACTGGATTGGAAGCGAGAAAGCGGTCCAAGAAACTCAGGAGAGAAGCTGAAGTATTAAACGCGCGGAGTTCCAGATCGAAGCGAAAGACCATTTTGGCGACCTGCATAGGAGATGCGAAATACGAGGCATTTGAACCATTAAGTCACGAATGGGGGAAACGATCCATTGAGTGTTGGGCAGAAGGCAATGTTTCAGATCGGTTCGCTGTGCACGCTTTTGTCAGACAACTGATCGACATCATAGGGGTTGTAGGAGCACCAGTGGAAGTTCTTATGCGGAATAAGAAAAAATGCAACAAGGGTATTCAAGGCATTGTCATCGAGCATTCATTAAACGCGTTCACGATCATTCTTACAAATGACCAAGTGGTTACAGTGCCGAAAAAAGACACACAATTCAAGTTTTCTTCGATAGATGCCATTTTCTGGGGGAATGCTGTGACAAAAATGTGATAAATATATGGATTTGTTTTAATGAAGGCCCTTGGATAACACGAACCAAATTTAAAGTGCGCGATGGAAGGTGATATGGTTTTATGTAGCATGGTTTGTTTTACTGCCACTTGCCATCTGGTATTTTAGTTGCATTTACCAGCATCCTTAATAGATTCAAATGGACTCGAATTCGATTGAACTCTCAAACGCAACTTTAAAATTTTAATAGAGGTAAAACGTTTCAATTAAAGTGTATTAGTAGGTGTATTCATGAAATTAATACAAAATCGTTGCCTTCGTGACACTTGCTCGGCATTTCTATCTCTCGTTCATTGATAAAAGAATAATAAATCGAGATGTCCAGCTTTCTGAAAACAATTATGAGAAACTTCTACAATCAGGACTGCCTTAAACCGAGTTTGTAAGTTGTTTTTTCGTTTGATTTTGAATATTTCAAGTGAACCTTTTTACGGATCTGGCGTATTTCCAAAGTGTAACGTAAATGCCGCTATCCCTTGTTGTATGGGACTCTCTTGTTTGGAGAACCCGAAAGTTTCTGGTGATTTTAGATGCGGCAATTACGCGGAACTCAAAGTGAGTGGTGGAGATGGCTTTGCTTCACCAGGTGGAGGATACGATCAAGGGCGTCTATGGCATGGGTTTACCAGCGTCCACAATGTGGAAAACACGGAGAGAGAATTCAGTGAACCATTTACCAGCGTCAACAATGTTGGAAACATGGAGAGAGAATTTAGTGGTTCCTTTGCATTCAGTTCGGTGGTTTATTCTTCTGTGTTTATTTTGCTTTGGGTTTTGGCCATCCGACGATGGATCTTAACTTGATGGGTTTTCCTTTTCTTAGTAACTATATTATTTATTTCTAGCTGACAGCAATCTTTGAGAAAAATCTTTAAACGATTTTCAATTTATTATTCTGTACCGGTATTAAAACAGAGACCTTGAAATTGTAAAACAAGGAAAGAAGATGCAATGAATACGAAGTTATTACCGGAGAAATACATCCATAGTATATTTATTCTAATTGTAAATAAAATTGTATTTGCAGAATTGTTCCCTGGAGTCGAAATCAAGAAAAAATCAAAGCTTTTTATATTTTTGCTTCCTGGAACAAGATACAGTTGTTCTGTACTAATGAGCGATGAGGCATCCAAGTTGGAGAAGACCCTCCGAATGCTAGCCCGCATAGAACCCAGAACCAACAGCATTGCGTGTCAATCCAATTTTATAGTAGTGTACTCGTTTGACGAAGGGACCCAGGCATGGAAAAAAGAAAACGTGGAAGGACCTGGATTTCTCGTCATCTGTGATGATAGCTCTCGATGTTTAATCATTTGTAACCGTGTCAGCACCACCAATCTAGCTCAATCCATTGGAAATGATTTCGAATTTGAAAGCCAGGGAGAATATTTGATGTGTCGAATTGGCGAGAGAATACTCGGCCTTTGGTTTCCAGAGGAATCAGAACGTCTGATGTTTCTAGAAGAGATGCGATCTGCATTTTCAAAACCGATTCTTCCGGATGAAACATTTGAATTATCTAAGGAACAGATGAAAGAAGTATTGCTCAAGTTGGTGCAAACGGATAAGTTTATTGACATTTTGCACTCCACTTATCTCAAGTCTCAGCGAACTCCGGTAGTGCAATCCCCAGGTCATCATCATCCATTTTATGCAGGACATCCTCAAGGGTATCCTCCGCCTATGATGTACCCTTATCATCAGCCACCTCCGCAACAGGGGGGGTATCCGCCGCATATGCAACACCCGTAATTCGAACTTGTCTTGTGTTCTTGGAACGCATTTGCCCAATCACAAACATGAAGCGAATCCCCGATTGAAAGATGGTTAGTAATTCTAATAAATTTCAAATATTTAGTAGCTGTTCAGGATAAAATTCAAGCTACTCGGAAAATGTTGGTGTAGAATACAATTAGTTTATCAACAGGCCACTTCGGATGATAAAGGTGAACATGATGGACACCAAAATTGGAACTGCGACCATGATTCCAATAAACCATCCCCAAAACCATCTGGGTGTTTCCTCCACACCGCTGTGTAAATTCATGCCAAAAAGCCCCGCGAATAACGCCCCAATGGCAGCAGCAGCCGTGAAACTAGATATAAGCAGTTCGATGCCCAGCAACTTATTTCGAGCAGTATCTAGTCGTAATGTAATGGATGAAATAGCCGCTTCAAGTTCTTGTTGGAGATGACTCACTTGTCCTATGATACCATCCACTGCTTGTGCGTAGTTCTCCAGCAGCAACTCCGTATCTTGGTGATCTGCTGACCATTCGGACTCGTTAACATCGATGAACATTTCAGGCGAGTTCTGAACTTTCGATAGATTCATGAGAGCCATATCGCTATCGTTTTCGAGCAGCTCTTCAAACGCTGCCTGGATCCCAGCAAGTCTGTTGAGGCTCTTGGCAACTGATGACTTGGATTGACGCAGACGTTCCAACGTCACACCAGATTGAGTTTCTAAAACGTTATGCAAAGTTGATTCAACTTCAGGGCGAAGAACAGACATTTCATGCTGCAACAGATCCGTTACTGATATAAGAATAGCCTCAAGAGCTCTAATGGAGAAAACAGAACCATCGTCCTGTTCGTTTATGAGTTCCATAAATCGGTGAAGTAGCGAGTCAGCACCATCAGGTATAAAAAGCAGACATCTATTGTGAAGAATGAGGGCCTTTATAGGCTCTATATTGACTATCACGGCATGACGTCGTACAATAATTACAGGATCTTTCGAATGAGAAAAATTGCTATCTAAAAGACGAATATCACGTTTTTGCAACGCGCCTTTGAATCTTTCCCTTTCAATAAACGCTTTGGAAGAAGGGCCTTCTGCATGATAGCGCTTCGAAACCATTCTTGTGAAACTAGGACTCCCTGATTTCGGAGCAACGTCCGCTTCAACCATCATGGGAACCACTCGACGTACATCTTCAAGTATATCAGCGCGGTTAACCTCCACGAATCTATGAACTTTCTTATCAGTCACTTCCAGCACTAGCAAAGGAGTTTGGATGCTCTTGATGGATGTGGCTTTTCCAGGTGCACCCACAAATACGTTCTCAAAGTCGAGATCTTCAATAGAAGAAATGGTATCTATCCGTTGTCGGAGTCTCATCTCGATATCTACTGGCGAGTGTGGAGAGCCGATCGAATCCGAATCCGGCAAATCGTTGGATGATAATTCAAGCTCCATACTGGAACTAGGCTCCAATCGACATCGACCTAGTAGACCATATTTAGTTCGTTTGAATTCACATTTGAAATCAATTGGATTCTCGATGAAGCAGGTTTCGTTGGATCCGCATGATGGGATTCGAAATGAGAAAATTATGTGCAAGGTGATAAACTTCAAATGATATTATTGCCTCTTTTATGTCCAAAGTGGAGATTATAGATGTTTCGGGTCGAGAATAAGAAGCGGCAGTATTGACGTTGATGATATAATTCAGCAATTAAAGACCAGCCAACCTCCAATTTCAAATAAAGCTAATCTGGATTTGATTTACACAAACTCAACGAAGTAGAAATTTAACTTGCGGCCTTCCCAGTGGACTGGGTTTCCTATGCTTCAGAGTCGGCAGCGAATCTGAGCATCAGTATTATCCAGGTTGTAATACGTAAGCTACTAGGACGCTATTTAATGCTTTCCTCAATTTTAACCGAAAACGTTCCTGATATAGTCAAAGGAGTCAAAAATGAAACTACTTCTGTCGAAGCTACTATTCTATTTGTATACATACATGCTGAGAGGAATGCAATCAGTTGTGACGCTTGTGATAATGTACTGTGAATACGAATAAAGGTACAAGAATGTTTCCCATGAGAACCGATCGAAAAGTCGTTCATTTTTGGCCTATCTCATAGTTGTACTATCACGACATGCAGCTAGACTAGGAGCTTCTATTTATATTCAGTACTAGTCGGTGATAGATACAATACGTTAATTATTCATCGTAGCAATTTCTGTATCTGTAATTTCGAAGCTACCCAATCTGAAATTAGTTATTAGTTGCATGCCATTGAATATCACAGCAAAGCGATAAATGGTCGGACGGAAAAGATTCCGATGGGCAATAGGGCAATACTCCTTCCGATGGAAAGGACACTATGTTCTCAACACGGAACTTTTTGGATGAGATCAAAATCCAGTCGAGATCGCCCATGAAAGTGCTAACGTAGTTGGTGAAGGCGGGGAATCCGCACGCACTAATGAATGAGAAGTTATGAACAAGGTTGGCACCGACACCTACTGAAAAGTCCCTTAGTAACCCATCAGCCTGTGAGGAAAACTGATTTTGGTGAAGAATCGCATCTTGCCTATCGTTTTGCAAAACGGTCAATATTTTCTCCCGTATGTCGTTTAGTTGAGGCTCATTTTGAAATTGCTGAATTGAAAAGTACGCTTTTAAGTGATCATCCATCGTGGCACCTTTGCTGACCAGATTTTCAAGTTCTGCAATGACAATGTCGTCGATCTCACCAGTCTTGTTGCCAGCATTAGTACCAGTGACTATCATGTTGGGTGAGCTAGCATCAGGGTTTTGTATTCGAGCAAAGTTCGCTTTGGAGCCCCATCGAAATAAACTGCTTGATGCCCAATCCTCATGCATTGCAGAAACATGACCATTGAGCATGAATTTCATTGGCAAGTCGTAACTCTGAGCATTGAAATCACCAGTCATTATAATTCCGATCTTTTCCGGGTCTGGCAACTTAAGAAATGCTTCGGAAACCAATTCTGTGAGCAATTTTAGCTGCATACATCGTATATTGCCAGCAATGGGATGATAAAAGAGATGGGAATTGGTAAATATGACACTTCGATTATCATCGCTGTTAATTTGATCCAATACACATATCTGAGCAACAGTTGTTATTTTGGGTATGCACGAAGCAACTTCTGGAATAGCCTTGAGAAGATCGCGTAGCCACATATACTGCGACTTCCGCTCTTCTATGCAATCTTTGAACACCACTTGTTGGATATTCCTTCGATGAAATTTACTGGTTCTCCAGAAAGTAGCACATCCTTCTCTGGTGGCTCCGGCTTTTTCGGTAAAGAATCCTTGATAATCATCCTCCAACTGAGGTCTCCAAAAACGGTCAAATGTGAGCGAATCAACTTCTTGTAGGGCTATGATATCGCTATTGTAGTCCTTGACCTCTCGAATCAACAGCGAGGCTCGATACCAAGGATCTAGATGTTGCGCGTCGCAGTATGAGTACATAGTATCCCATGTATGCGAGTAGGCGTCCGCTAGAACGTTATAACTTACTATTCGTATTCCAGATTTGTTTCTTTCTCGAAATAGTTTCTGTCTTTCAATGGTGATTTCACGAGGAGGTTCAGCAAGAGTTTCACTCGTAAGCGTAAACCAAGTTTGTGTTGAATACTCGCAATCTAGGGCACAACACACCTGAAGAATTTGACCTATGTCCTCCTTGCACGGTGTGTACGTTTTCGTTGATGCAATAACAACGAAGTCATTTTGTTGCTTTCTTTTCCATGTCCAACAGCATATGTCGGGTTCACAATATGCCAGTGAAATCATCGGTGTCAAAGGACAGCCTTCAATGGGCTTACCCCATACAGCCAGACTCTCGATAGAGGGATTATCCGGAACGATATCGTACGTGTCACCAGTGGATAGCACGAGTTTATTGCCTCGCGAGAAGAATGCGGCTTCATTACTGATCTGCCCAGAAACCGCGCAACCATCAGCGTCTACAATATGAGCAGTGTATTTATCGTAGGATGCTTGTTCCGTTTTCTTTTTCTTCTTTGAGTTGCTTTTGGAAAGAACCTTTGCTATTCGGTTTAACGTCGACTCTATTGTGTCAACAGCGGTCCTATTCATCACACTGGTGGACTTTAACGGTAAGCTAAACCAGAGTTTCACGGTACGAACACCTCTACGATCCAATTCAGCATGGCATGTTACGAATGGATTCATAGCAACGAATCACAATTCAAAATAAAGCCCCCCCTCGTTTATCCGTCTATTTCAAATCAACAAAACGACCACTTGTGATGGATGTGATGAGCGTTGGAAGACGAGTAGGACTATCCGCAGAGGTAATTGCTGCTCTGACACAAGCACCTCTCTCTCCTATTTCAACGGAGGCGTCGATATCTTTGCGGTCGTCACTATTCACTGATGATGATGCATCTGATGCAGGTTCCATCAGCACAACAGCAGCAGGTCCACATGAGCAGCTTGAGACATTGATTCATGAGAAACAAATGATGGAGATCGAGCATGGTCGCCAGATTCAGGTAAGTGGTTTTTGTCTGCAAGTGCATTCGTATAACAAGTTCCCATAGCGAGCCAAGTTGCAATTTCAACAACTGACGAAAAGACATAGAGAAGACACTCATCGTCTTCGATCCGATTTATCAGAACTTCAAAAAAGAGAGTCTCAAATGAAAGGTGTCCTTGAATCACGTCGGGAAGAATTTTATGATATTTCATGTACACCGAATGTCTACCAACAGTTGCTGAAGTCAGGAGAGTCCACGTGGAGTACCAAGGAGCTAGTACAAGTAAAAATATTTGAATTAACCGCAACACTGAGGGCTCAAGTTGCGTCCGCGCAAAGAGAAATGCTTGAATTTAAGAAGGAAAGGGACGAGCTCCGCCATTCAGCTGATGAGGCCAAACGCATGCTTTCTCGTTTGGATGTTTCAAGCAAGAGAGAGAAGACAGAGATGGAAAATGAGATCGAAAGACTGAGGACGGAAGTGGAAGGGTTGAAGCACAAGTTCATCAGCAATCTAAACAATCAGGTACGTCTTATTATTGATAGGTAGTTGAAATACTCATGGAAACTATTAAGGATGATATGAGAGAGAGAGCTGGGATGTATAACGCAGTTCGATCAAGATGTGATGAGTTGGAAAGAGATAAAGGGCAAGTGGTTCAACAGCTCGAAGCTTCTCTGGAACGCGTGGCGGAATCAGAAAGGAACCTGAATAGAGCTTTAGATGAATCCAAATTAGCGGTTCAACAGAATGAGGTCTTGAAAGTTGATAAATCGTATTTGAATCGTCAGATTGACGAGCTCAAGCGAGATGTGCAACGTATGAAGCAAACTCTTGATAGGCAAGAAGAGAAAGTAAGTGTAGTGCATTTTTTTGAGGCCTAAATTAAATAATTGGCGGCAGATGAACATCGTGGAGTTGCGAGAAGATAAGTTGAGGGAAAGGTTACTTGAATCCGAGCAAAAAGCCAAAAGCATATATGAAGAACGACTGGAGAAAGAAGTGTCTACTCTAAAAGGAAACAATTTCAAACAAATTCGAGACTTGAGAGAAGCCCATGTGACTCTCCAAGAGCGTGAGATTAAAAGTTTACGAATCGCAAAGGAAGATGTAAGCATATCTTTTTTGAACTAGTTGGATTTCTAAATAGTGTGTATAGGCGTTAACAGAAGTGGAACACCTGAGACATAAGATGCAAGACATTCAAAATGTATTGGAGGATACCAAATTGGAACTAGCAACGAAGCAGGCCACTTTTGATGCTCAAGTAATGGAGATTCGAAGTCAGGTGAAAATGCGAATCTTCGAAAATGAAAATCTAGCAGGAGTTGTAGAGGAGAAAACTTCTTTGTTTCGTAAATCAGAGCTTCAGGTTGAGATGCTTCAAAACCAATTGGAAATTCTTAAACATGATTTCTTGGCCCTTGACAGTAGTTCATCTAAACAGCTGGTAGAGTTACACACTAAAATGATCACTCAAGAAGAAAAAATCGCAGTCTATGAATCTCTGGAGACCGAATTGGATGCAGCCGTGATCCAGCAAGCTCAAATTGGCAGTATTCAATTCACCAACAATGAAAGAACCTTGATTCCCGTAGCAGCCCAGCGAAGAGTCCAACACAGTGTTATGCTTGCACAAAAGCTGCTGAAAGCAGAACGCATCGTAGAATCTCAACAGGTTCAACTGAGGGAAAAGGAGGCAGAAATGATGCTCCTCCGAAAAAACATGTCATTAGCAGAAATACGGGCTTCCAGTGCCGAACAACCACAAGCTTTTTTGCTGCAAAAGATGAAGTCCAAAGATGATGAACTTGCATTAGCTTTGAGGAAAGTGGAAATGTTGGAGGAAGAGCGACTGGGATTGGTGGACAAATTGAACGAGGCGCTTGAATCCAGACAAGCATTACACGAGGATCTGACCAAGGTAATTGCATCGAGGACCCAACTACACACAGATTGCCAAGAGGCACATATAGAATTCAAGGAAAGCTACCCGGATCAGGTTGTGCAGGAAGTAGACCAGCCGAACATTCATGAGACGAGTGTTTTCAGCGATGCTTCCTCGTTTTTCTTGCATCAAGAAACCGGGAATGAATCTATACCATTGCCCAAGTGGCATCGAAAAATTAGTCCCCCGGAAAAGTAGTCCCCCTCCCTCTCTACAATTAATTAAATAGCAACATCATCCAAATTAAAAGTGGTGCTTTTTAAATCGATTTCTGTTGTGTTTAAAATAATTATCTTCTGTTTGTTTAAAAAGACAAGAAGGTTCTGTTTGAAGGAGGTTTACATTTGGCTTGTTGTAGTTCGAATCCTACACGCTATGCTCCTCATAACAGGACTATTCAGGTTCTTCGGCATTTTGCACAATATGCTA
>Ga0105053_10008200_pt1 | contig 13666 bp, 12 predicted proteins | sample BON01_FD_78093 | JGI IMG/M metagenome (GOLD analysis project Ga0105053, IMG submission 78093) | Freshwater microbial communities from Lake Bonney liftoff mats and glacier meltwater in Antarctica - BON-01 | ecosystem: Environmental > Aquatic > Freshwater > Ice > Glacier meltwater | place: Lake...
CATGACAGCACGGCGCCCAGACAACATCCGCTCATCTATACTGGTGCGGGGTCGATCCATCTGGTCCATGGCCCGCTCCTGTCGCCGGCTACGGAGGCCATTGCCCCGAAAGGATTCACATTTTCGCCATTTTGGCGGGCTTTACCTGTGTTGCGAGCGCTGCGTGGTTTGTGTTCGGTTCTGTATTCATAAACATCTTTACGTTTTCTTTCTTGTTTTTCTACGAATTCAATGGATACCTTTGTCACGGTGCTCTTGATGTACGCATACGCCTGCTCATATGTCAGTCCCCCTTTTCTAGATGTATCTTTATTATTCTAATTCCTGCGTATGTGTATCTAAACATACATACGCTTTCCCTCCTCTTCCATATTCGTACACATTTATCGCCATATTCATGTGTATGTTTTGTGTTATGTTCCATATTTATACCCATCTTTTTGTTCTCTTTCTTCTTGTTCCGAAACTTAATAGACACCTGTGTTACGGTACCTATTTATGTAATGATACCCTGGCTCATATCCTTATCCTCCACTTCCTTCTGTATTTCTATTTTGTAATCTGTACATCTACCATCGTCCGGTCCTTATGACTACCTTAGTCCTCTAAACAAGCAAACCTAACAATCACATATATGTGTAAATATATTGAAACTAAATAGCGATATACCTAAAATCAAAACGACCTGTGAAAATAATCCACATATTTAACTCAAGCAATGAAATGTAAAAATTAAAAATTAAAATTACTACGTATAATGTATGCAAACATAAACAAAAATTGAAATGTACAAGATATATCCAGAACATCAAATATTCCATAGAATTAGAATAACTTGAATACACCATGAAATATGTAAAAAAAGACATCAACTCAACTTAATACTTAAAATAATTATAACTTGCACACATTAAATGGTACTCATCAGAATCGTTTCCAATTTGAATATGTACCCATGTCACGGTGACCCTTCATCAACACAATTAAACTTAACAATGAAAATAACATGTGAATGAATGGAAAATAAATAGAGACATGCGTAAAATCACAATAACTTATAATAGTGATCTACATCCTTAACATAAACAATGAAATCTGAAAATCCAAAATTAATCTACTATTATGATTTGTGTTTTGTTCTATTCCTCGATTGCTTATATATCTATTAGTGTTTCAACTATTCCGTGTTCACAAAAGACACGTTAGATGAGGAGGGACAAGCAAGAGACACAAGAGTAAATGTGACACTTTAATGCTTCTGAAGTCGACAAAGAATTCTCCGGTCGCGGCTGGCTGAAATCTTCAGCTTCTCGCGAACTGGATCGGAAAAAAGACTTTGCAAAAGGTACGTTTGACCTAAAAAGGGCCTAAACTAAACGTTCTGATTCGTGACAAGATCTCGTTTGTGGGCTTGCTCACTTGACGGGCGGCGGCAAATCTTGTTCATGGGCGCTTTATTGCTCTTTTCTATTTCTCTTTTATTCAACTACATTTGTGCGCGTTTGTCATTTATTCCATGGTCCATTGCGGAAGTGCCTTCGAGCTAGGCGCTTCTGGGCTTTCATGATTACTGCACACCACCTGTGTGCGTTCCTGATGTACTTGGCGCTCTAGTTGTGTGGCGGCAAAACTTTCAAAAAAAAAAAACGATGCGATGGCGCAAGGCGCGGGTGCTGGGCTTATGCACGAGAGCGGCCAGGATTTAGCGTCGTGTAAGTGCTTTTCATACACATATTGTGCTCGAGGCGGAAAATCCTGGCTGTGCCGCACATATCAAGCGCATCGCGTCGAGGAGGTCATCTTGTTGGAAGTAAACAGATTCGAAGGAGGGCACCACAGATAACGCGGTGGCAAGACGTACGATAAAGCCAGGAGTTTGCACCGCACTAAAGTGTACGCCTGTGAACATATGGTCCCCGTCAGAACATGGAGCCAAAAACCTGTTCACAATCTATGTACCTCAACTCGTGTGTCCCGCAGGGAGACCTGTGGACCACGCGGTTGCCCCAGCGCCATCTTATTCAAACAATTGATTACAAGGTTTGAACTGAACTTTTGGAGAGTGGCCCGGGGATGTGATAGCCTAAAGAACGAAAGATTCTGCCAGTGCACTAAAACCAAACGATGGGTTCGTTTTAAATATTACTCTGTAAGGAAACAAATTTGCGTCATCAAAAAAACGTACGGTTGCCGTCATCAAAAAACGTACGGTCAAGAATTGTGAAACAAAATCAAAGAGGTTCAAACACGTTGAGGGGGTATGACATCCCGGTCCATGAGAATGGGGTTTGTTATACCGAGGTCGTACAGTGGGGAAGCGGGAGGGTACCGGGATTCGGCCAGATTACTTGGCGAATCGTGCTGTACAAAAAAATGAGGGGCCACTTGCGAAAAAATTGAACGGAAATCGAGAATAGCCGGTTAGTGAGCGGAGGGGGTGCGGGTGCATAGGGACAGTTGACTCGGGGCGCAAGGTGGCGCAGTCCTAGAACCAAATAAAAACGCTCAAAGATTGTCTTTGCTGTCAAATCTATTGCGCTCAGCTTGGGACTCCTTGGTACTTCATTGTTGGGGCTTGCTGCGCAGTCTCTAATAGGGAGTCCCGGTACCCTCGGAGCGGAAGGACCTCAGTACATACAGGTGGACAGATAACTTTGGACCCCTGCAATTTAGTGCAGAATCTTTCGTTTTTTTAGGCTATCACGTCCCCGGGCCACTCTCCAAAAGTTTAGTTTAAACACTGTGATACATTGTTTGAATAAGATGGCGCTCTGGTCGCAGGACTGTTTTTCAAGCCGCAAAAACGGAGGAAAATTCTGAGATGTCGAAAACGAAGGAAATTTCCTTTGTTTGACAAGTAATGCTGGAGGAATGCAAGAAATCCCACCAGATGGATCAACTGAGATCAAGAAACAAAATCCCAAGTGGGAACTTTACTTTTCACGGTTCTTTTTTAAAAAGAGCTGTTCAAATATTTGAGAGAAACATTATTTGACTAAAGATTGAAGTGGAGAATTTATAAATTAACTCTACAGTAAAATTGACTTTCAGATTTCCGGCGAGGAAATTTGCTTCGGGAAAATCGTTCGATTTTCGGCCTCGAAAGAATCCTGCGACTGCGATTGGCTTTAAATGTAGTCTTGGCCGATATGAGAAATTTCGATCTTGCATTTGAAAATTTATTTCGATTGAGTCTGTAAGTGTTCAACAAAGTCCACTTTCTACCGGTTACCATTTGCTGTTCTAGGGCCCCATTTTTTAAAAAAGCAGGTCCGTGGGGCACTCAAACGGACAGGGCGCAACAACATAAAACTTCCCGTGGTCAATATAGTCTGTGGCTCGTTTATTGTTGGGAAATAACACGAAAGTCGAGTTCAACCGTGGCTTGAAGTCATTTTGATTGATGTTGCTGTTATTGCTTCATAAGAAATTAGTCTAGTAGCTGTGCTTTGATCGAATCTTTTTATATTTGAGTTCTTGGTGTTCATGAGAATGCTTATTAGGATGATGTGCGGATCTTTTGACACATAAAGACTACTTATCAGGGCGTTGGTTCCAGTACTGCGCCAATTTGCGACCTTTCATACCAGACCTATGCACCCACACCCCCACCGCTGATGCTGCATTTTTTTTCGATTTTCCTTGTGACACACATAAACTAATTGTCAGGGCGTGTCAAAATGAGGGATTTGTTTTTGGCTACAAGTCGAGGAGGTTACCAGCACACATAGTGTTTTCAAAAAAAGTTGTTACAACCTATCCCGCCTTCACTGACTTTATTGGAGATCATTATTGATCTTCCCATTGGTTTTCCAATAAACAACATTATCTCTCTCTATCCCGCCTTCACTGACATGTTCCAAAGCTCTTTCCCACTTGAGCTCGAAGCTCAGACTTGTAGATCTCTTTTTGCTGAAACGTTGTAAATTTGAACAGACATACAAGCTTTAGCTTTGAGATTAGGAAAGAGCTTCGGAAAATGTGACAGCAAAGTGGAATGGGCTATACTGTGACTAAACGTTTTTGTTGTTGCAAAAGCACTCAGTCAATTTTCCGGCAAAAGTTGACACGCCTCCAAAAAAATGTTATCAAAACATATCCAAGAAGTCTGTACTTTCTGTGACCAAATTATAGGTCAAAAACTAACATGGAGCGAACTCGTCAAAAAAGATGCCTACTGTCTCAGGCTGCAATAGCAAGTCATAGGTCTTACTGTCGTAGATTTTTCAAGAAACCCTACAGAAGTAGTGAACCACAATAAGCCTGGAAATCATTGCAACGAACTTCGACATTCTTACTTCTACCGACTAAATTATTTTCCTTACTCTTTTTGGGACTGTCACTCAGTGGTATACCACAAAACGTGGAATCTGAAGCTTGATAGGATTTCTTGCGAAACTGCGACTTTTTTGTTTTATTTGAGGTGAACAATACAAGTCATCAAGTTGAGGAGGTTGCCAGCAGACATACTGAAAATTTGCTACCACCAAGCATCCGACGGTCGGGGCTGCCGCTGGGATTGATTGATGATGTTTGATGCGAGCGTCAATAAAAACAGTGTTCACTGATGTTTTATGGCATGGTCTCAATGAGGGGATGGAAACGAACCAAGGATTGTACAATTCTTGGTTCAAAAAAATCCTGTTGGAGTGCGAAATGACCAAACACTTGAAGTAACTGAACTCGAATTCAAATCATAGGTCTCTCTTGGGTTTGGCAGTATTCCATGATTATCCGTAGGAGGGAGTAATCTTATGGAGGAAGTGCCACAAATTCAAGGATTGCTGTCATAGTTGAACAAAGTTGAACACCGATAACGACGAAATCGGCCAAAGGAGTCGCCAGTAACCGAGGCGTTTGGGCCATCCGGCCCGGGCTTAGTGTGTTTGTTTGTTTGCAAAACCGCCACACCGCTAACCACCCCAAGCGGTTAAGAACGCGTACGAGTGGTGCGTAGTAATAAGGTAGGTAGCCCGGGCCGGGATTTTTTTTAGGTTGGGTACCAACAACTCTTTCTTTCCTTCCCTATTTTGCTCAGCTTCCATCCCCAGCCCTGATAGGAAAAGACAGAGAGGATGAGCAAGGGATTGATTGATGTTGCTTTTATTACTTCGTAAGAAATAGTCTAGTAGCTTTGCTGGAAGCCCTGTGTGCTCGAATCTTTTTCTTCAGATTCGTGAATATCAGTTTTTTTCTGACGTTTTTTTTCCCTCTTTTTTTTTGGTGTGTGCAAGGTCTTTATCTCTAACAAAAGCCTTTCCTCCGCCCCTCTCAACCACGCTCCTGTGTCTGGTTGTCGCCATTCCTCTTGTGTGCTGATTGTACATGTTTGCTTGTGTGTATGTGCCTCTGTATGTGCATGTGAAAATGTGTAGGTAAAGTACCACAAATATAATCTGATCAAAATCCCACTCAGGAGCAGCAGCTTTAAGCGCACCAATGATGCTTGTGTGCTGCTCATTTGCTTCTGCTTCTTTCACCTCTAGGAACCCCTCGTCCCTGTCTGTCGACCGTTTAAATTGAAAAATATATACGATCTGCAGAACCTCATTGATTGCGACCCCATCTGGTCGCCTGCCCCAGGAACGATGTACGAAGAAAGACTCTGGATCGAGGTTGTACCGTGCCTCTTGACTTTTTTTGACGGGTATTGTCACCTCTATATCCTGTGCCTTCTCCGCCAGCTATTCCTTACTGCAGATTCTTAGAAACTCTTCTCGTCGCCACAGCGTGCTCATGTTACTTTCTTTGTCAAGCGTGACTAACTTGAGCTTGCTTTTTGGCTATGTGCAGCGTGCATGCTGTCATACAGGTGCCTCCAGATGGAGTGGTGGGCAGCCGTAATTTTCGTTGTGATTCCTTCGCAGCCTGCACTGTTGATGTGACCGTGTGTTTCAGCCGCCAGACCGTCGGTGCTCTCACCTCGGGCCTTTCGCGCTATTCTGCACAGCCGACACCCTGCTGATTGCATTTTGCCTATTTTGGTCAGAATACTGGCTGTTGTCGTATTTTCTGCCACCGCCATCCCCAATCGTCTCCTTAGCTGCCGAGTTTCCCGAATGCACCAGCGCAGGGATGTTTTGGAGGTGTTTAGAGTGTGCAGAATAATCCGATTTTTTTGAGGGTAAATTCGGGTTTTGAGAGATATATGAAAGTTTGGAGATGATGAGTAAGGATTTTTTGATGTTTTTGGAAGGAGTTTTGAAGATTTTGAGAAAAATTCTGAAGACCCGTAACTATATGTTTTCAACATATTTTGACATGTGTTTTGAAGATCATTTGAGATATATTTTGAAGATATTCTGAAGATACTTTCATTGGATTTTTGTGCTTCTCCAGCACAGTATTTTTTTGTAACTCAAATACTTCCCTTTATAAATACACGCGTAATGTTCAGATGCGACATATTTAAACACGTGTAATTTGCTGATGACTCATTTGAAGGATTGGAATATTTTTGTCACTCAGATACTTCCCCAGCATAAACCTTCCTGCATCTTGTCTCAGCTTGAAGTTTGTTACCCATGAATCGTAGAGAGGCTGGTGGATGTCTCCCCTTTTTTTCTTCTCCTTGATACAAGTCTTTTTGAAATCCTCCTTATCCATCCATGTACCATGCTGTAGAGCCGTTACCATACTCAGATCATAGCTTACATTGACTCGTCGTCTTCGTTTGCTGATCTGTTTCCAAGCTCCTGTCACACGATCCCGGTGCTTGCGCACCTCCTGTTCTGCTGATCCTCGTCTAATCGCCTTCCGCCATCCGCTGTTCCACGTCGACTTTCGATCTTCATAGCTCACCCTACCTCCTTTTCGGCGAGGCTTTTGCCATGTGAAAACTGCTCGATTTGTCCTGTCGTGCCATTCCGTGGGAACATCTTTGCCTGAAATAGCCTTGTCTGCTCGGATGTCGGCTTCTTTTTTTGCAGGTTCTCCTCGATGCGCTTTCACCTTGACCAGAAACGTCGCTGCTCCTGCTGTTGTTCTTGTTCGGAGCTCTTCGATTATTTCCAGTAAAATGTCTGCGTCTGGTGCTCCTACCAACGTCGCTTTTCCGCCTTCACCTACCCATATTTTTACAGCTGTTAGCAGCGCTTGGTTGTCGCACAAATACAGCATGGGTTTTGTCACAGGAATGCCACGTAATGCCAAGACAAAGGCTGCTAGTCCCAGACGGTTCGAGCTGGATCCTTCCTCTTCGCGTCCCACCTTCCTCTTCTCTGTGGGTTCACCGTGATACCCTGCTCACATTTTCCTCCGTTTTTGGTTAGATCCATCACCCACTGTGACTGTGCCTCGGAAGCCATAACCTCTTAGTCTGCCGATCTCTGTGCCCATCCAGTATTCCTGCTCGATACCTGTCAGTCGTATTTGACATTCGTCCTTTCCGCCCGACGCCCTCGCTGCTGTCAACAAAGCCTGAATTTGTTTTATCGTGACAGTCAGATCTTTGTGAACCCAGCATGAAGCGTGATCCTCACTCATTGCCATTTTGATGTTGCCTTGCTTCCATCATGACCTGTATCGTACGCTCTGCCCGCGGTGTGCCTTCTTTTTGCTCCCGTTCTTTTTGTTCTTTTCCTCTTTCGATTTCGTTTCATCACAGTTGGAAAAGATTTCCTTCCAGCTGAGCTCAAATGAGCGGATTTCCCCCGCCCCTTTTTTTGACTTGCACCACACGAACCAGTCGTGCATCGTGCTTGCCTCTTCCAGCCAACTTTCCTTTTCTTGTTTTGATAGACTCACCCATATCACTCAATATATTGACAATACATCTCCAACAACAATATATGACCACATCGCCAAACTTTCCATAACAGGCTCTTTTCCTATGTTGGGTTCGATCTGAATCGTGACACGAAGGTGAGGGACAAGAGAAAGAAAGAAAGAGAAAAGGAAAGAGAAGGACCTGTGTGCAGCAGCAAAATTATCCTGGGTCGGCAGGGAGAGAAACACAGACTACATTTTGTCGCACGTTTTGATGGGGCCTAATTGAGATAATATTCTACTTATTAGAATAAAGAACACACACGGTGACCACACCCTATGTCCAAACTAAGCTCAGTTGCATCATGATTGATCCAAAAGTTGATCATAATCAAATTGATCTCAGCGAGTCCTCGAACCATCAGATCCAAGAGACCTACGCAACAACTACTGAGCCCCGGATCCTATGTCAGCGATGCTGCATTGTGGTCAGTTTTGAGCCCATCATTGAAATTTCAGTCACTTCATCCGTTGTGCGGATTTTTGGCGGACTTTGAAGGTAATCACGCCACACTAGCGGGAAAACTGACAAGCACCCATAGAGCACCGAACGTGTCCATTCGATGAGTGACATCTCACCCTGTACACAATCGAGTTGTCACCACTTTCACGTGGGAATACATGTAATAAAGATTGACGACGCCCGATGTGTTTCTGCCCCAAAGAAAGACAGAGAGAAGGAAGGAACAAATCACAGAGCAGAAGACTCGGAGGAGGGACATACGATCCAACTCTTCATAGACTAGGATGCGGTGCCATGATGCGGTGCCATCTCTCAATCTCATACACAAACACACATATACAAACACACAATCACATACAAAATACCCACAGACATACACACACACTCGCACGCACTGACCCTTCCCCTCTAAAACCCTCATCTTCATAGCTATAGATATGTAAGTATATATCCATGATTATATGTATACATGTTGGTATGTACATGCAAATACATGATACATATGGACGGGAGTTTGCACACCATTTTACAATGGACTTGTGAAGGAAGACATTAATGATTTTGCGGAGGGTCATCAGCAAAGATGCTTTGTTGTTGGTCTAGCAGTACCATAGTGGGTTCGAGGTATGCACCTGGATAATTAACAAATTCGAAAAAAAGGAAGAAAATTCAATGTTCTGTTTGGTTGGAAATTCACCCACATAACCTATCCCACTGACGGAAAACTAGTCTCTTTCAAACATGAAAGACTTGTATCTGAAATCTTGTACAACTACGACTAACCAACGCGACCGTGACGAGTGAACTGGTGTCTGACAACGTTGAACGGGTCGGTCAAGATCAAGGACAGCTTAAGGCCTCTTGCCTTTGAAATTCGTAATAATTTCGTGTATGCACGAACAATTTTGGGCATGCTCGTTGCATGTGAAAATTGGTCCCAATTCCACATCATTCAGCAACCAATCACCAAGTTTGCTTCGGCTTCGGCTTTTTGTAGTATGTCACAGAGTGACAGTCTCAAAAAGAGTACGGAACATAATTTAATCAATAGAAGTAAGGATGTCGAAGTTCGCTGTATTGAGTTCCGGCCTTTCTTTTTGAGCTGTCACCACACCGCTCGCTTTACCAAACCAAAAACTCCGAGGTCGCTCGGAGACATCCTGGAGGACCCGGGACTGAGCAAACACTCAGCCCTGTGGTCAGGGTGTTAGTCTCTCTCGAGCACGAAGCCGCCCCGTTTTACGCGAGGCATCAAAATCCCTATGCGGTAGCGACCTAGGGTGATTTGGTGGGCAACTGAGCCCACCACTCCTCGCTCTTGCTTTTCTTGCCTTACAACCTATGACCGCGCCCTCCACCCCTCTGGAGCAAGACACACACCCTCTCCTGGCCCTGAACTCCCAGAGGAGTATAAACTCGTCAATATCCCGGTTCAGTAGCTCTCAAATGCGAAAAACGCGGGTGTCTCTCCTTCGGGGTTTCTTTTTCTTCTTTTTTTCTTTCAAAAAACAAGCGTTGCTTTGCTTAAGTTGTGAGAGGTGGAGGATTTCGCAGACCTTGGGACCACATTGCCCAAAAAATCTTACCATCACTTAGGACTCTCACCAATGAAGCCGAACGAACTTTGGACCTGCCCACACGACGAAGCCGCCAGGGCACAAGCCCCTGGTTGTCAACGTAGTAGGTGTGGGTCCGTTCGAAGAGGAAGAGGAGGGGACCGGTGTAGACTGCGACGTAGTTAAGGTGTAGGGTGAGGATCCGGCCACCCCAGGTCCCCTGAAGAGGAATGACCCCGGGACCGTAATGTTTCCCCAATATCGGTTTAATCAAACAAAGCAACACACACTCAATGGCATACTACAAAACGCCATATGCAAAACCACAACTTTCTGGTTTAATCCAGGGATGAACACTAAATGTGATTGATTTGAAGAAGCTGCCAGCACACATAAGACCGGCCTAATGGTGTTTCGAAAATTCGTTACATCCTAGCGTCGGGGCTGCCTCTGGGCTTTAGGGTCGGTCCTAACCGGAATATTCCACAATCCATAATCCATTTTCCTTCCTCAAAAATATCACAGCTGTGACATTTGATGAGACATTTGTGAAATTTTATGGAATTGCAAGATCACTAACAAGACTTTTCTCGATCCATTTTCCTGTGACCAATTCCGGCGTTCTCCGTAAATGTCCCATGTGGGACATAATTGCAAGGTCCCCATTCGTATCCATACAAGATATCTCCAGATTATCATCAAATTTGCAAAATGCGGACCTGCGTGCGAGGGAAAAGGAAAATGGATTATGGATTATGGAATACTTCCGGTTAGGGCTGACCCTAGTACACCGCCGGCGAGCCGCGTCACTTTGTATAGATACAAAAGTTCACCGAAGATTTTTTTTTGTGTTTTGCCGCCACACAGCTAGCGCGTCAAGTACAGCAGGAACGCACACAGGTGGTGTGCAGTAATGAGGTAGTCCAGAAGCGCCTAGCTCGAAGGCACTCCCGCAATTCATGTCACATGTTTGTATTTATCGTGAATGCGCAAGAAGTCGACACGCACTCGATTTTAAAATATTATTTTTTAGATCTTTCGTGATTACGAAAGCACTACTTCGTGACTATTTCAATATTTACGAGCAAATAGAGCTTCAAGCAAAGCTACTAAACTATTTCTTAGGAAGTAATAAAAGCAACATCAATCAATGTAGGAGCGAGTCAAAACTGCTGCCTGAGTGTGTGTTGCTTTGTTTTATTAAACCGATATTGGGGAATCGTTATGTACGGTCCCGGGACTTCATCTTAAGCGAGCCAAGGGAGACGCGCCCACGATCCGAGATCGCCGAGGTCCCAACCTCACCCTGTCCCCCCTTAGATAACTTGGGGCGTCTGGATCCTCACCCAACACCTTAACTACGTCGCTGGCTACACCGATCCCCTCCTCTTCCCCTTCGAACGGACCCACAACTGCTACGTTGACAACCAGGGGCTTGTGCCCAGGCGGCTCCGTCGTCTAGGCAGGTCCAAAGATCGTTCGGCCTCACTGGTGAAGGTCCTGAGAGATGATAAGATTTCTTGAAATCCAAGGTCCCAATTGTCGTGAAACCCTCCACCGTCCACTACCCAAGGCAACACTTGTTTGTAAAAAAACAAAGAAGAAAAAACCCGAAGGAGGAGGCGCACCTGCACCAGAGCACAAAGTCTTTCCCATTTCCATTATGGAAACATTACTGAACTGATTGCTGCTATCACTGGGTTCACGTGAATGCTGGGTTTTGGGTTTTGTTTTGTTATGCCTCCACACAGCTAGCAAATCAATTACATCAGACACGCTGTTACTGTTGTCATGGTCCCAATTCCACATTAGATTGGCAACCCATTTTTCCAGCGAGTTCGTGGGGGTCGGAGGCGGCCGAGTGGACAGGGCGCAGGAAACGTAAGACATGTCGTGATCAGAGTGGCGCGTAATGTCTTGCAGGATCGTCCCACAGCAGTATGTATTGGGTGCTGAGAGCAAAGGGGGCTTTTTTTGACGTCAAATGCACATGCAAAAGAGTGAAATACTTTTCAAATTTGATGTCTCCTCTGTGGACGCACATGCATACGTGTACCATGTGTATTTGTATGTATGTATGTATGTGTTTGTGTGTGATTTTGTTCGTATTGCATATTGAAACATCCACATATATCTTTTTATTGTTCTTTTCCATCTGTCTGTCTAACTATCTACCCTTACAGTTGAGTATATTCTCATACTCGCCGACGAATAAATAAATGCACACCCACAGAAGAATGGGCTTTTGGTTGTGGCCACTGATAGGAGCACTAGCGGCGATAATGGTTCCCGTGCCTTCAGATTCTCACCCTCGATCACAGGTCTCGCTGTCTGGGTCTCTTGAACGTTTTGCCTTGAAAAATTGCAGGAAACGTGCATTTGTGCGTGCTTATTGGTTGTGCATGCGCAGAGAAAGAGAGAAGATCATTCGCGTACATGTCCGAGAAGAAGAGAAACTCGAGAAAAGTCGACGTGAATACGCGAAAATGAGACGAAAGCGCACAACTTTCTGTCTTTCAGTCTCTCCTTCTCTCTCCACCCGCGCACTCTCTCTCTCTGCCGGCAGGTGCTGTATTCACGCATAACACGCACACACACACGTTCACGTGTGCGCTTTCGTTCTGTTCTCACAAGCACAACTCACCCCCGCAAACACCCCCCATCCGGTGTCTTTTTCACAGGTTGCATACTCCGATTTTTTGAAAGCGCTTGATTCAGGGCGCATCTCTGAAGTTCGTGTGGACGTTGAGCACTTGCATTTCAAAGTCGGAGACGAAAAGTTCAGCACACAGCAGCTCACGGCACCCCCCGAGCTGGTCAAGTAAGTGTACTTCGTACAGTGCCCGTTTTTTCATTTAGAAATGCTGCTCACTGCGCCCCCAGAGCTTGAAAATTTGTGCACGGGTGTGTATGGGCTTTTTAAGTTGGTGTGGGTGTCAGAGACAGAGAGTGTGTGTGTATCTCTGAATGTGTGTGGTAGTGAAATGGATGCGTTTTCAATTTTCACAGAAAAATATCATGACCTTGGAATTAAAATCAGATGATGTTATCCGTATGTATCAAAATCAATGATGTATCTGTATGTCTATATGTATGTATGTGCTTATCCCAGTGTATTCATACGAATATCTCAATGTGTTAGTCAACTATGGAACACTTGTACTACAAATAATGGGGGAGTCATATAGATTGAGAAGATGGGACTTTGGGGGCGCAATTTATATCTATATGTATGTATGCATGTACGATTAAAATCAGATGATGTAATCTATATGTATGTATATATATACTATATCTACATGTATGTGTATACATCTATATTTTTAATGTGTATGTTTTTATATACAATCAAAATCTGATGATGTTATTCTTATGGGGTGGCTACGATTAGTAGGCTCCTTAAGATTACAGGGTCTTTTTTACAAAAGAGCCCTCTAAAACAGATGGATATCTGCAAAAGAGACCTATCATTTTAAGGAGCCTACTAATCGTATCCACCCCATATGTCTATATGTATGTGTATGCATGTGTCTATGTGTAAGTATGTACACTTATATGTCAATATGTATGTTTATAATTGAAATCAAATTATATCTATATGTCTTTCTGTATGTATGTACGTGCATGTAAACATATACGCACATGCACACGCACGCATACACAAACACACGCGCACACACAAACATACACACACACAAACACCTAAACATACACACTCTCTCTCTCACACACACAAACGCAAACACACATGCACACACACACTCACACACACACACAAACACGCACACACACACCAACACATATACACACACACTCACACACACACGCACATACACGCACACACACTGGTGCCCCCACGCGTACACACACACACACGCGC
>Ga0105053_10008201_pt1 | contig 13665 bp, 13 predicted proteins | sample BON01_FD_78093 | JGI IMG/M metagenome (GOLD analysis project Ga0105053, IMG submission 78093) | Freshwater microbial communities from Lake Bonney liftoff mats and glacier meltwater in Antarctica - BON-01 | ecosystem: Environmental > Aquatic > Freshwater > Ice > Glacier meltwater | place: Lake...
ATATATATATATATATATATATATATATATATATATATATATGTAATAATATACGTGTATATAAATATATATGTATATTTATGTATATATATATACGTTTGTATGTATATACATATATGTACATATAGATATATATATACACACATACATATGCATGTAGATATAAATATGTATGTGTGTGTGTGTGTGTTTATGCTTGGGTGCGCGTATTCGCACACGCACACAAACACACACATACAAATACACTCACACACACACGTACAGAAAACACATGCATACACACAACATACACGGAAATGACAAACACATACACACACACGTCTGCTGCAGCTGCCGAAAAGCAAGAGCTCACTGCCGAGCAGAAGGAGAGAATTGATCGAAATAGGCAGATTGCTCTTGATCGCAAAAACGAGGCTCTCAAGGTGTGTGTGTGTTATTGTGTGCTCTCACCCATGTGTAACATATGTATATATATGTATAGAGAGAGAGAAATCTATATACATATATACATATTATCATACATACATGTACATATATGTATATATGTGTTCGTATCTGTGCATATATATGTATATGTAAGCATATATATACATAAATATATATATACTCTCAAGGTGTGTGTTTGTGTTGGTGTGTGCTCAGTGTGTGTATTAGAGGTGTGTGAGTGTATGCACATGTGCTGCGTGTCTGTATCTATACTCTTTCTTTTCAGAGTTGTCGTAGCCGGATTGCTGTTGCTTGGAAGCAACGAGGATCTAAACGTGTGTTTGTCAGTGTGTGTGTGTGTGTCTGTGTGAATAAACAGCTGTCTATGTATTGAGCGCAATGGGTAGATTTTTCCTTTCGTGTCTGTATGTGTGTCTGTGTCAATTTATGTGTTTATTTTGTCTGCGTGCGCACATTCTTCCACGAATTCTCACAGCCGAGCAAACCAATGCATCACACTCACTGCGCAGAAACTTGCGGAGCGCGACGCGGTCAAAGCGGCAGAGGCCACCGCGTCATCCTTATCTGGTGCTGCTGCTGCTAGCCCGACGCCTTCAGCTCCAGCATCGCGCGGTGGTTCCCCTCGGAGATCATCGAGCCGCGCACCGACTTTTGTGGTGAGAATCGTCGCCGAGTAATACAAATTTGTCCAGAGTGTGTTGCTGAAAGGGCACAGCATTGCGCCTCTTCTTTGTTGAATGGGTGTGGGCCTATGTGCAACGGGCCCTGGTGGCGTGTTGTGCTCTCTGGTATTTTCGTGTGAATATGTGTATACATACCCGGTTGCATTTTTTGGGGTTTCTTCCAGTGTGATCTGACACAAGAGAGCACACAGGTTGTGACTCACTCGACTCCTTCCATGGAGCGTCTTGCCGCCAAAAAGGCTGCCACCGCTGCCGACGCCGTCATCGCAACCACCTCGCACTCTGGTGCTGCTGCTGGGGCTAGTGGTCATTCTGCTGCTGGCTCTGCTGCTGTTAGTGTTACAGTCGAGGCAGTGACACAAAGCCTACCTGCTACTGCGCCTGTTGTTCCCCACGCCGGGGTGGTTGACGTGCAGAGCAGTCCAGCCTCGAAGCGCAGGTGTGTCAGAGGGGGCATCGGTGAAGGAAGCGGGTCAGAAAGAGAGAGTAGATTTTGGTATGAATTGGTGAAGTTGTTTGTTGGTTGTCTCGATTGATTGGCTCGTGAGATATTTTGATTGATTGGCCGTGTGTTGAATACTGTGTGTGTGTGTGTGCGCGCGCGTGTGTGTGTGGTGTATATGTGTTCGTGTATGACAGGGGCACAGGGCCTTCAGCGGACGAGCAGATGGAAACGGAGGGGGGGGACAAGCACGATGAGATGGAGGAGGAGGAATACCCGCAGGAGGAGGAAGATGACTTCGAAGAGGATGCAGGGGCTGCATATGTAGAAACTAGCCAAATTGGTCTCGTCCTCGCCACTGCGCCTTCTGCGCCCGCCGCCGCTTCATCAGCCGTTCTGCTCATGTGCAGCCCACAGCGAGCTAAATCGCCGGTAGCGTTATCATCAGGTGTGCGGAGTAGATGCATTGGCATGTTCCTCAATTGCTATCCGCATGCTGCTTGCCCCGACGTTACTGTAACAAAATGCCAATGCACCGCAATACGCACATGCTGCTTGCCCCGACGTGACTGCAATACGCTGCAACACACTGCAACGTGCACTGCTACTTGCCCCGATGTGCATGCTGGCACACGTGTCTTTGGAAAATTCGTTTCACGAGTCGTGTCCCCCCCCCCTATCAGTCCCCTGACACATCTTGTGCCTTCCGCAGTGTCTCCAGTATCCCTCATGCCATTGGGCTCGCAAGCCTCTGAGTCGCCCGCAGCTGCTGCTGGCAGTGCGGATGCGGGAGGATCAGGAGGAGGAGGACAGACACTGCAGGCGGAAACACTAGTGTATGATGACGGCATAGCAGTGTGTGACGGTGGCACACTCGTGTACAATGCTCTGGAGCCGCAGCTAGTGGAGGGCAGTGCCGCCGTCGAGCTAGCTGCTTTACCACAAGAGCCCGACGACGATCTCGGGCTCGTGGATGATTTTGTCTAGATCTTTTTTGGGCATTTACAGAATGCAACTCGTCAGCAGGGCTGTGCTCACCGCTGTGGTGTGGGTGGGTCTTGTTTGAGGCGGTGGGGGTTTCCTCTGTTGAGCCTGTGTTCACTGGTATAGAGGGTTACGGGAAGGGAAGGAGGGAAGTGTAATTGCAAGGTGAGGGGGGTGTACTATTGCTGTGCTCTGTGTGGTGGACGTTGCGAAGCGTAGACACCAGAAATCAGACCCGAGACGGAATGTGTGTGTGTGTTGTGTGTATTTGATGAGTGGATTCGTGCGGGTGGGCGGGAGAGAGCGCTGTTTTTCGAATATATTTGCTTTTGGCCACACACCAAAAATCCGAATAGTTGAATAAAATAGCACACACACTCCCTGAGGGTATGAATTGTGTCGTAATGGCCGTTGGTCAATTTCAGAGGCTTGGAATACTTGGCGGGAAAGTTTGGCCCGGGTCCTGGGCGCATTCGCAATTTCTCGGTTTTTGTCTATGTACCTTTACTATACCCAGAAACCTTGCGTCCGCACCTGGGTGACCTATCAACATGATCCCATGCACAAATCACAGATGCACCATACAAGTACTTGTAGCGATGTATCTATTCCGTGTTTACAAAAGACACATTAGATGAGAAGGGACAAGCCAGAGACACAAGAGTACACGTGACACTATAATGTTTTTTTAACTCGACAAAGAATTCTCCAGTCGCCGCGGGATGAAATCGCCAGCTGCTCGCGAACTGGATCGGAAGAAAGACTTTCCAAACGGTATGTTTGACGTAAGAGGGCATAGACTAAACGTTCTTATTCGTGACAAGATCTCGTTCGTGGGCGTTGCTCACTTGACGCGCGGCGGCAGATTTTGTTCGTGGGCGCTGTATCACTCTTCCCCATGCACAATAGTGGGATCTTAGAGAGACTGTATTGGGCAAACAAAAAAATATTGAATTGTGAAAACATGAAGGAAAAAATTATCATGATAAACAAAGAAGCGGGAAAAAGTAATCAAACGCAGCTCAAAAGCCCCGGACGCAACATAGGAGGCGAGGAAAAATATAGACAATCAAGCGAAAAAAGATACGGGAAAACGCAACGCTCAAAGTCAGCGCTCAAAATTAGCCCCAGACGCAACGTAGTAGGCGAGCGGCGAAAGAAGCGTGACCAGTCATGATTTGGCGGTGTCCGACGAAAGCCGAGGACGACAAGCTTTTTGTGAGGGCATCAGCCACCATTTTGTGCGTGCGCAAAGGCACGAGTTTGAGGAATCCAGCCGGGACGAGTTCACGCACATAGTACTTAGGAATATGAAGGGAGAACTTTCAGCACACTGGATTTTCGCTCATCGCAACACAAGCAAGGTTGTCTTCTACAGAAAAGTGGCTTGAGTTTGAGAAAATCCAAATCGGCTCACGTTTCACGTAGGTAGCCATGATCGCTTCTTGGCCAGCTTGGCTAGCTGCGACAAATTCAGCCTTGGAAGTGGAAAGTGACACTTTATCTTGGCGTCGACTCTTCCAAGAGATGGGGCCACCATTCATCATAAGAGTATATCCCGTGTGGGATCAGCGGGTGTCAGTATCACCAGTCCAATCTGCATCTACCCAACCCGACAAAACGTTGGAGTTTTGTGAGAATCACGAGAGTAGCGAATGGTTTGATTCCAAATGCCGTGAAGATAAGACAAAACGTGTTCGGCAGCAAGCATGTGGTTCTTTCCTGGAAATAGCACATACTTACTGAGCTCGGAATATGCCCAAGCAAGGTCTGGGCGTGTCATTGTGACAAGATATCCTAGGCTGTCGACAATACAATGGTAACGTCGATCGAAATCCGGGGCAGGATTCTTGTTTCAATCATCTTTGTTAAGGCGCATGTTGGGCTGCATTGGTGTAAGGCGAGGAGTGGCATTCCAGAAATTGTTAGTGCGTAGAATTTCCTCGGCGTAGTGGGTCTGGGACAGATACGTGGTACCTTTGTCCACGTCGCGCGTTACCTCACAAATCCGAGGTAATGTTGCAGAGCCCCCTCATAGGTGCTCTCAAAGGCGTCCAGAAAGCTTGCACGGAAATCGTCAAGTACCTGCCGATTGGCGCATGCGATCACGAAATCGTCGATGTGGGCCCCTAGGAGGATACGAGCGCCGTCAATCGTAACGGTCCACATGCTCTTTTCAAATCCCACCGTTGCACATCCTTCTTTTGCCAGGAAAGCGCTCATGGTGCTGTGCCAAGCTCTGGCTGCAGAGGGCATGCCGTAAAGTGGCTTAAGCAGGCGATACACATAGAGAGGATCTTCATCATATCCTGGAGGTGAAACAAAATATACACCTTTCCGTTGTAACCGTCTCCAGGCAGTAGTCCTTCCTGAACGAAAGCCTGAGAAATATCGATGTGATCAGTGAGCATGTTTTGTTGTGTAGCCAAACTGAGAATGATGCGGAATCCGCTGGCAGCCGGTACGGGGCTGAAAGCGTCATCGTAATCACCGACATTGTCTTCACCTTTTCGGCGCATGTGTTGCCCTTGCATAACAAGGCGCACCTTACACTTATCGAATTCCCTCCCGGGCCCTTTTTGCTTAATCTTGTTATGGAAACGGATTGTGCAGACACGATCTTGCGGTGTGAGCGATGAGCGGGGAACTTTCTGAAAGACGTCGCGACGCCATAAGCCATCCATTTCGCTTTTCTGACTCTGAATCCATTCTGCTTTCATGGCGGTTCGCATCGCCAGACCGTGGTGTTTGGGGTCGGGTGCACCTTTGGTATAGCCGACTGGATCTCGAAATGATCGCAAGTAGCGCTCATCTCTGAAAGGGTTTTGCTCTGATGTCTCAAAGTCATCAGATGACGCTTGCGATGCGTCAAAAGTCGTGCCGCCCATCATGCTATCGAAGGCTGCAATCATGCTACATGTAGTATCAGAGCATGGCTTGCAGCGAACGCCAAGATCAAACCGTGATTTTGCACCTGGGTTGGTTGTTTTAAGAGCTGTCATGATGCTGAAGTCGGCACCTTGCCCTTGCTCAGTCTTTGGTTCCAGGCTTGTGCAGAACAGCTGTATCTGCACATTTTTCGAGGATGGCGGTGAGATGAATTTCACTATCAAGACAGCTTTCTTCAATGAGATTTTCTTGGCCTTGACTCCAACGACGCACATCTTGCCGTCCGGGACCAAGTGATTCGGGGCGTAGTGCTTTGGCAGGCCCATCTCGACAGAATGGTGTGCACGTGCTTTTGCGATCTCGAGTTCGCTGTAATCAGCAAGGTTTGCGTGTAGATTGATGCATCGATCGTGTTGAACGGAAGGGCGCGCGGCGGCTAAATCATCGCCAGAGGTGGCGCGCGGTGGCAAAATGGATGGCGGAGGTGTGGCGTTGTCACGTGTTTCATTCATAGCAGGCACAACTGGGTTGCGCACATGTAGTGGCGGGTTGATATCATAGTCCACATCAGTAGGCTCCAAGATATGAGAGTTAGCTGCACACATCTGAGCGCGAGCATGTATCTGATTAGATGTCTCCATAGCGATCATATCGTCGTCATGTGCATCCTCCTCGTGCATTTTAGACATATCTTTCATCATTGTTGGTGTGTTGCGCGTAAGACATGACGGGTCTTTGAAAGGGAATGGGAGAGGATAGGACTTGATGTCTTGCACTTTGATCTTGCGTTGGAGGGCGATGCTGAACATCCAGATGCAAGGTGCAGCAGAGTCACTATAGAGGTAAATACCTTCAACGAAACGATCACCAAATGATCCGTTCTTGACCTTGCGGTGCTCACGATGCAATTGAGCGATGACTCGGCTGCCGAAAGGTACGGCAACGGTATTGTAGGTGCCGGAAAAAGCCGGCTGCATGCGATCGTGAGGTGTCTGAAGCTTGCCGCGAGTGTCAGGTGAAGCCCAGAGGTAGACCTTCTTTATACTGAAATCTTTGGTCGCGTCATCCCAGAAACGGGTGGGCTTGTTAGCGTGTAATAAAGACGTTCGGTTGTGCTGTTTGACGCAGCCAATTGCACCCTCCACGCGGGCTTGCATCGTATGATTGTATGCTACCACCAACTGGAGCACTACATCGTTTTCAGCACAATATTCTTTGATTTCGTCTGATTGAAATTCCTTCGAACCGTCTATCCGCAAGTAGCGAATCTTTCTGCCAGTACAAGTGACAAATAGTTTCAAAAGCGCAAGTGGAAACGCACGAGCTTTGGGAGGAAAGGACACAAAATACTCTGTACCTTTCTCCATGACCAATAGCAAATACCGATTAAGATCGGGAAGGCAGCCTAGACTGCAGGCATCCCCCCAATCCATGCACAAATCTGTGCCAGGTTGTGAGAAAAGTGGTGTTGTAGTATTGGCGCTTGTTGTAGCGCCTTCACCAATGCCAGGATCGGCAGGGTCTTTCGCAGTGTCTGACATATTACGCATCTGAGTAATGTCAGGATAGTCACAAGGTTTCTTTGACGTGTGCTGAAAAAGACGTGCCAAGAATTCAGTGATCGTAACAGTGGGGTCAATGGCATCTGTGATTGTGCTGAATTCCAAATCGAGGTGTTCTGTAAGTGGATTTGCGAGTCGAAGGCTGTAGCGATGGCTGTCACTACTGGCGCTACTGTCTTTGAAGTTGACTTGGTCTTGCGTTTGACTATCGTTGTAACTTTCATCTTATGGTGGCGACGACCCGGTGCTGCATCGCAAGCATCGCATTTGTGTGCCAGATTGTAGCGCTTCAAATGGTTGCACTCAATGCCCTTTGCCTGTAAGTTCAAAACTGTTTGGCAGTTGTTGCAGTGTCCGTGACAAGTATGATAGATTCCAGCTATCTCTCGTCGTTTAAGCATGACCTCGTAGCGCTGCTGAAAGCGTCCCTCAATCTGATCCTGAATGAGGCAAGCAGGTACGTATCCCTCATTATCCACATCGTCGATCTTGTCTAGCATGTGGAATGAATTGCCAGGATCGATAAATGAACTGCCGGTCGGGCGCGTGGCAGCACAATTTTCAAACGTTTAGTTTAGGCCCTTTTAGGTCAAACATACCTTTTGGTGACAAGATCTCGTTCGTGTGCGTTGCTCACTTGACGTGTGGTGGCAGATCTTGTCCGTGGGCGCTGTATCGCTCTTGCACAAGTGAAAGAGCTCGTGCTTTTCTGTCGTCTCAAGACATGTGCACTAGTGTAACTTTGAATCACATTGATTTCAAAACTTGAGGGAAAAAAGGAGGAAGAGACAAAAGATGAGCTAAAGCATATGTACATGTACGACACATCCCAAGTAGAGTTCCTTATTTTATTGCAAAGTTCCTGTATCGTTTTTAGGAAATAGCCGACTAGATATGAGTTCCTCAGTCGATCTTAGAAACCACACTTCGTTGAAGCCCCGCGGATTTCTTTGAAACAGGGATTGCCAGGCAAAAATTCCTCTTTTAATTTTGACCCTGACTCTTCGTGTAAGGTGAATGTCCAATATTCAATTATTTTTCAAGCAAATCGGCACAATTACGGTCAATCCATCTATGCACGCTCGAGACGTATCAGAAAAATAGAAATCAAATATTATGTGATTTAATCTTAAATCACATCTTTTGAATTTTTAAAAATGAAAATCACATATTTGTGTTTTGCACTAAACCATATATGTACGTCAACAATGCTACTAAGATATGTGATTTAATTTTAAACAACATATTTGTGCAAAGTTAACAAGACTGTAATATTTGATTTAATATTAAACAACATATGCATAAATCTTGACGCCGGTAGCAGGATCAATTTTCGGGGGCCTATTCATAAGCTTTTTCCACTAACCACTTTTCAAGAACAGAAATACAAAATCCACTTTACTGACATCCAACCGAAATTACTTTTGTTTCCGAGGACTTGATTCATGTATTTCCCTGCCCGAATCAGTACATTCGATCGAAAAAAAATTTCACAGCCTCTTTTCAGAAAAAGAAACATTCAGGGGAACTTCTGAAGGCTTCGTTTCTGAATTGAAGCTGAGGTCAACTTCTTCTGCACTGCTAAACTTTCCCGACGAGGTTACTTGAAATACTTCAAAAGATAATGAAAATCTTGAGATATACCGTTCTTAAAAACTCGTTAGTAAAAAATTTGATGAATTGGGGTCAAAAATTGATCCTGCTACCGGCGTGACAATACTGTGTTATGTGGTGTAATTTTGAAACAACATGTATGTGTTGTCAAGAATTGTTGTATTTGTCTTTTAATTTGTTTGGACATCATTTCCATTACACACGTACTTGAGAAGGTAAATCCAGGCGTACAATGTACACAACACATGTCCGGGACCTCTCTCTACGCTTATTAATGATAATCAAGAAGTTACTTGTTAATGGTAATCAAGAGGTAACACTTTCAAACAGAGGCGGGTCACTGCCACAAGGTTCAAGCGTTACTGCAAGCCTCCCAGACAATTATTTTCTCGTTATTAGGACTGCCCGTTCCTGACCATCATGCGATGTAACACGTTAGAGAATCTGAAATAAACGACAGCGTCAATTGGAATCTGCCAACTGGTACAACTGACAGACCCGATTTCTGTCAGTACTGATAGGGGTCACCCTTGGACAGAAATTTGGGTACGTGATATGGCTCGTATGAGACTTGGTGTACAGCCCGATGAAGGGCACGCTGATTTGGAGTTTGCAAAACCGTGACGAGATGATGGGATACAAGACCAGTTCTTGTACTTTTTGTACAATGAAGTAAGTGCCAAAACTGAGACACTTCACCCCAATCTCTGAATCTTTTTGTGGATGCGTGTTTCTGGACCAGCGACAGAAAATCTCAAGTCCACGTTGACGAAAGATTGTGACCCTTGACTGGTGCAACTTGCGTATTTGGATTTTGTGGACGCGGTCTTCCAATGGGATTTTGAAAAGAACAAAACTTTGGACTTTGGAGGCGAGCAATGAAGCGACGTGATGTCGAAGAAGATAGACGATCTGCGGAAGGAGACGCATGAGTCCTTCAATTTGTAATCGAAAAAAGGGGCAACTACCAACTCTTGAAAAGACTTTGAGGTGTGGTCGGCGAAGCACGACCTGGCGCTAAAAGAAATCTGCAGCAACATGTACTCAAATTGGAGAGCCCTCACTACTGTGACAAATTCGGAGGGCAAGAATTACACGTTCGGCACTTTCTGTTAACAGCAAAAATAAGATCAATATTAATACCATGTACACAAATATGAGTATGAAAGACCCAAAAAAAATGGGGGGGGAGGAACCTGATTTTATTGGTGACTAGTCACGAGTCCATATGGCTCTGGTAAAGAAAGCTGCGCCCTGGAAACATCGGCGCGCGTCCGAATTTGCACCGAGCCACTACGCTCTTGTTTGAAGAAGCGCGCAGTGGCAGGGTACAAATATGAATGTGCATTTTTGTTTCGGAGCGCCGCTAAGAGACATACAAAGTTGGAGGTCGAATGGCGCACGGTGACGTGGGTCTACGACTTGCCAAGCGAAGGAGAGGGGGTTGGATAGTAAAACACTGTCATAGCGACACTGTGACGTAGTAGACCACCTGGGTAAATTGAAGATGTCTTTTCGAAATAGGTCCCGCGGATCTATTAAACGAGTCTTTTGATGCGGAATATGTGATTAGTTTCACATTGGCATGTCAAATATGTAATGTAGTCTAATAACTGTAGAATTTGTTGTATAATGTTAAAACACATATATATACAATATAAGAAGATGCATGACATGATATGAGATTTAAGCATATGTGTGTAGTAAGTACTACTAAGTACACATGTGATTTAAGCAGATGTGTGATTTGAGTAAATAGATGATTTAAGCAACTATGTGATTTAAATCAATATGTGCTACAAAAAACTCTGAGCACACCAACTTTGTTGTGGACAACCGTGAATCTGTTCTAGAAAGCGACTTCTACAGTGACCAAGCTCAAAAAGCTTCATGTACCAGACGTATCGCTTTTCTGCTTGTTTTAACATCACTATGAACATCTATTTCTACATTTCTACTTTGATTTTGCACATGACTTTGTCACGGATTTGCTTATATTTGTGTTTACTTGTCACTTTTACTACACATTTACACGCGCACATGTATACACATACACACACACTCAAACGTGTTTGATATGCGCTCACGAGGAGGAGTTGCGAGAACCAAGTGCAGGAGCCTGGTTGGAAGGGGCAGAGGTAGGCTTTTGATAAGTGACAAAGACTTAGCACATACACATGCACACACATTTTCCAACAACAATGGATAGTGCACCGAGACTTCAAATCTGGCAAGATTCGAGGAAATAGAGCTTCCAGCAAAACTTCTAGACTATTTCTTGTAGAGTAATTAAAGACACGTCGTAAAAAAACGTCAATTCAGGCTCGCTGCGAAATCTCTGGAAAGAGATAGAAAAGCGCTGGTCTGGCTGATCCAGGTCAGCTGATAATACCAACACCACCGCGAGATATTTGTGTGTTTGCACAAAGCGCCGGCCAACACCTGGCATGTATCCGATAGTGGGAGAGCTAAACTCTAATATGGGTTGTGGTCTGGTGGTCTCCAATTTATTATACTCGTGGCTTCCTTCTCAAAAGATGTCAAATTCGAATCGTCGGGATTATAGCCCAAAAACCGTGACTTCGTGGGCTAAATCAGAGGGCAATAGTATGGGCGAAGACTGGACGAGGGCGTCTTGCCGCAGCTAAGGACAGACTTGATGACCAAATGCCCTGTGTTGCCTCGCCGTATCAGTGGGCTGAACTTTGATGGAGAGCCATGGCGTACACGCACGCCCGGAGACTCTTGAACGCGGCGTTGAAATGTGAAATTCGTCCTCCAGACTGCGGCTTCCTAAAAGACTCTGGTCATCAAAAGTGCTGAGCTATAGCACAGTAGTCTGGGTGATAACCACGCGTGAGAGCATGTCCATTGCCGTTTCGTACGATTCGTATGTTTCTCTGACCTGATTTAGAAAAGAATCCAATGACCACATGAAGGATTTGGTGAAATATTTGATGTCGGCTGCCTTGGCCACGGCCCGTTGAAACTTCATAACAGTCTGGCTCGATTTTTTAAATCTGCACTCATGGAGCTCGTTGGCTTGGAATCTACAGAGCGTGTCCTGGAAAAGTTTGGGCTCTGGCTCAAGCTGGAGTCGAGGGTAAAAGAGCCATGGAGTGCCAGTGGAACCTGGCAAGGTAGATTTCTTATTTTCTGTATGCAGCTTTCTTCGGTGGGCCATTCATAGATGCCTGAGCGTCGGCAAGCAATCCAAAACTTGCCGAAATCTGCAGACGAAATGTTGCACACGCAACCGTGACTTAATACCTGAGGACCCAAGAAACTGTCCCAGACAGTGAAGAAGACAACTTGTCAGAATGTTTATTCCGAATTACTTCGGTAATTGATTAATTCATCAATAATTAAGCCATCAGTTAATCAATAATTTATTCATTAAGCAAATAAGATTTCCAACTGTCAAGTGTAAAAAATAAATTACATACTGCATCAATAGGACAGACTACCCATCAGGACCCAGTCAAAAAACCTGGACTGCGGAGCATTTTGTTTTTTGATGTTTGCCTGCAGTGCATTTTGTTTCAGAAAAAAAATCTTCTTCATGAGCATTCTATGGTGCATTTGATTTCATGTCTACCGATTCATTTGTAGCGAACAAAATTCAAATTCGAATTCTCAGTGATCCGAGTGACAACGACATGATTGGTAGAAAACAATAATGAAGAAAGTGTCAAATAACAAACCCTTTGTCAAATCAGACATCGTGAGATACAAATCGCACAACACCAATTCAATTCCAAAACAGTTTACAAGAAACAACGTATGTCAACACACGTAACTTGAAAACCACAATTACTAGACTTGCCTTCATTGTTCTCCGTTTCCACGCCGTTTCTTCGCGCCTCCTCCTAAACTTCTGGCACAGCAACGATCCTCAGCCGTTGTTCTGCTTTTTGGCCATTCTCCCCTTTGTTCGATTGTACCATGTGGTATGAATCCGAAGAATTGTACTTGTAGGCTCGAGTCTATGGCTCCTAACCGAAACTGTTCAAGAGAAGTGCTTCTATTGACATCATCCCAGTCACTCAGCGTGACCGTGACCGTGAAGAGCAAACAACTTTGAAAAAATAAAGAGTCTCCCTCAGAGGTGTATATGTGTGGGGTGTCAACTCAACAGTGACCAAGCATCCAGGTTACTTTGTTTGAGAGGACACTTCAGAGCGCGTGGCTCGACGCTATGATAACACCAGTTGACCGGAAGCGAGTGAATACTTGTATACCAAAAAACCTTTTTTGGGAGGGAGTTGAGCAACAAACAAATCGCCAAAAAAAAATTGAAATGCTCCGCGCTATTGATGTCACGTTTTCAAAATTTGCGGCTGGCTGAATTTTGCGGCTGGCACTGCAATTTTTTTGAAACATTGCATTGCGCGGTTGTACTTAATTTTCTTGCACACGGAACTGTGAACAGAGTAGGTTATCCCAATGGGGGACTGGGCCAGGGAATAATAATGGTTGTGCAATCTGCCAGAATTGCAGATTTTGGTGGGAATTCAACACCCCTTCCTTCTTCAGGAAGCTCTCAACAAATCAATCAATTTCAAATGCAATAATTTCGCCAACCAATGTCGCAGCACATAATGTCCCATCACTGGCAAAACTCAACCGCACCCCTCCAAATTCCTGAGCTGACCTCCAAATTCCTGAGCTGAGTGTCCTGTATATCATCAATGCGACGTCAACACCCACGTCAACACCACATAGAAATTTGGAGGGGTTACTGTCATGGTAACAGCGAGATGTAATTCTACAATTCATGCGGCTGTCTCACACGAGACGCCACAATTCATGCGGCGATCCCATACGAATGGTGTATGAACACAGAGCGATATCGCGCCAAGGCCGTGAATCGAATGCGAGAGATCCAGAGACAGAGTGAAGACGCGCTAGATGGACAGCAAGCGGAGAGGAAATAGAGATAGAGACAGAGGGAGATAAAATATTCGAACACGAGCGCGAGTGCGAGCGTGATAGCGAGAGTGGCAATCATAGCTGGATCAGGGTGCGAGTAATCAGGAACGCA
>Ga0105053_10008202_pt1 | contig 13663 bp, 18 predicted proteins | sample BON01_FD_78093 | JGI IMG/M metagenome (GOLD analysis project Ga0105053, IMG submission 78093) | Freshwater microbial communities from Lake Bonney liftoff mats and glacier meltwater in Antarctica - BON-01 | ecosystem: Environmental > Aquatic > Freshwater > Ice > Glacier meltwater | place: Lake...
ATCTTTCCCAGACTGCAGGTCTTCTAACGCTTTATCGAAATCAAATAATTGTGCCATGTGTCGCTCCTAATATGCTTATGCATTAGTTTAAGGAATTGACACAGATTTTTGAACACCCCCTCAGAAATATCATCACTTTCTTTATAATATCTATAATCTAAATCATTACTAGATCCAGATAGTTTGAAGGCCACAGTATGTAATCATACTGTGGCCTTTATTATTATGGTGCTATGGCAGTAAATATCGCTCTAACTGGAGCGGGATGACCTTCAATCGTTTTACTATGATCATCAGGATCAAGAAAATCTGCTAACGATTCAAACGTCATCCACTTTGTTGGTCGTTGTTCTTCTATACTTGTGGTATTAATGTCAACACAACGTACCTCTTTAAATCCACAACGACGTAACCATAGTTCCATTGTTGCTATGGTAGGGAAAAACCAAACATTTCGCATTTTGGCGTAACGGCCTTCCGGCATCAGTGTTACACCCTCCTCACCTTCAATTATCAGGGTTTCTAACACCAATTCTCCTCCAGATCGCAAACACGCTCGTAGTTCATATAAATGATCTAGCGGTGAACGGCGATGATATAACACGCCCATGGAAAATACGGTATCAAAACAGCCTAGCTTTTCCGGCAAATCTTCAATACCTATCGGCAACACATAATGGTTTTTTTCATCAATATAGCGTTGTATTACCTGATATTGCATTACAAAGACTAATGTAGGATCAATGCCAAGCACTAATTCAGCACCTTCGCCCAACATTCGCCAACCGTGATAACCATTACCTCCACCGATATCGAGTACTTTTCTACCTGCTAATGGTTGAATATGAGGCAATAAACGATCCCATTTCCAATCAGAGCGCCATTCAGTATTAAGCTTAATACCAAATAAATCATATGGTCCTTTGCGCCATGGATGGAAGGCTTTCAAATTTTCAACAAAAGCATCACATTGTTGCTCATCGATATCATTAGATGAACCAATCTGAACGTGATCTTTCAAATTAATCGATGTGGCGGTGATATTGGGTAATGCCGCCAATGCCGTTTGCCAACCTATCATTTTGCCATGACCGTCTTCCGATAACTTAGCCGATATAGTTTGTCGTAATTGCATTGACCATTGCTCTAGTCCAATAGCATCTAATTTTGGATAAAGAGATTGGTAGACGCTCATTTAATAGCAAGCAGTGAGATGAAATTAAAACATTGAAACCACAACTCACTAAAATTAAATCCGGCTGATTGGAGCCTCTGTTGTTGACTGGACAAGGTTTCTGGGATCAATACCTTATCCAGAGCCGAACGTTTTTGACTTATTTCTAAGTCACTATAACCATTAGCACGTTTAAAGTCGTGATGTGCTTCGATATGGAAATCTTGCTTTGCAGGAGAATCAAAGGCTATCTTTTCTGAAAGAATTAAAATACCACCTGGTTTTAAACCTTGATAGATCCGTTTTATTAACAATAAACGTTCTTTTACGGGAATAAATTGTAGGGTGAAATTAAGTACTACTACAGAAGCATTTTCAATTTCAACATTTTGTAAATCAGCACATACCATCGTGACCGGAATAACGGATGACGGGTCATTAGCTAATATTTGTTGGCCACGCTCGATCATTGCCATTGAATTATCAATGGCAATGATGTTGCAATTTGGCTGGGTAATACATTGTCGCATGGAGAGTGTTATCGCACCCAAGGAGCAACCTAAATCATAACAATGGCTATCTGCTTGAGCATATCTAGCGGCTAATATACCAATCGTTGAGATCATCGTGCCATAACCCGGCACTGAGCGTTGAATCATATCAGGGAAGACATCGACCACCCGTTCATCAAAACGAAAATCAATAATCTCGTCTAAAGGCAATGCATAGATAGCATCTTGTTTTGTAGCCATTATTGCTCACCTTTTTTCTTAGCAACATTGTTTCTTAAATAGACTGGCATGGCTTGCTCTGCTGGCAATACCCGACCGGCATCAGCTTCAACTTGAGCCAATTTAACAATGCTTACAGCACGCGGATAGTGGTCAACACTCACATGAGCTAGGCGGTTCACAAAACATTCACGCAATATCGCATCATATTCTCGCCAGCCAGTACCTATTCCACTCCACAACAAGGAAGAATCTAACGCAGAGGCAGGTGAAAAATCCTGCGGCGGACAAACACGTTCATAATCTACTTGTTTTACTAAGCCATTATCACGTTGATAACTGGCACAATAAATTTCGCCCATGCGTGCATCCATCGCTACCGCTAAATGATCAATGTCTAATTCATCTGCAGCACCTTGAGCCACTGCTGCAAGTGATGAAATAGGGATAACGGGAATATCTCTGGCAAAGGCAATGCCTTGCGCCACGCCAACACCCACCCGCACTCCCGTAAATGATCCTGGTCCCCGACCAAATGCAAGTGCGTCAACAACCGATATACCGACACCCGCTTGAGAGAACACATTATCCATCATGCCCAAAATAAGCTCCGAATGACCCCGTTGTGTCATTTCAAAACATTCAAATATCTCACCTTGATATAACAAGGCGGCAGAACAAGACTCTGTACAGGTATCTAAAGCAATAATATTCATAGGATCGTTTAGTGTCATTTGGCAATAATAAGTGTTGATTATAATTCAAACCATCATCTTAATATCATCTTAAATGGGGAGTGATTCAATGTCTTACCTAATTGATGCCATAATTATCACTGGTGAAGTACTTATTTTAGGCTTTGTAGTAATCATCTCACCAATGGGATTTATTGCTGGTGCATTGCTTTTAGGCAGAAGTGAATAGTCAAGAGTATTAATCATTTAGTCGCAAATGGCTCGGTAAACAAAGCTAAGATCGAGTACCATATCTCGCATATTTTAAATTTTGTAGGATGATAAACAATGAAAGTCTGTGGGGTTGAACTAAAAGGCAATGATGCCATTATCTGTCTGATGTCACTAAAAGATGGTTTATATGCTTTACATGAATGTCGCGTGAAAAAACTGACGATTAATGACGATACAGATAACGAGCAACTACGTAAATTTCAATTTGATTTTGCGAAGTTAATGCACGATTATCAGGTCGAACATATCGTTATTCGCGAACGTATGACTAGAGGGAAATTTGTTGGTGGTTCCGTAGGATTCAAACTTGAAGCAGCACTTCAATTAGTTGATGAAATCGACGTTTCCCTCATTTCACCTTCGAAAATAAAAGATATCGTAAAACGCAGTCATGTTGTGATGAATTTTAGCGATACCGGTTTAAAACAATTTCAAGAACCGGCGTTTACCACAGCATTTGCTTATCTTGAAAACCTTTAAGTTAGAGCTTATCGGTAAAAAATGCAGCTACATCATCCATTTTTTGAGTGATCGGCATCGCAGGTAGACTACGCAAAAATAACTTGCCATACGGCTTCGTCAAAAATCGTGGGTCACACAATACCAACACACCAAAATCTTTAGGATCACGGATCAAACGACCAATCCCTTGTTTGAGTTGGATAACCGCCGCAGGAATTTGAATAGAAGCAAAGGGATTTCCACCACGTTCTCGTAAGGCATCGATGCGTGCCTGCAAAATTGGATCACCTGGTGAAGCAAATGGTATTTTGTCGATAATAACGCAGGATAAAGCTTCACCGCGTACATCCACTCCTTCCCAAAAACTATTAGTGCCCAATAACACTGCATTGCCATGACTGCGAAACTCATCTAACAAGATTGATTTGGCCGCACTGCCCTGCACCATCAATGGATAATCAATATCTTTTAAGGCTTCGGCCACGATATTCATTGCACGATAACTGGTAAAAAGGATAAAAGTTCGACCTTGGCTGAGGTTGATCAACTGTTTAGCTAAGTCAATAATATGGGTGGTGTAATCATCATGGCTTGGTTCAACAGGGATATGGGGCATATACAATAAGCTTTGGCGAGCATAATCAAATGGGCTCGGCCATATCTTAGTTTCAGCATCATCAATGCCTAGTTGATGACTAAAATTATTAAATTTACCGGCAACAGTTAATGTGGCCGAGGTAAATATCCAGGCAGTAGGTTTATCATCGATCCATTTTTGAAAATATTGGCTGACATCGTGCGGTGTTGCATGCAATACAATTCCTGTTGAACGAATCTCTGCCCATAAAATCATATTATCGTCTTGATGTTCGTGTTCAAACAACTCTAACGTTGCCATTAGCTCGCTACAGCGATTATGACATTGCTCCAAGCCCTTGCCCCGCTCAGCTGCCAATTCAAGCTGTTCAGCAAGATCATTAAGGCTTTCTACTAAATCAGCTAATTTATTTTTAACGCCTAACTTTTCTAATACCGTTAACCACGGAGTGCGATTATCCGTTTCACCGATACTGATTCTAAAACCATGTAATGAGGCATCAAGCTTGTCAGCATAATCACGGATACTTGCCATGTCTTTCGCATCTTGTTCCATCTCTCTGATGCTATCCCGACATAATTCTTGGATCTGATGACTACTGATACGCTTGCCCAGAAACTGTGTTGCTATCTCTGGAAGTTGATGTGCTTCATCAATAATATAGGCATCTGCGCTCGGTAAAATTTCACCTTGCCCCGATGCCTTCAAAGCCATGTCAGACATTAATAGATGGTGATTAATAACCACAATATCGGCTTCCTGCGCCTTGCGACGAGCTTCAGCAATAAAACAATCGCTGTAACTAGGACATTCTTGTCCCAAACAATTATCAATCGTTGAGGTTACTTTTGGCCATAAGGAGGAATTGTCTTCCAACAAGTCACTTTCACTTAAATCACCACTTTTTGTTTTGCCTGCCCACACCGTTAACTCATGCAAGGTGTCATAATGCCGTTTTTGTAATGGGTCACTTTGTGCCATTTCTAATCGATAATGGCAGAGATAATTACTTCGACCCTTTAATAAAGCGGCACGAAAAGGCACGGCAAGTGCTTTTCTAAGTGTCGGTAAATCGCGACTAAACAATTGGTCTTGTAAGTTTTTAGTACCCGTTGAAATAAATACTTTTTGTCCTGATAAAATTGCTGGTGCTAGATAGGCAAAAGTTTTGCCCGTTCCAGTTCCTGCCTCTGCAATTAAGACCGTACTATCCGTTAATGTCGACTGAATTTTCTCAGCCATTTCCAGTTGCTGTTGGCGAGGTGCATAACCTTCGATATGTTGGGATAATAGACCGCCTTCACCAAATACATGCTGCATTTGTTCAGACATTTATAGTCCCAACCTAATATTTATTGCCCAGACTAAGAGACAATCACACATAAAAAATCCTATTAAATATCGCATGGTTCGCCACTTATAATGTTTGATCAATTTATTTTCTGATACAGTTGATAAGATAATAGCTGGTCGGTATGATCACTTTGTTTTAACACATTCAATTGCTCTTGTTTTGCACGTGCGCCATGTTCGTGTTTTACGTGTTGATCGGCAGCTAACTGAACCCGTTACCATTTTTATAAACTTAATTCATCATCACGGTTGAAATCAAAGCATCTAATAACTGCTTAGGATCGCGCTTCCAATGACCTAATAAATGACTGCTCTGCTGTTTTAACTTTTGTCGTTCAATATTAGCCATCGTTTTAAATAAACCGATGGCGTACAGCGGTCTATTTTCTGTAATTAATTTCATCCCATAACATCTAAGTGCAACGGTTATGTGTTTATACCATATACGTTTATTACGTGACGATAACATCAGCATCGATACCACAGTGTCCCGTATCATCCTCTAATAAAAAAAGTTCACCACTGGTTTCTTGTTTATTGACTCATCAATTTGACATTAGTTTGTCGATGTTCAGATTTTTGTTCTATCTTATATCGAAACCAAACACACGATTTCTCCGACAATGGTGACACAATTACAGGGCCATCTATCAACCGCGTTTGGCCATTAAGTTCAGCATAACCTTGCGCCGCAGATCTGATTTTTGCGGTGAGCGTATTTTCAATCAATCTTACTTGGTGGAGCCTAGGCGTTATGCGATAAAAACATCGAGCACTTGTTCTGTTCTCACATTATTAAAATTGGTACTTTCATTATAAAACTCACGACGATCGGCAATGGCGTTTTCTAAGCCAAGCCAGTGATGCGTGCTTGTAAATATTGTTGAAATGTTTGATCGGCTTTTAACTCAGGATAAGCTTCAGCGACAACAAATAGACAACCTAATCCCATACATAAAGCACCTTCGGCTTGTCCTAACGCTGGGATATTACCTTGCTGTTGAGCTGTAGTTACTGAAGTGCAAGCTTTCATAAGTTTTTCAAGGGTTTATTGTTCATGCTTCATACATTACTTGCGTATTACAACAATGTTTGCCCATGCCTTATTAACGTTATGCTTTAAAATAACAAGACCATTATAAATGTCAACGAGATAAATGGTGATAACCGCTAACAGACCCCAAAAAATAACCTCGTAACACTTATTTTCACGTAGTTAGTTGTTATGATTATCCCACATTTCTGGTGACAGCCCATCTTCGTTAGACCACACTAATCGACCAATAATTTTGAACTGGGCAACTGACATTGCACCTCGTTTTTTATTAGCGCTTTCTGATTTTGTACTTAAGGCTGCTTCGAGATCCTCGCTAGTCGCTTCATGCATTTCGACGGGTGAATAATCATCATCAAATAACACCATGATGACGCGATCCCAACGACCATCTGATTTAATCTGGCCAATTCGAGGGCTTGAGCGGCTATCTTCAAAAATAACTCGACCCTTAATCAATATCCGTAATCCCTTACGTTCATCTCGGCCTATAGCATCGTAACCTAAAGTGAGGTCATCAATTAGTTGCAGGTTTAATACTTTAGCTACATCAAAACGTGAAATCTCACCGGTTACAGGCAAGGTACTTCCCGTCGTTTTACGATACTTAGCCGCCAACTGACGCGTTTCATGCATTAATTTGTCAATGGAATAAAGATCCATATTGGTTTCTGCTGTATTGTTCATTACAAGTATAGTCACTACTCAAAAAAAAACGGTCTAGCCGTTGTATCGGATAGGCCGTTGATTTCTTGATTAAAGAAGCTAATTATTTCTTCTTAGCATCCAAACCCATTTGATAATATTTATGAACTAGCTTATCTTGATTTTCTAATAAGAAATCAATACTTGGTTCGTTGTTCATTGCTTTTTCAATAGCACGGCGAGTTGCTTCGCGGTGAATATTGAATAAAGCTTCATGATCTAAGTCTTCAACTGTGGTGATTTGTGGGTGTAACCACACTGATACGATAATACCTAAATCATTGGCTTTTTCTTTAGGAATTGTGCCATTACGAACCGCATCTAATACACCATTGGCAATCGCCCCTTGGACTGTACCCATTAAGATTGTAGTGTAAGCCGTTTTCTTAACGGTTACTTTACTGACCATTAAAGTGGCAGGTTTAACCATCATATCCGTGTTCATCAACGCTAATACGCGAGAATGACCTTGCACTTGGTCACCTAATAAATTAGCAAATGCGGTACCAAATGGACCGTCAAACTCGCCGATAATAACTTCTGGTTCTGCGGCAGTGAATGGTGGACCACCAGCTACTAAACATTCGCCAGTACGCATAATAATTCTTTCGCTCATGAGATTTTTCCCGTTAAGATTGCTATTAGATTGACCAATTATCCTTGTCTGTAGACGATGTCGCAAGCTTAAGCCGCTTTATTGCTTAATCAAACAACGTTAAACTTGACGTAATATTTTTGATTGAGTCCGATAATGTCCGAACTTAAAACCCCTTATGACCGTATTGGTGGCGAAAAAGCTGTTCGCAAGCTTTGCCAAACTTTTTATCACATCATGTGTGAAACATCACAAACGTCTCTGATCCGCGCAATGCATCCTACAAATATTCATCTAAGTGAAGAGAAATTATATCTATTTCTCACCGGCTGGTTAGGTGGCCCCCCACTTTATACCGATATTTATGGTCATCCCCGATTAAGGGCGAGACATTTATCTTTTTCAATCGGTATAGAAGAACGTGACCAATGGTTATATTGCATGGCTCAAGCATTAAAAACTATGGATTTAAATGAACTGTTTGCCCAACAATTAATGAGCTCTTTTGTTCAAACAGCTGATTTTATGAGAAACCAACCCGAACAACAATAAATAAAATAACGATGACTTTGATTAACACGGGGATGAATACTACGATGAATATTGGTGCATTAATTATTGGCGATGAATTACTTTCTGGTAAACGACAAGATCGCCATTTTAACCACTTGCAATCTGTTTTAGCCAAACGTGGACTAGAATTAAGCTGGACCATCATCGTCGGTGATGATCCTATTCAATTACAACGTTTTTTAGCTTTCAGCTTAGCGAGTGATGACTTAGTATTTAGCTTCGGAGGAATAGGTGCCACACCCGATGATCGAACACGACAATCCGTCGCTGACGTCGCTAAGGTTAATTTAGTTCGGCACCCTGAAGCCGTGTCAGAAATTGAACAACAGTTCGGTGAAACAAGCTATCCTAACCGTATTTTGATGGCTGAACTTCCTGAAGGCAGTCGAATTATTCCAAACTCCATTAATCGTGTGCCGGGATTTTCATTTAACCATCACCACTTTATGCCGGGCTTTCCTCAAATGTCATGGCCAATGTTGGAGTGGATATTGGATACTCATTATCCAGATTTGAAAAATACCGCGCCAGATGATGAACAAACTATTTATGTGCTCAACGGCCGCGAGTCTGAGATTCTTGAAGCGATGCATGATGTGCTTAGACGTTATCCTGAATTACGCTTGTCTAGCTTGCCCCATCTTGGTGACAAGCCTCATATTGAACTTAGTTTACGCGGTAATACTGCACAAATAATGCACGCGATGACCATCCTTAAAACAGCCATTGATCAGGCAGGATTTACTTGGTCAAATCAACTAACCGGCAACCAATGAAACCATAATGGTAAGGTCACTAAACTACAAATAGTCGTTAAGGTGACCGCAGCAGCATAAAGCTCGCTATCCAGTCCATAACGTTCACAAATAACGATCCCAAATACCATTGTTGGCATGGCGGTAATTAAAGCAACTGGAATTATTAAGTCAGCATTTAATCCAATGACTTGGCTAAGACCATATATACAAAATGGTGTTAAAACTAAAGAAATCATCACTACAGGCAATAATAAGCCCATAAACCGCAGACGCAAACTCTGCCAGCGAATACTCATGCCTAGTACTATAAGCATTAAAGGCACTACACCACCTGCCAACATAGAAAGTCCTGAATCTAAAATTGCCGGCTGTTGAATACCGGCAAGATTCAAGCTAATTCCCACAGTCACGGCCCATAATGGTGGGATTTTCAGAAGAGCACGAAGCGGATGAACCTCAGAGTTATTACCACCGTAATGTTGTGCTAGCAACATACCAAAGGATAACAATATGGGAGTGCAAGCAAATAAGTCATATTGCAGTACTGTCACACGAGTATGGGGCCCAATTACTTGGTCCAATACCGGCAAACCAAGGTAGGTAGCGTTTGGAAATGCAGCGGCTAACAATAATGCGCCTGTTTGTTGTTTACTGGCCTTTAACCAGCGCACTACCAACCACATTGTTCCTAAACCAATTAAGATGCCACAAGCTGCCAAAAAAGAAACTTGTAATGATGAACTATCTAATGGCGCACGCCAGATAACATCTAATACTAACGCTGGCAACAATATATAAAACACCAAATCAGTCAATGCTCGACGGTGTGCTATGGGTGAAATATGTGCAGGTGCAAACATCTTCCAAAATGTGCCACAGGCAATGAGTAATGACATTTGAGCCAAAACAGGGAGCATAGAAAAATATCCGTAGGCGATAAAAGCTCATATCCTATCAATGCTAGTCGCCTGGGTAAATGAATTCTCACTCTGACTCTTCCTTTCAATATTTTATATATGGTTTACAAAGTATTTAATGAAATTTTCCTAGCCTTATCAGCCATAATAATAAGTCTAAAAATATCTTATTCATTCAGTTTCAGTTCAGTTTATTTTTGTTAATCTGCACCTAACAGTTAACAAAATAGGAGAGCTGCAATGAAAAAGCTATTAGTTACCACAGGTTTAACAACTATTTTATGTTTGTCATCTGCCACATTGCTGGCGGGCGATAAGCATCATCAAAATCATCATGATGATGATCACTTCTCTGAAAGGTTTTATCAAGAAACAGCGCGTGTTACCCATGTTGAACCACTTTACACCATGGTTAGGATATCAACGCCACAACAAGAATGTTACGAGCGACCTCAGCATCGCGCTGAATATAGACAACGAGAATCCTACACTAGCACCATTGCTGGAGGGCTAATTGGTGGTGTGTTAGGCAATCAATTTGGTAAAGGTTCGGGTAATACGGTCATGACCATTGCAGGTACTTTATTGGGTGGTTCCATAGGTCGTGACGCGGGCAGCTATCCATCACAAATAAATTCAGATGATGACCGTTATGACCGTGGTGAAGAATGCCATACTACTGAACACGTTCACCAAGAACAGCGCATCGAGGGTTATCGTGTAACGTATCGTTATCAAGGTCAGACCTACATCACGGAGATGGACCATCATCCTGGTAAACGCATTCCAGTTAATGTCGATGTTCAACCCGCTCATCGCTATTACTAAATAATAACAAAACCATTATCAATAACATGCCCACCATACTGGCGTTCACACTAATAAGAGACTATTTTTAAGGGGATATAAAATGAAACTAAATAACAAATTAATCATGCTTACCAGCGTTGCTTCCTTACTATTCAGTATAGTTTCACTACCCTCTTATGCAGAAGATGGACTGTACACTGTTACAAATGGCAACGAGTTGGATGCCAATAGTTACAATGGTTTTAAGTTATTTCGTAACTGGTGCGCTCGCTGCCATGGTACTTACGGTCAGGGCATGGTTGGACCTAACTTGGCTGACAGCTTAAAACGCATATCTAAAGAACAATTTTTTAGTACCGTTGAAAATGGCAAGGTTGGCACCATTGGAAATATGCCTGCATGGAAAGCAAATGTTGAAGTCATGGAGAATCAGGATAAAATCTACGCCTATTTAAAAGCACGTTCAGATGGTGCAATTGGCGTTGAAAAACCTAAAAAAGCCAAATAAGTTCAACTACAAGTCCTCCGCTTACTAAGAAACTATTACGGGGGACTTGCACTCTCGGTTAATACCGTTAAAAATACACGTAAAATATTAAAGGTTTATTCATGTTCTTATTACGGTATTTATTCACCATCATACTTCTGACATTGTCAGCACCCTTGTACGCTCAGTACTTGGCAGATGATATAGAGCCTGGCGATGGAGTGAATGAGATTCAATTACCTCTTACCAAAGAATCTGCCGCAGAGCTAATTCGAATGGAGTCAAAAGGTAAAATATTATCAGTCGAAGAAACACCGCATAAGGGTAAATTTATATTTAAAATTAAAGTACTTCACAATGATGGCAAAATAAAAATTTACCGCCTTGACCCCCAAACAGCTCACGAACCATACTGACTATACAATGCGTATTTTAATCATTGAAGATGAAAATCATCTACGTCAACAAATCAATCAACAATTGCAAAAACAAAACTTAACCGTAGATGCTGCTGCTGATGGTGAAGAAGGTCTATATTTTGGTCTAGAATATGCTTACGATGTCGCTATTATTGACTTAGGTTTGCCTAAACTATCAGGTATTGAAGTAATACAAAAACTCCGTAGCGCTGGCAAAGAATTCCCGATTCTTATTTTAACGGCAAGAGGCCGTTGGCAAGATAAAGTGGCAGGATTGGAAGCTGGCGCGGATGATTATCTAGTAAAGCCATTCCATTTTGAAGAATTATCAGCGCGCATTAACGCTTTAGCAAGACGGGCATCAGGTTGGTCGAATGCAATCTTACGCTGCGGCCCTATCACCCTGAATCCATCCAGCCAAGAAGTCATTCGTGATGATAATGTAATTGACCTTACCGCTTACGAATATCGCCTACTGCACTACATGATGCTACATGCTGGCGAAGTCATATCAAAAACAGAATTGGTCGATCATATTTATGAACAAGACCATGATCGTGACAGTAATGTTATTGAAGTATTTATCAAGCGTTTACGCAACAAATTAGATCCAGATAAATCACTTAATGCCATAGAAACTCTGCGTGGCCGTGGTTATCGGCTAACTTTAACGCGTGCACATTAAAAACCTATCACTCAGTAATCGCTTACTTATTGCAGTCAGCTTTGTATTGACTGCATTTTTGGGACTATCAGCCTTTAGTTTAAATAATGCCTTCCAAGCGAGTACTGATAGCGCTCAACACAAACGTTTAAAAAATTATGTTTATACCTTGTTAGCCTCAGCTGAGTTCGGTGAACATGGTTGGGTAACGATGCCCGATGCGCTTGCTGAGCCTGATTTTTCTATCCCCAACTCAGGTTTATATGCACAAATAACAACCGGACAGCAAATTGTCTGGCAATCGAACTCATCGTTAGGATTATTTATTGCCCTACCAAAACATCCAGGACCATCCAATGAACAGCTTTCTGTTATCGAGCTAAATAATAAGGTCAAGATATTAAACTTAGCTTATGGTTTCGTTTGGGAGAGTGAGCAAGGTAAACATTTTGAATACACAATTAACGTATCTGAAGATCTTAATGCTATTAATCTACAAAAAGCTAAATTTCAACGTAATTTGTGGTATTGGTTAGGTGGCACAGGACTAATGCTATTAATAGCTCAAGCCTTAATATTAAGGTGGGGCTTACGTCCCTTGCATGATGTAGCCGATGATCTTCGTGCTATTGAAAGAGGTGATCGCAAACGTTTGTTAAAAAATTACCCAACAGAATTAAATCAACTCACCCAAAATATAAATAACTTGCTTGACCATGAAGAATCTCGCCGAAAACGTTATAAAAACTCACTCGCTGATCTAGCACACAGTCTCAAGACACCATTGGCTGTTTTTCGTGGCGAATTGGAAAATAGCATTGATATTACTGAAGTTATACACATAGGCCACGAACAGCTAGATCGTATCAGCGCCTTAGTTGACTATCAACTACAACGAGCTTCTACTGAGGGTTATAACAGCTTGCAAGCCCCTGTGTCATTGGGCCACATTATCAACAAAATACTCATATCTTTAGATAAAGTGTATCAATCAAAATCAATTCGTCGTCAGTTCGAAATTGAACGTGATGTGTTTATTCACGCTGATGAAGGCGATATGTATGAGCTACTCGGCAATCTGTTGGAAAATGCCTATAAATACGGCAATAAACGCGTTAATGTTTTGGTTATTTCACGACTAGATACGATAGACATTCATATAGAAGATGATGGCAATGGCATTCCAGAGCATGCTCGTAAAGACATTATCAAACGTGGTAGACGGATTGACACTCAGATTGAAGGGCAAGGACTTGGTTTAGCGATAGCAAGTGACATTGTAACGGCCTACCAAGGTGAAATTAGGCTGCAACAAAGTCACCTCGGTGGCGCTAATTTTATTATTAGCTTACCTAAACAATGACTTTGATGATTAACTTAATTCCGCTAATCCAA